>Ga0210017_1002176_pt1 | contig 16848 bp, 21 predicted proteins | sample CryGeyCG2014_020_FD_183966 | JGI IMG/M metagenome (GOLD analysis project Ga0210017, IMG submission 183966) | Groundwater microbial communities from aquifer - Crystal Geyser CG08_land_8/20/14_0.20 (SPAdes) (version 2) | ecosystem: Environmental > Aquatic > Deep subsurface > Groundwater | place... | reverse complement strand
CGGGTCAGCTGGCCAGAATGGGAAGATATAGATGGAGATGATCACGGAGTCTGGCATATTGAACCGGGTTCTTCTCAAAGAGTGTTGATTAGAGTTCACTTGCCCTACCAAGCCGATAATACTTGCCAGGGTGATATCTGGACCTTGACTTTTACTTTTCATGCCGTTCAATGCTCAGAATTGGACTAAAAGGCCATTACCGTTTTAAGTTTTATGGTAGTGGCTTTTCTTTATATAAAACAGGTTTAACATTTTTTAAAAATGTTGTATTGTGAGTTATATTGTAAATAGTTCATTGGACATAACTAAAAGGAGGTTTGGAAAATGAAAGCAAAATGGAAGAAAGTTCTCTTTGGCGATAAGTGGGAAAAAGAATTTACCCTGATTATGCTGATTGCCTTCTGTAGCATGTGGCTGGGTGCAATGATTTTTATGTTAGACCAGTTAAAGAACCTGCTGATAATTGCTGGCCAGATTAATCCAGAAGAAATTATTTTATATGCTCCTCTGGTTTCGGTGAAATGGAATGTGATGGCTCTTTGGGATTTCGCTTTGATTACCATTCTGGTAGTCTATCTATTAGGATTAGTGGCGGTTTTCTATTACACCAAAAGAAGGCTAACCAAAGAAGAAGGTGAGAAATAACCTCACCTTTTTATTTTTAAAATCTTGCCAAAGGTCTGGTTTTCAGAGATAATGAGCAAACAGCTAACTGAGATTAGAAAATAATGGGAGGGAGTAAAAAATTGGTTTTGGTGGGAGTGGTTAATCGGAAGAGGGATTTAGAGATAGCCTTCAAAGAGCATTGGTATCGAATTCCTTTAAAGCATTTTCCCAAGAGGAAGGCAAAGTATTTAGCCCTTTATCAAACCCGGGTTTTTGATAAAAGGGAAAAATAAATATAGAGTCGATGAGAACTTTGTTCTCCTCTCCATCTTCGCTTTCTTCAGAAGCTTGATATGCGATGACCTAAAATGGCATTCCCAACCTAAGCAGCGAGCCAGGGATAAAAAACGCGACCGCTGGCTGAAGAGGTGCGGATGGACAGTTTTGCGCTTTGGCGGAGAGGAAATCAAGAATAATCCAGAGAGCTGTGTTAAGATTTTAAAGCAGGCCATTCAAAACTTAGGAGGATTATCTCCCTAATTTGACATTAAAAATAAAAAAGCTTAAAATGAAAACATATGAAAGAAATTGCTCCGAGAATTATAATCGACCCAGAAATTCAGGGAGGAAAGCCGGTTATAAAAGGAACAAGGATTCCCGTTGATTTGGTCTTGGGAAAAATCGCCGGAGGAGTGACTATCGAAGAATTGATAAGAGAATATGGCCTTAAACGAGAAGACATATTTGCCGCTCTTAAATACGCCGCCCAAGTTATAAAGGAAGAGACTTTAATTTATACTTAAGATGATTGCAATAATAGATGAGGATTTGCCGAGGAAATTAGGTGGGAGCCTAAAAAAATTAGGATGGGGAATAAAAGATGTCAGGGACTTCGGTCTTGGCGGAAAGCCAGATAAAGAAATTATAAGCTTTGCTAAGGAGTGCAAAGCTGTTTTGTTTTCTTCTGATAAAGATTTTGCTAACATTTCAAAATATCCTCCAAAAGATTATTATGGAATTGTAATTTTAGATTTTCCAAATGAAGTTTCAACAGATTTTATAATGGAGGAAACTGAAAGAGATCTGGTCAAAATCTCTCCCGAAGATTTTAAAGGCAATTTAATTATTATTGAGCCAGGAAAAATAAGGATAAGGAAATAGATAAGCAAGACTTGACAAGGCGATTTGAGGAAATAGAATGCGGCAAAAATTCTGCCGCTTTTTAATTGAAACCGAGGCTAAATTATGGTAGAATAAGTTTGATATGTACAACTGGTCAGTTGATGAAAAAAAATTTAAAAGAGAAGACCCGGAGGGCTACAAAATCTGGAAGTTAGAGCAGATGATAAATTGGGGTCTGGGAGGAGAAAAGTTAGACAAGAAGTTGGTTAAAAAATACTGGAAGAAATTATTTTTAGACTCAGAAACTAAAAAATTTTTAGAATTTTTATTATGGCCCAGAAAAAAATCCTTACTCCAGAACAGGAAAAAGTATTAAATTTAGTTTCCAAAGAAGACTATCTGGTAGAAAGATTTTATCTTACCGGTGGCACGCCTTTAGCCACTTTTTATCTTTTTCATCGAATTTCGGAAGACCTTGATTTTTTTAGTGAAAAAGAGGTTCATTCGCCGAGTATAAAAAGATTAATTAGTAAACTTCAAAGGAAGCTTAAATTGGTTAAAGTAGATTACAGGAAGTTTTTAGGTTTGTACAGTTTCTATCTTTTTTTTGACGAAAAGAAATTTTTAAAAATTGATTTTAGTTATTATCCATATCCCCGGATTGAAAAGGGGATAAAATATAAAAATATTATTGTAGATAGTCTTTATGATATCGCAGTAAATAAAGTTCACACTCTTTCCATGCAGGCCCGGGCTAGGGATTTCATTGATATTTACTTTGTTATTAAGGAAAAAAAATATAGTTTTGAGAAGCTCTTACTGGATGCCAAAGCAAAATTTGATTGGCATATTGATCCTGTTCAGTTGGGTACTCAGCTGATTAAAGCTACTGAGGTCAGAGATTATCCCAGAATGTTAAAAGAAATAGACCATAGAGAATGGCAAAATTTTTTTGAGAAAGAAGCAAAAAAATTAAAAAAAGAAATTTTCAAATAATTTGACAAGGCGATTTGAGGAAATAGAATAGAAGTAGAGCGGTGAAAGTTGAAAAGGTAGAGTTTTATTAACAATAAATGATTAAAGATAAATATGGTGAAAAAATTATTACTTATAACGTTGCTGGGAGCGTTTTTGTTTGCAGGAGCAGTTCAGGCGCAGGTAAATGAGTTGCCAAGGCCGGGCATGCTTCCCGACCATCCTTTATATTTTCTAAAGAGCTGGGCGGAAGCCATTGGCACATTCTTGACTTTCGGCGACATACCTAAAGCCGAGCGCTACCTGGCTTTAGCAGAAAGGCGATTGGCAGAAGCCAATGCCTTGGCAGACAAAGGTAAGCCTGAAATTGCCGAAAGAGCACTGGAGAGGTATAGAGAGCGGCTTAACCGCGCCTTGGGCAAGGCAGAAGAAGCAAAGCAGAAAGGGCTTGATACGGATGAGGTTTTAGCCAAAGTTTCCGAAGCAACCCTCAAACATCAAACGGTTTTAATTGAGGTTTATGAAAAAGTTCCGGAACAAGCCAGGCCGGCCATAGAAAGAGCTATGGAGCAAAGCATGAGAGGGCACGAAGAAGCCCTACAGGCAATTTCCGGAGAAAAAAGAGAGCAAATAAGGGAAGAAGTTCAAACAAGAAAACAAGAAGTTTTCCAAAAAGCAGAGCAATTAAGAGAGAGGGGAATACCGGTTCCTGAAATTCTTCCTATGCCCATAGAGCTGCCTCTTCCGATTATGGACCAATTTCCAGGAAAAGTGGTATATACCACTGACATAAGCGTAGACCCAACACTTTTTCAAAACGATTGCGATCAAAGAGGCGGAGTTTTTGACAGCTGCGGCACCATATGTCCCCCGGAAGCCGAAGTCTGCGCTACTGTATGTGCCTATACATGCGAATTCTAATAAAGAAGCATTAGCATAATTTCTCATATTATAAAGGTAGAAACATACAAAAAACTAAAGGTCGAACAAATTAAAAATAAAATAATAATAAACAAAATATGGGAAAGATAAAAATTGGGTTAATAATTTTGGGTTCAATTGCTTTGGTTGGTTTGGTTGTGGCTGGAGTAGTGACAGCTAAGAATGGTTCTGAGAAAGGTAAGGCTGAGTTTGTGCAAAATGAAATTATTGTTAAGTTTAAAGGAGATGTAAAACCATTTAGGGTGATTAAGGTTCCGGAAGGTAAAGTTGGAGAAAAAGTAAAGGAATATTCAAAGAGAGCTGATGTGGTCTATGCTGAGCCAAACTATATTGCCTATACTCAGATGGTACCGAATGATCCTTATTACAAATATCAATGGCATTTGGATAATCCTGAATATGGTGGAATTAATATGGAAGCAGCCTGGGATATTACTACTGGAGCTAATTCAGTAATAGTAGCCATAGTTGATACTGGAATTGCCTATGAGGATTATAAAGAGGGTTGGAAGCAATATTGTCAGGCACCGGATTTAGCTCAAACTTGTTTTGTAGCTGGTTATGACTTTGTCAACGGTGATACTCATCCCAATGATGATCACCGCCACGGAACTCATGTAGCTGGAACTGTTGCTCAGAGCACTAATAATAATCTTGGAGTGGCTGGAGTTGCCTTTAATACCTGTTTGATGCCAGTGAAAGTTTTAGACAGTAGAGGGAGTGGTACTTATGCTGATGTGGCAGCAGGAATTAGATATGCTGCAGGTGATCCAGCTTATGGAGGGAGTGCAGAAAATAAAGCTGACGTTATTAATTTGAGTTTAGGGGGTAGTGCGACTTCAACAGCTTTAGAGGAGGCAGTGGCTTATGCCTATATTAATGGAGTCACAGTAGTAGCTGCAGCTGGAAATGATGGTGAAGGAGGAGCTCCAAGTTATCCCGCTGCTTATAATGACTATGTGATAGCAGTTGGAGCTACTCAATACGATGAGAATCGAGCTCCTTATTCCACTACTGGTAGTTATCTGGATTTAGTGGCTCCTGGTGGAAACAATGACTTAGACCAAAACGATGATGGCTATGCTGATGGAGTTTTGCAACAGACCTTCAAGAATTCCTGGAGAGTTTGTGATTTCGCCTATTACTTTTTCCAGGGAACCTCAATGGCTACTCCCCATGTTTCAGGTGTTGCTGCTTTGTTAATTGCCAAGGGAAATACCACCGCTCCTGATGAAGTAAGAGCTGCCCTACAAGAAACGGCTGAATGTCTGCCTCCTGGTGGAACTTGCCCAAATGATACCTATGGTTATGGATTAGTTGATGCTTATGCCGCTCTGGGGTGGACCGCGGCACCAGCTTGCACTACCGATGCTGATTGTGATGATGGTCTATATTGTAATGGAGCCGAGACTTGTGTAGCTGGTGTTTGCCAAGCAGGCACTCCACCTTGTGATGACGGCGTAGCTTGCACAATTGATAGTTGTGATGAAGCAACTCAAAGCTGTACTTATACCCCAGATGATACTGCCTGTGCTGCCGATGGATGGTTTGATACTGGAAATACAAGATGGGTAGAAGATACTGAATGTACAGAGAAAGAACAAAAGGAACAAGAATATAGAGATTATTATTGTGATCCAGTTTTAGATTGTCAATACACTGTGACTGCTACTCAATGGGTTGATACCGGGGCAACCAGAAATGTAACAGATAATACTCCTTGTACCGATGGTGTTTGCTGTTCAGGAGTTTGTGAAGTAGGACTGACAGAATGTCCAACAGCTGTAATGTGTTGGAGTGGAGATTATCAGTATCTCTATTGGAACAATAGCCAGGCTAAAAAGTTCTGCAAGTGTGCTCAGGGTACTTATGGATATAACAGTTATAATTATGAATGGGTAAGAGCAACAGTCTGGAAATATGTTGATACCGGAGATAACGAAAATTGGGAAGTAACTTCACGATCTTCAAATTTGCCAGTCTATCAGGTAACCTGTACTGATGGAACAGCTTATCCGACAAACCAGGATTATTACTACCCAAAATGAAAATTAGATTCTTTTTCCTTGTGAAGATAACAAAATCCGCTTGATTTTGGGCGGACCTGCCCCGTACCGAAACGAAGTTTCTGGTGCGGGGTTTTGTTTTTGGGCGGAGAATGAGATATAATATAATATTGTTACATGAAGAAATTATTGCTTCTTTTAATTTCTTTTTTAATCGGAATAGGACTATTTATTTGGGTTGGCAAGATGGTTGGTTGGCAGGAAATAAAAATGGCTTTTTCAGTTTTCACCGGTTGGAAGGGGTTAGTAATTTTTGGATTAACTTTTTTAATAATGTTGTTTGGAATTTGGGAATGGAAGGTAATTTTAAAAGGAGAGGGAATTAATATTTCTTTTTGGGAACTTTTTAGGCCATATCTCGCTGGTTACTCGATTATGTACCTTGCCTCAATAGTCCTGGTTGGCAGAGAGGCCTTTAGAAGTTATGTTTTAAAAAGAAAAAATTCTGTACCTTGGCCAAAAAGCATAGCTTCAACAATTATCGATCGAATCTTAGATTTTACCATTGAGTTAGTGTTTATTTTTTTTGGAATAATCTTTTTTCTATTATTAGTTGGGTTTCCACCAAAAAATTTAGCTATGATTTTTGGTGGAGTGTTTCTGATTTCGGTAATTGGAACCTCCTTTTCTTATTTTAAAATCTCTAAAAGAGAAAGTATCGCCAAATTTTTTATCGGAATTTTTATCCCTAAATATCGAAACGATCACACTCCTTTACATGTTGAACATGAAATTTTCAATTTTTTTAAAATAAAAAATAGATATATGTGGAAAGGATTTGGCCTGACTTTTTTAGAGAAATTGGTTAAGCTTTTAAGAACTTGGCTTTTGATTTTATTTTTAGGAAAAAAAATTTCTCTTTTGCCTGTCGTATCCATACTCGGCTTTTCATATTTAGCAATGATGATTCCCATCCCAGCCAATCTTGGAAGTCACGAAGCTGTTCAAGCCCTCGTCTTTAATAGTTTAGGACTAGGAGCAAATATAGGCGCTGTCTTCACTATGATTAGCAGGGGAGCAGAATTAATTTTCGTCTTATTGGGAGCATTATTTTTCTTTAGATTGGGTGCGAGATTATTAGGTGATAGTTTTTTGAAAAAAAATAATAATCCAAATTAAAATATGTTCAGCTCTGTTTTATTTCTAATTTTTGCTTATATTCTTGGTTCTTTTCCTTCAGGTTATTTAATTACGCGATGGTCAACAGGGAAAAATATTTTAAAAATAGGTTGGCGAAAAACCTCAGGCTCCAATATTTACAGACACATCGGTAAATGGCAAGGACTTTTAACTGGAATTTTAGATATGGCAAAAGGATATTTAGCTGTTTATCTGGCTCAAAAATTAGGATTTTCCTCCGATGTTCAGGTTTTATCCGGAGTGGCCGCCGTAACGGGTCATAATTGGTCTTGTTTTTTAAGATTTGCTGGTGGAAGGGGGATTGGAACTTTTATTGGAGCAGCAAGCGCACTTTCTCCAGGGGTATTTTGGCTTTCTTTTATTTCTTTTGTTCTCTTTAGTTTCATTTTGAATTCAGCAATTGCTACTTTTATTTTTTTAGCTACTGTTCTGTTTTTATCAATTCACTTCTATCAACTTGAGACAATTGGTCTTTTTACAATTCTTTGTCTATTGCCAATCTTAATAAAAAGGTTAAGTCCTATTGAAGAAATCTTTCCTCTAAAAGAAAAGAAAATTCTAATTCAAAATCGTTTGATTTTCGATAACGATGAAATTAGGCCAATAAAAATAAAAAGGCTATTTTAAAAATGAAAAAGAAAATTTTCTTTCTTCATTTAACTGGTGGGCCATTGATTGAAAAAGATAAGATTATTTTTACAGAAGGAGGCTTAGTCCATGCTCTATCAGCATCAGTAAATTTGAAGGATGACTATGAGATTAAAATTTTATGTCCAAATCCTCCCGGCCAGAAAGGAAAAAGAGAAATTGATTACCGAGGAGTGAAAATAATTTCTCTTGGAGGCTCGAGATGGCTAAAATTGGCTCAGTATGGTAATTTAAATTTTTTTAAAGAAGTTAGAAAATACATCGGGGAATTAAAACCCGATTTTTTAATCGGGAACAATCTCACAGCCTCCTTTTTAATCCTATTTTATCCAAAAAAAATAAAAAAAATTGGAATCATCCACCATTTGTATTCCACTTTAGATGGAAAAATTCAACCTTTGATTTGGATAATAAGAAAATTAGAAAATTTTGCTCTCATTTTAATAAAAAAACTCGATGCAATTGGGACAGTCAATTATTTAGTCCGTGATATTCTTATTAAAAGGGGATATCCTAAAGAAAAAATTTTAATTGTTGGAAATGGCATAGATATTCAATCTTTTCCTTTTTGTGAGAAAAAAATAAAAAACAGCTTAATTTTTATCGGAAGATTAGCTGAACTTAAGGGAGTGGAGGATTTAACCGATGTTGTTTGGCAAGTAAAAAAAGAAATCCCTAAAATAATTTTACATCTCATTGGCGATGGACCGAAATATTCGGAGATAAAAAAGAAAATCGAAAGACTCAAGCTTAGCGATAATGTGGTAATGTATGGTTATTTAGGAGATGAAGAAAAGATAGAAGTATTAAAAAATTGTGCTATCTATATCTCAGCTTCTAAATTGGAGGGATTTGGGATACCATTAATAGAAGCAATGGCTACAGGTTGTGTTCCAGTGGTCAGTGATATCTATGCCCATCGTTTTATTTTTCAAGAAAAATCTGTCGGATATTTAATTAAAGATAATAAAGAAATGGTTGAGAAGATTATTTCTTTATTTAAAAATGAAAACCTGAGGTTATCTTTAGCTAAAGAGGGGCGAAAATTGGTTGAAGGAAATTGGACCTGGGAAAAAGTTGGGGAAAGGTATAAAGAATTGCTTGAAATTTTATGAAAAAAGTTTCTCTTTTAGATAAAATTAGATTTTTAAAAGGAAGGATATTGAGTTTGATAAACAATCAATTGTTGGCAGTTTCTTTTGAAGTAACCTTATCTTGTAATTGCAATTGTCGCCATTGTGACCTCGGAGGTTTTAAAAGTAATGAAGGACAAATTAAACCCTCCGATTACGCAAATTTAGTAAAAGCCTTAAAGCCTCTAGTTGTTCAGCTTTCTGGGGGAGAACCACTTTTAAGAAAGGATATCTTGGATATAGTTAAGGCAATAAATCAATTTGGCGGATTGCCATATACTATTCTTGTCACAAATGGAGTTTTATTAAATGAGGAAATTTATTTAAAATTGAAAGAGGCAGGGCTGGATCAACTTTCTATTTCCCTCGATTTTCCAGATGAAAGGCACGATTGGTTTAGAAGGCATCCTGGTTTATTCAACCACTTGAAAGAGACAGTTCCCAAATTGGCAAAATACGGCTTTAAAGATATAATTTTGAACTCATGCATTACAAAGGATAATTTCAGGGAAGTTATACTATTGGCAAAAAAGGCAATAGAATGGGGAGTTTTAATTTCTTATAGTGCTTACACATCACTTAGAACAGGAAATGAGGAATTTGCTTTTTCGAGTGAAGAAGATTTAAGAGCTTTACGCCAATCAATTCTCCAACTCATCGAATTTAAAAGAAAAACCAATTCCATAATTAATTCAGAGACTGTTCTTTTGAAATTTTTAAAATTTCTTGAAAAGGGATACATGCCAAATTGCAAGGCGGGTTTAAAATTCCTTATTGTCATGCCAGATGGAATTCTAGTTCCTTGCTCATTGAGAAGGGAAAAATTTTCTAATTTAAAGAATTTGAGAGAAAATTTTTCTAAAAATAATCAATGCAGTAGCTGTTATGTTGCCATAAGATGTTACAGTGAGCGGTCTATTTTTGAAGAAATAAAAGAATTACCCCACTATCTTAGATTAGTTCAGAAATAGTAAAAATTAGATTTCGATTAGACTCTTATAAATATTAATTAATTTTTTAGCTTGGTTTGCTGCGGAAAAATCTTTTGCAATTTTCCGAGAAGAAATTGAGAATCTTTTATAAAGAAAAGGTTTTTTTAAAATTTCTAAAATCTTTTTGGCAAAATTTTCTGGCCAAGGTTTTTTGATTAAAAAACCATTTTTATTATTAATAATTATTCCTTTAAATGCATCATCTTTTAAAGCCACAACTGGCAATCCACAAGCCAACGCCTCCAGGATCACTATTCCCTGAGTTTCTGTTAAGGAGGAGAAAACAAAAATATCTGAAGCCTGATAATAAGCAGGAATTTTTTGGTAGGGAATTGCTCCAGTGAAAATTGTATTTTTTTCAATCCCCAATTTTTTTGCCATCTCTTTGAGTCCATTCAAAAATGGCCCATCTCCTACCATTAGTAAAATGACATTCCTTTTCTTTAAAACCTCTTTCGTTGCCTTTAAAAGAAATCCTGGATTTTTTTCCTTTCCCATCCTCCCGACAAAAATTAAAACTTTATTCTTTTTCGCAATTCCCAATTCTTCCTTAATTTTTAGGCCTGCTTTTTTGCTCTCCTTAAAAATTTTGACATTAACCCCGGTTGGCAAAACATAAATTGGTTTTTTCTTTTTTACTCCGTATTCTTTAAGCAGCCTTTTCATTTTATAAGATGGGACAATGATAGTATTAGAGAGGTTTGAATACCAAGCGCTTAGAAATCTACCTAAAAGCGGGGATATTATTTTTTCTTTCATGTAAAATTTGGCGTATTCAGGATAATGAGTATGGTGGGTATAAACTAAGGGTATTTTTTGATGGTCCGCAATATATTTTGCTAAGAGCCCCATACTAAAAGGAGTGTGAGAGTGGGCGATATCTAATTTGAAATCTAAGATTTTGCCAAAATGGTCTTTTGGCAAAAAAGGAAAGGCCAATCTCATTTCTGGTTTTTTAATAACTCTTATTGATTGAAATCTAAAAACATTGGGATTTTTATCTTTGTAGCCAGGAGTATAGGGAGCATAAATGAAAACTTTGTGCCCCATTTTTCCCAAACTTTTCCTAAAAGTTTCGATTGAAATTTCCACTCCGTTAACTACCGGCAAATAGGTATCGGTAAAAAAGCCGATTTTCATTAGATTATTATAGCACATCATTATTACTGAAAGAATTAGGAGAGGATAATTAAGAGAGAATACTATATAAAAATTTTAAACTTTTTATTTATAGGACATAAATAGTAAATAATGTTAAAATAGAGGTGTAATTTTTCGCCTTTATTATAAAACCATACCCGGGCAGAGGTTAAACTTAACTAAATGAATCTTTTAATTCAACTCGATGTTCAACTTTTTCTTTTAATTAACCACCTTCAGAATAGATTTTTAGATGCTTTGGTTTTAGGAATAAACTGGATTACAGAAGGTGGTCTTCTCTGGTTATTGATATGTTTTTTCATATTGATTTTCTGTAAAAAAGAGAAAAAAAGAAAAATAATTTTAATATTGATTACTTTACTCATCAATTCTTGGTTAGTAAACGTTCCATTAAAATTATTTCTATTCCGAACCAGACCCAATGAGGCTATCGAAGGGGTAAAGATATTGGGTAAAATCTGGTCGAATAATTCCTTTCCTTCAGGACACATCGCAGCTTCAGTTGCAGCTTTATTGATCCTTGCTTATCTATTTAGAATTCGGCAAAGATGGTTTATTTTTTCTTCAATTACCTTTATTCTATTCTTAGGTTTTGCTAGAGTTTATGTTGGGATGCATTATCCTACTGATGTTTTAGGAGGAATAATAGTTGGCCTGGTTTCTTCTGCCGTGATTATCTGGTTAGATAAACAGGTGAAATTTCCTGAAGAGAAAAATGAGTTTGGGTAGGTTGTATAAATTTGATCTTTTGTTGATAGACTTCTAAATATTGTCTATTGTACGTGTCAAATCGTTTAAGTAGGTGCGCGCATTATTCTTTCGGATTAGGACTGGATACTGCTACTGCCTTTACCATGATTATTAGAGGAGCAGAATTAATTGTAGCTTTAGCTGGGGTAGTAATTTTATTCCAATTAGGAATAATATTACTCAGGAAAGATTTATTTAAAAAATTAAATAACTTTTAAAAAAATGAAATTTAATATCTCTACCAAAGGATTTACAGATATTATTGATATTACTCCTCAAGTTTTAAAAGCAGTAAAAGAATCTAAGGTAAAAGATGGGATTTGTTTAGTTTTTGTTGCTCATTCAACTTGCGCCATAACAACGATAGAATTTGAAGAAGGTGCAATTAAAGATTTAAAAAGAGCTTTAGAAATTGTCGCTCCCATGAATACTAATTATGAGCATTGTAAAAAATGGGGCGACTGTAATGGTTATGCCCACGTTAGAGCAACCTTAATAAAACCATGTTTAACTGTCCCAATTGAGAATGGGAAATTGATTTTAGGTCAATGGCAACAAATCGTTCTCGCTGACTTTGACAATCGGCCGAGGGAAAGAGAAATAATTATAAAAGTAATAAAAAGTTAATTCCTTTAAATAAAGCGATGGTAAACCTAAAAATTAATCGAATTACTAAATATTTAATTTTGAGCGATTTGGTTTTTTATGCCGGCTGGGGTTTAATTACGCCCATTTTTGCTATTTTTATTGTTCAAAAAATTCAAGGGGGAGATGCCTTGGTCGCCGGTTTATCCTCAGCAATTTATTTAATCTTGATGTCTTTATTAAGAGTTCCAATCGGAATTTTTTTGGATTCTCGGCCTGGCGAAAGAGACGATTATTGGTTTTTAACTATCGGATTATTTATTGCTGCTTTGGTTCCTTTTGGATTTATTTTTGCTAAATTCCCCTGGCATATTTATTCACTTCAAGCAATTCATGCCATAGCCATGGCTATGTCGCTTTCAGCTTGGCCAGCAATTTTTACCAGGCATATTGACAAGGGCACGGAATCAACTGAATGGGGCTTAGATGCCACTTCAGTTGGTTTAGGGGCTGGCATTTCTGGGGCAATCGGAGGTTGGGCAGTAACTCAATTTGGATTTAACCCAGTTTTTATTGCCGTGGGAATTATCGGTTTAATTGGTGCTGCTTTACTTTTATTTTTGAGAAAAGATATTAAAGGAGTTTTTGACCACGGATTTCGTTTTAGTTTAAAAGAAATTTTCCAAAAAGAAGAGAAATAGGATGAACCCCGTTAGAAGTTCTTGGCAAAAATTTTTTGATAAAAAATTTTTGCGTTGGGATAACGGGGTATAACTAAATATAAAAGTCTGTTGGAAATTAGTCACATACTATAATAACAGCAGACTTCTAACGGGGTGAAGAATCAAGAAATTGCCAAAATTTTTTATGAAATTGCTGATTACTTAGAAATGGAAGGAGTGGCTTTTAAGCCCTATGCTTATCAAAAAGCAGCCATTACTTTAGAAACTTTAGAAGAAGATGTTGAGGAAATTTATAAAAAGGGAGGAATTAAAGCCTTAGAAGAAATTCCCGGAGTCGGAGAAAGCATTGCTTTAAAAATTGAAGAATATTTGAAAACAGGCAGAATTAAGGGCTACGAAAAATTAAAAAAGAAAACACCCATTAATTTGGAAGAAATTATTGCGGTTGAAGGAATGGGGCCGAAAAAGGCAAAAGTGCTTTATCAAAAATTAGGAATCAGAAATTTGAAAGATTTAGAGAAAACAGCTCGGGCCCACAAAATAGCTTCCCTATTTGGTTTTGGTGAAAAAACTGAAAAGAATATTTTGGAAGGAATTGCCTTTTTGAAAAGGAGTAAGGGAAGATTTCTTCTGGGAGAGATTTTACCCAAAGTTAAAGAAGTCTATGAAAAATTTAAAAGTTTAAAAGAAGTGGAGAAAATTGATCCAGCAGGTTCGGTGAGGAGGATGAAAGAAACCATTGGTGATGTTGACTTTTTAGTAATTTCCAAAAATCCGGAAAAAGTGATGGATTTTTTTGTTTCCCTACCAGGGGTAATTAAAATTTGGGGCAAGGGGACAACAAAGGCATCGATTAGAATGAAAGAGGGATTTGATATGGATATTAGGGTAGTGCCAGATAGGAGTTATGGTTCGGCCCTTCAATATTTCACTGGATCAAAAGAACATAATATTGCTACGAGAAAAATTGCCATTGACCGAGGTTTTAAACTCTCTGAATATGGATTATTCAGAGGTTCAAAAATGATTGCCGGCGCAGATGAAAAGGAGATTTATCAAAAATTGGGGATGGAATGGATTCCACCTGAAATGAGGGAAAATCAAGGGGAGATTGAAGCGGCCTCGGAAAGAAAGTTGCCAAAAATTATTGGTTACAAAGATATTAAAGGTGATTTGCATTGCCATTCAAAATGGGATGGGGGAGCAAATTCGATTGAAGAGATAGCAGAAGCAGCAATGAAAATGGATTATCAATATATTGGAATTGCTGACCACACAAAATTTTTGAGGATTGAACATGGATTGGATGAGAAAAAATTAGAATTACAAAAAAAAGAAATAGAAAAGTTAAATTCAAAATTCAGAATTCGACCACAGCCCATTTCCAATGGGCTGGGTCGCCCCGCCCTTATTCAAGGGCGGTGGCGAAATTCAAAATTCCGCATTTTACAGGGTTGCGAGGCAAATATTTTGTCAGATGGTTTAATTGATATAAAGGATGAAGCTTTGAAAAAATTGGATTTTGTTATTGCCGGAATTCACTCAAATTTTAAAATGGAAAAGTCAAAAATGACCGAGAGAATAATTCGAGCAATGAAAAATCCCAATGTTGACATTATTTCTCATCCCACTGGAAGAATACTAAAAAGAAGGGATGAGTATCAAATTGATTTTGATAAAATTTTGAGGGTAGCTAAAGAAACTGGAACAATTTTGGAAATTAATTCTTTTCCAGAAAGATTAGATTTAAACGCAGAGAATATCAGGCGAGCCAAGGAAGCCGGAGTAAAAATGGTGATTAACACCGATTCCCATCACAAAGACCAGTTAAGATTTATGGAATTTGGCATTGCCCAAGCTAGAAGAGGTTGGGCTAAACGCGAAGATATTATAAATACATATCCAGTTGAAAAAATGTTACGTTTTTTGAAACACGATAAGTAATTTTTATTACTTCGCGTCGCCCGACTCAAATTACTAACTAAGCAATTTGAGTTTAGGGCCGAAAAAGAAGATATCATCAACACCCAACCCTTGGGAAAACTGTTAAGCTTTTTTAAATAAACTATAAAAAATCTTCAACCAAATACTTTTCACTTTTAGGTTTTTGGAGTAAATATTTTTAAAATTATTTTGCTAAATACCCCCTTTTCTGTTAATATAAATAAAACTGAGATGGGAAAGAAATATACTCAAAAATTAACTAAAGTCCTCCAAGAAAATAATGTGATTTTAGCTTACTTATTTGGCTCCGAAGCAAGAGGTACTTCTCATAAAGAGAGCGATGTTGATATTGGAGTTTTGTTTGATAAAAAGGTTAAGCAAGAGGATTATCTGAGGTTAGAAGGAAAACTAATTGATTTTTTCTCAGGTATTTATCTCCAAAAAGAAATAAATATTGTTAATTTAAATATCACCTCACCTCTTTTAAAACAGGTAGCAATTTTGGAAGGAAAGCCACTTTATATCAGAAGCGAAACTGATCGAATTTTATTTCAAATTCAAACTCTCCACGAATACGAAGATTATTTGCATTTGAGCAATATTTACAATCAGTTTTTAGACTTAAAATTAAAAACTTTATGACCGAGATAATCAAAAAACAACTTCAGGAAAAAATAAATAATTTACTCGAAATTTACCAAGGTTTAAAAAAATTACAAAGGCTAACTTTAAAAGATTTGGAAGCAAATATTGAAAATGTTTGGTCAGTGACTTTTGGTTTGGTGGCCGGAATTGAAGCAGTTTTAGATATTTCTCAGTATCTGTTGGCAGATAAAGAAATAAGAGCTGAAAGTTATGGTAAAATTCCTTCAAAATTATTGGAAGCAGGAATAATTGATAAAAATTTTTCAGAAAAAATGCAAAAAATGGTAGGCTTTAGGAATCGAGCTATCCATAATTACCCCTCTTTAGATGAAAAACAGCTTTATGAAATTTTACAAAAAGATATTGAAGATTTTAAAGAATTTTTAGAGATTGCGAATTTTTATATGGAAAAAATCTAAAATTTTTTATAAAATCAACTAATATGCCGTTTATAACTCGACAAAAAACCAACTGGAGGTTTATTGGAATAGTGCTGGTTTTGGCCGTGATTGTTGGCGGAGGAATTTGGTTTTGGATGAAAACTCAGGAAATCCCTCTGGTTGAAGTTCCAGAGATTGAGGAACCAGAAGAACCAGTGATATCTAAAGAAGAAATCACCGAGGAGGTTGAAACGACAGAAGAAGTCAGTGACATAATCCCCGAAATAAAATTTGAGTATACTATTCCAGAAGAGCTTGAAAAAGCTCTTTTATTAGCGATAGAAAATCGTTATGGATACTCGGGAATAAAGTTTATTTCATTTCCAAGAGAAGGAGCAGTAACGAGTGTAGATTTAAATAATGATGGAGAACGAGAATTTATTTTAGACCCGATTGAGGTTTATACAAAGGATGGCTCTGAAAGATATTTTCTGGCAGGGCCTGCTAACTTCCCAATATATATTTATCAAAAAAGGGATGGAGTTTGGAACGAAATATTCTATGGATACGGAATGAACGTTAGTTTTTTAGAAGACACAACAAATGGATATCATGACATTGAACTTGACGCCAAAATGGGTTTTCATCAATATGTAATAAAGCTCTATCAATGGCAAGAGACCGAATCAAAATATAAGTTTATAGAGTCTAGAGAAGAGAGAGTTGATTGGGAATAGGCCCATTATCTTAAATCAAACAGGTTCTAACCTCGTCCTATACCCGGAGCTATTACTTGTGGCTAACCCCCGCCTGTTATTTCGGGCGGGTTTTTAATAAAAAAAGAATTATTTATTTAAAAGCGGGCCGTTTCCAATTTATTTTTGAGCTGGTATAATGATTAAATAAAATTATGCCAATTGAAAAATCAGCCGGAGCAGTAATTTTTAGAAAAGAAGGAGGTAAGATTTATTACCTTCTTTTGCATTATCCTTCGAACGCTAAAGCGCCAAGGGAATATTGGGATTTTCCGAAAGGCCACATTGAGAAAGGAGAAAATTTAGAAGAAACAGCTAAAA
>Ga0210017_1002173_pt1 | contig 16861 bp, 8 predicted proteins | sample CryGeyCG2014_020_FD_183966 | JGI IMG/M metagenome (GOLD analysis project Ga0210017, IMG submission 183966) | Groundwater microbial communities from aquifer - Crystal Geyser CG08_land_8/20/14_0.20 (SPAdes) (version 2) | ecosystem: Environmental > Aquatic > Deep subsurface > Groundwater | place... | reverse complement strand
GGCCGGGAGATTTGGCCAGCCCCGATGCTGCCAAAGATTTAATTTGGAATATGTTCTTTAATTTCCAGAGATATGATTTAAGCAAAGTTGGGAGATGGAAAACAAGACAAAGATTATCGGAACTTAAAGAAAAAACTAAAAAAGAAAAAAGATCATATGAAGAGATTCCGATGGAAGAGCGAGTTTTAAAACCGGAAGATGTTTTATTGACTATTAAAGAGATAATCAAACTGAATAATACTCCCGAAGCTAAACCGGACCATATTGACCATTTGGGGAATCGAAGAGTAAAAAGCGTTTCCGAGCTTTTGAAATCAAGAATCAGGGTAGGGTTAATGAGGTTAAAAAGAGTTATCCAGGACAGGATGTCAACTTTAGATTCGGCTACTTTAACTCCTTCCCAATTAATAAATCCGAGAACGATTATGGCTGTGGTTCAAGAATTTTTTGCCTCTTCACAACTTTCTCAATTCATGGATGGAGAAAATCCTTTGTCGGCGGTTGAACATAAAAGGAGATTGACGGCGACCGGCCCCGGAGGGCTGACCAAAGAGAGAGCCGGATTTGAGGTAAGAGATGTTCAATCTTCTCACTATGGAAAAATTTGTCCCATCCAAACTCCAGAAGGTCAAAATGTAGGTCTGATTTCTCATCTTTCTTGTTATGCCAAAATTAACCCTTTCGGCTTTTTGGAAACTCCCTATTTTAGAGTAAAAAATGGAAAAGTAACTTCAGAAGTTGTCTATCTTTCAGCAATTGAAGAGGAAAGATATAATATCACTCATGCTGGAGTGGAGCTTGGAAAAAATGACGAGATTATTCCAAAAGAAGTAAAAGTCAGAAAAAGAGGGGAGCCGCGGACGGCAGAAAGAAAGAAAGTTGATTTTATAGATGTTTCCCCGAATCAACCAATTAGTGTAGCAACTTCTCTGATACCTTTTTTACAAAATGATGATGCCAACCGGGCTTTAATGGGCTCTAATATGCAACGTCAAGCTGCTCCTTTAGTTTTAACTGAACCCCCTTTAGTTGGGACAGGAATTGAGACAGATGTGGCTCGAGATTCCGGCGAACAAATAATTGCCGAATCTCAAGGAGTTGTTCAAGAGGTTGATGCTTCTCATATCAAAGTTAAATATAAGAACTTAAAAAATGTTGTTTATCATCTTCAGAAATTTACCAGAGGGAATCAGTATACTGCCTATCATCAAAGACCAACGGTCAAGAAGGGCCAAATTGTAAAGGCGGGCGATATTTTAGCCGATGGAACGGCAATTTCCAATGGAAGATTAGCTTTGGGAAAAAATGTTTTAGTTGCTTTTCTCTCTTTTCGAGGAAACAATTTTGAAGATGCCATTGTTCTTTCCGAAAGGCTGGTTAAGAAAGATACTTTCACCAGCGTCCATATCGAGGATTTTACCTCCGATGTTCGAGAGACAAAACTGGGTCCTGAGATTACTACCTGTGATATTCCAAACGTCTCTGAAGAAAAATTGAAAGACTTAGATGAAGAAGGGGTTATTAGAATTGGAGCGGAGGTAGGACCCGGAGATATTTTAGTCGGTAAGATTTCGCCGGGAGGAGAAAAAACTTTGACTGCCGAAGAAAGATTACTAAAAGCTATTTTTGGAGAGAAAGCTAAAGAGGTGAAAGATAGTTCTTTAAGGCTGGAGCATGGGAAGAAAGGGAGGGTAGTTAGAGTTAAGGTTTATTCCAGAGAAAAAGGCGATAAATTGGAACCCGGCATAATCAAAAGGATTAACGTTGAGGTTGCTCAGATTAGGAAAATAAAAGTAGGTGATAAGTTAGCAGGACGGCATGGCAATAAAGGAGTGATTGCTAAAATTTTACCGGAGGCTGAGATGCCGTTTCTTGAAGACGGTACCCCGGTTGATATTGTTTTAAATCCTTTGGGAGTGGTTTCCAGGATGAATATCGGACAGATTTTGGAGACCCATCTCGGTTGGGCAGCTGAAAAGTTGGGTTATTTTGCTGTTACTTCCGCTTTGTCCGGAGCCAGTGAAGAGGATATTAAAGAAGAATTGCTCCGAGCCGGCCTTCCTCAATCGGGCAAAGTGACACTCTATGATGGAAAAACCGGCAAACCCTTTCCTCAACAAATTACCGTCGGTTATATGTATATGATGAAACTGATTCATATGGTTGAAGACAAAATCCATATGAGAAGTATTGGGCCTTATTCTTTGATTACCCAGCAACCCTTAGGAGGAAAGGCTCAATTTGGCGGCCAGAGGTTTGGAGAAATGGAAGTTTGGGCTTTAGAGGGATATGGAGCCAGTCATACTCTACAGGAAATGTTAACTATCAAATCCGATGACGTTGCCGGAAGAACAGCAACCTATGAAGCAATTTTAAAGGGGGAGGAAATCAAAAAACCAAATATTCCGGCCTCCTTTAACTTATTGCTGAGTGAATTGAAATCTTTGGGATTAGATATTGAGGTAAAGGGTATCATCAGAGAAGAAGAACCAAAAAAAACATAATTGATGCTAATATACAAATTGATACTAATTATACTAATATATTCGTATTATTAGTATGCATTAGTATATTGGTATCGCATTAATGAAAGTTTCCGACCTTCAATCAATAAGAATAAAACTTGCTTCTCCCGAAAAGATTTTAAGCTGGTCTCATGGAGAAGTTAAGAAACCGGAAACCATCAATTATCGGACTCAAAGACCGGAGAAAGACGGCCTTTTTTGTGAAAAGATTTTTGGTCCTTCCCGAGATTACGAATGTTACTGCGGGAAATATAAAGGAGTCAGATATAAAGGAGTGGTTTGTGACCGATGTGGAGTTGAAGTGACAAAAAGTCAGGTTCGAAGAGAGAGGATGGGTCACATAAAACTGGCGACTCCTGTTAGTCACATCTGGTTCTTAAGAGGAATCCCTTCAAGAATGGGACTTCTTTTGGATATTCCCCTCCAGAGTTTAGAAAGAGTAATTTATTTCGTTAGCTACATTATAGAGAAGGTTGATGTTGAAGCTCAAAAAAGATTACTTAAAGAACTTGAAGAAGAATTTCAAAGAAAATTCAAAGAGATTTCCCAATCGAAATTAACTCTCAAGGGAAAAAAGAAAGAAAAAGAGATTCTCCGCCAAAGATTTTCTGAGCGGAAAGAAGAAATTTCAGGAATTCGTTCTCTTCAAGTTTTGTCAGAACTTGAATATCAAGAACTTTCTTTAAAATACGGAGAGATTTTTGTGGCTGGGACTGGAGCGGAGACTCTACTTAGAATTTTTGAAAAAATTGACGTTAAAAAAGAAATCAAAAAATTAGAGGATACTCTCGTAAAAAGTCCTGCTTCTGAAACAAGAAAGATTTTAAGAAGATTAAGATTGTTTCAGGGTATGGAAAAAGCCGGGATTCGACCAGAATGGATGTTTTTGAAGGTTTTGCCGGTTTTACCTCCGGATTTAAGGCCAATGGTTCAGTTAGATGGAGGGAGGTACGCTTCTTCTGATTTAAATGACCTTTATCGAAGAGTAATTAACCGAAATAACAGATTAAAATATTTATTAGAGATTGCAGCTCCCGAAGCTATTATCCGTAATGAAAAGAGAATGTTGCAAGAAGCAGTTGATAGTCTTTTTGATAATAACATGAGGAAAACCCAAGTCACTATTGCGACGGCCGGAGGAAAAAGGTCGCTTAAATCTTTAGCCGATGTTTTAGCGGGAAAACAAGGCAGATTTAGAAGAAATCTTTTAGGTAAAAGAGTTGATTATTCGGGAAGGTCGGTCATTGCTTCCGGGCCGGAACTGAGGCTTTATCAGTGCGGTATTCCAAAGATTATGGCTCTTGAGCTTTTCCGGCCGTTCATCATCAAAAAACTTTTAGATAAAGAATTAGCTTTTAATATCCGGGGAGCTTCAAGACTTATTGACGAAGGAATAGATGAGGTTTTCATTGCCTTGGAAGAAGTAGTCAAAGATAAATTAGTGCTTTTGAATCGAGCTCCGACCCTTCATCGTTTAGGAATCCAGGCTTTCGAACCGGTTCTCATAGAAGGAGAGGCAATAAAAGTTCATCCTTTGGTCTGTAAAGGTTATAACGCTGATTTTGACGGAGACCAAATGGCAGTTTTTATCCCTCTTTCGGAGGAAGCCCAAAAAGAAGCTCAAGATTTGATGAGAGCTGATAAAAATTTTCTTAAACCAGCTACCGGTTTGCCAATTATTACTCCAACTCTTGATATTATTTTAGGCTGTTATTGGCTAACCGGAGAGAAAATTGGTGTTCGAGGAGAAGGGAAAATTTTTTCAGATTTTGAAGAAGTTATTATGGCTGAGCAATTGGGGAAAATTGATATTCGTTCTCGAATCAAAGTTCCTTTCTCTCTAGAATCTTCCTCTCAATTAACTAAGACAACCTGTGGTCGAATTATTTTTAACCACAGTTTACCCAAAGGTTTTCCTTTTTACAATGAGAGAATAGATTCAAAAAAGCTTTCAAAAATAATTAGTCAGATAATTAAGAAATATCCTGGAAATGTAGTTGAGGAGACTTTAGATAAGATTAAAGATTTAGGATTTGAATATGCAACATTATCAGGAATTACTTTAGGCATAGACGATTTCATCGTTCCAAAAGAGAAAGAAAGAATTATATCTGAAAAAGAAAAAGAAGTAGACATTATAGATGTTCAGTTCAAAAAAGGATTTTTATCTCGAGGAGAAAGAAATTCAAAAATAATCGAAGTTTGGCAAGAAGCTAAAGAGATAATTGAGAAGTTTGTCGTCAAAACACTTCCCCCGGATGGCCCTGTTTTCTCTATCGTGGATTCCGGAGCTAGAGGCTCTTGGGCTCAATCTGTCCAAATTTGCGGTATGAAAGGGCTCGTTACTTCCCCTACCGGCAGAATAATTGAATTGCCGATTAAAAATTCTTTTAAAGAAGGTTTTGATGTTTTGGAGTTCTTTCTCTCCTGTCACGGAGCGAGAAAAGGAACCGTTGATACTGCTTTACGAACTTCAGCCTCCGGTTATTTAACTCGAAGATTGGCTGATGTTTCCCATGGAGTAATTATCATTGAGGAAGATTGCGGAGATAAGGAAGGAAGGGAAATTTTCAGGGAAGATGCTGATAGGGTCAATCAAGATTTTGTTTTTAAGATTGTCGGCAGAATAACTTTGGAGGATATAAAAAAGCTGAAAGGAAAAAAGTCTTCGGTTAAAGGGAATACACTAATAGTCAAGAAAGACGAAGTTATAGATTGGGAAGCTGCTAAAAAAATTGAAGAAGCTGGTATAGAAAAAGTGAGAGTTCGTTCTCCTTTGAATTGTAAGACATTAGGGGGGGTTTGTCAGAGGTGCTATGGTTGGGAGATGGGAAGAAATGAAATGGCAAAATTTGGAGATGCGGTTGGAATTATAGCTTCTCAGTCAATTGGAGAACCGGGAACCCAGCTGACAATGAGAACTTTTCATCTCGGAGGTGTAGTCGGTGGAGGAGATATCACGCGAGGGCTGCCCCGGGTTGAAGAAATTTTTGAATTAAGAGGAATTAAAGGAGAAGGAGTAATAAATTTAGTTGAAGGTATAGTAAAAAAAGTTGATCTGGAGAAAGGGGAAATCATTATTTCTCCTACCTTGCAAAAAAAATCTGTTAAATCAAAAAAAGTCCAGGAAGTTAGGTATACAGCTCCGGCCAAATCAGAAATTTATATTGAAAAAGGAGATAAGGTATCTCCCGGCCAGGTTCTTTCTTCGGGCCCCCTGGATTTGCGAAAACTCTTTAAAGTTTCAGGAATTGCCAAAGCTCAGCGGTACATCATTAAAGAAGTTCAAAGAGTTTACGTTGGGGAGGGAATAAACATCCACGATAAACATTTAGAAGTAATAATCAGACAAATGTTTTCTCGAGTGAAAATTATTAATTCCGGAGATAGTCCCTGGGTGCCCGGTCAGATTGTTTCTCGGGCTGAATTCGAAGAAATCCAGACAATTCTCGAGAAAGAAAAAAAGAAGAAAGCTACCTCTCAAACTGTTTTACTGGGTATCTCAAGGGTCTCTTTGACTTCGGATAGTTTCTTATCTGCTGCTTCTTTTCAGGAGACTTCCCGGGTTTTAATCAGAGCTTCCCTTCAAGGAAAAGAGGATAAACTTCAAGGTCTTAAAGAAAATGTTATAATAGGAAGAATGATACCGGCCGGTACCGGATTCAGAAAATAGTTAGCCCTCGGGTAGGTTTCCTCGGGGAGCCGCTGTCAGCTATAAGAGATAATACCAAGTTTATTTCCAGCTGCAGCTTACTCTCGCCAAGCTTCACCAACCCTTCACGAAAATACAATCCTTATTCTGGAGCTTGGCTGCGAGATACTCCCCTCAGAAACTACCCTCGGGCTTAAAAGTTATTCGTATACCCGCCCCGTTAAATCCTCGCTTCGCGAGGTGTTCGCCGAAGGCGAACAATTTAACGGGGTGAATAAAAAAGCAACCCTACGGGGAGTCTCGTTCTTTTTAAAAAGAACGATCCAGCGTATTTCGTAGCTCAATGACTAGAAAATCAAAAAAACAAAAGAAATCCCGACAAAAATTACTTAAATCGAAAAGGGAGTCTTTTAAATATCCTCTTTTAACCTCAAGAGTAAAACATTGGATTGCTTCTATTTTAATGTTTGTTTTCTCTTTAATAATTTCTCTTTCATTCTTTGGTAAGGCAGGAAAAGGCGGCGAACTTATTTTAAGATTCTTTAATTTTTTGATTGGAAAAACTACTTCTTCCATTCCCCTACTTTTGATTTTAGGAGGAATTTTATTCTTAAAGCCTCAGAAAAAAAGGATTTATACTCCTATTTTCGGCAGTATCTTACTCTTAATTTTGGGGATTTCCGGACTTTTTGAGATTTTAGACACGGGGGGAGACAAACCCGGAGGGATTTTAGGCTATACTTTAAGTTTGCCATTTTTGAATTTCTTTGGAGCTTTGGCAAGCAGTATCTTTTTTTCATGTTTTATCTTAATCTCTCTTTTAATTCTTTGGGAATTTGCTCCCCAAAAACTTAAAGGCTCTCAAAGTTTTACTGAAAAAGTTTCAAAAATTTTAGAAAAAAAACTTGAAAAGACCGAGAAACCCGAAAGGAAAGAAATGGAAAAAAAAGTTTCTCGCATAGAGATTCCTCAGTTTGAAATCAAAAGACTCGAAGATTCACAAAGGGAAAAAGAAAGATTAGAAGAAAAAGTCTTCCCCAAAATAAGAACTGAAAAAGAGATTTTACCTCCGGAGCTCAAGGGAAAATATAAAACTCCGCCGATTGAATTTCTTTCTTCTTTAAAAGAAATTCCTTCAACCGGTGATGTAGAACATGTTTCTTCGGTTATTCAAAGAACTTTAGCCAATTTCGGTATCCAAGTTGAAATGGGAGAAATAAATATGGGTCCTACCGTTACTCAATATACTTTAAAACCGGCTGATGGAGTAAAGCTGACAAAAATTACTGCCTTAACTAACGATTTGGCTTTGGCACTGGCTTCTCATCCTATCCGAATTGAAGCCCCTATTCCGGGTCGGTCTTTGGTTGGAATTGAAGTACCAAATAAAATAAGAGCTTCTGTTAACTTAAGAGAATTAATCTCTCAGTCAAAATTCCAGGAGTCTCTTACTTCTTTATTATTTCCTTTGGGAAAGGACGTTTCAGGAATCCCAGTTTTTGCTGATTTGGGGAAAATGCCTCATCTTTTGGTCGCCGGCAGTACCGGTTCCGGGAAAACAATATTTCTCCAAAACTTAATAGTAAGTTTGATTTATCGCAATTCACCTCAGATTTTGAGATTTGTTTTAATTGACCCGAAAAGAGTGGAATTTCCGATTTACAATCAACTTCCCCATCTTTTAACTCCCGTAATCTTTAATGCGGAAAAGACAGTGAATCTTTTAAATTGGCTGATTGGAGAGATGGAAAGGAGATTTGAAATTATGAGCGAAGTTAAAGCCAGAGATATTAAAAGTTTTAATCAAGTTATCACTAAAAATTCTAAACTAAAAACTGAATACGGAATAATGCCTTACATTGTTTTAGTTATAGATGAATTAGCCGATTTAATGGCAGCGAAAGGTAGAGAAGTAGAAGCCGGAATTGTCAGGTTGAGTCAGTTAGCTAGAGCAGTCGGAATTCATCTGGTTGTTGCCACCCAGAGACCTTCGGTAGATGTGATTACCGGTTTAATCAAAGCTAATCTCACCTCAAGAGTTGCTTTTCAGGTTGCTTCTCAGGTTGATTCAAGAACAATCCTGGATACGGCCGGAGCTGAAAGTCTTTTAGGGAATGGGGATATGCTGTATTTGTCTTCTGAGTTCGGTAAACCAAAGAGAATCCAAGGAAGTTTTGTGATTCAGAAAGACGTTAAAAAAGTTATTGATTTTATCAGCCGGGAGAACAAACCCGGAGAAAAAGAAGAAGAGATTGAAGAGAGATTAACCGAGGAACTTGAAAAACTTCCCTCCGAAGGTCCAACAACAGTGGTTGATTTTGAAGACCCTTTGTATGAAGAAGCAAAAAAAATAGTTTTAGAATATAAAAAAGCTTCAGCCTCTCTTTTGCAAAGGAGATTAAGAATTGGTTACGCAAGGGCAGCCAGACTTTTGGATATTTTAGAAGATAAAGGAATAGTTGGGCCGGCTGACGGAGCAAAACCAAGAGAGGTCTATCTTGAAGAAAACGATGAATATCAAGATTTGAGTGATAAATTTTAATTGGACTTTGACATCGAGGGTTTAATATAATATCTTGAATATATGACTAAAAAAGAAGATAAACTTAAAAAAACAAACTCTAAAGAAGGATTAAATGAGGCTCTGGAGGAAATAAAACAGAGGTTTGGCGAAGGAGCAATTATGAAACTGACCGGCATAAGACCGGTTGATGTTGATATAATTCCAACCGGGAGTATTTCTTTGGATTTGGCTTTAGGCGTTGGAGGAGTGCCTCGAGGCAGGGTTATTGAGATTTATGGTCCTGAAAGCACGGGTAAAACAACCGTGGCACTTCATATTTTAGCTGAAGCTCAAAGAAAAGGAGGGGCTGGCGCTTTTATAGACGCTGAACACGCTTTAGACCCTGATTATGCTAAAAGAATTGGCGTCAATATTGACGACCTTTTAATTTCCCAACCTGATTCTGGCGAACAGGCTCTTCAAATCGTTGAAACTTTAGTTCGCTCCGGAGCAGTTGATGTAATTGTGATTGATTCAGTTGCCGCTTTAACTCCTAAAGCTGAAATTGAAGGGGAAATGGGAGACCAGCATATTGGGCGTCAAGCCCGACTTTTAAGTCAGGCTTGCCGGAAGTTGGCTGGTATTGTTTCCAAAACAAAAACCTTAGTTGTTTTCTTAAATCAAACCAGAATGAAAATAGGAGTGATGTGGGGTTGCTTAAATTATAAATCTAAAATAAACCTTGATGATGGTAGAACTGAATGGATTGGTAGAATGGTTAATCAACGTAAAAGATTAAAAGTATTATCTTACGACTGGAAAAAAGGAGAGATTGTACCAAAAGATGTGGTGGGATGGTACCGAAATGGGCGTACTGATAAATTTTTGCAAATTACCGCTTATAAACCTTATAAGAATGGGAGAACTCAGTTCTCTTGTACCTCGAATCATCCGATCTTTACACCCTCTGGATGGCGGAAAGCTGGAGATCTTTCCCGAGGAGATCAAATTCTTTTAGCTGCTCCATTTAAACTAAGTCCATTCCAGTTAGAAATAATTAGAGGAAGTCTTCTTGGTGATGGTAGTTTAAGTGGTTATCCACAGAGAAAAAACTCTTTTGGTATTCGATTTCGCCTTGGTCATGGAATAAGACAAGAAAGATATTTAAAATGGAAAGCAAGTTTATTCAAAAATATCCCCCACCTTATTTATCGCGGGGAAAAACCGAAAAGTATCAAATTTGATCTAACCCCTCTACCAGAACTATTTTCCCTCAAAAAAGAAGTATATAAAGGCAAATATAAGTTTTTCTCAACCGACTTTTTAGCCAACCTTACTCCCTTATCTCTCGCTATCTGGTATATGGACGATAGTCATTTAGATATTAGAGATTTGGCACAAACTAAAGGACGAATAGGGATAGTGGTCAAGAAAATACATCCTGAAAGTAGAAAACAAATTCAGAAACTTCTTGAAAATCGTTATGATATCAAAACAAAAATACGTCTTCAGGGAAAACAACCATTATTGACCTTTGACCAAAAAAATACTGAGAAGTTTCTATCAGTGATTAAAAAATTTGTTCACCCCTCAATGAACTATAAGCTTTTACCGAAATATCGTGGTCGGTTTTCTGTTAAACCACTATTTTCTAAAACTATCTGGAAACCTTTAGCCGTTCCCGTTTTAGAAGTAAGAGATAAATCTAAGACAAGAAGTATGATGCGTTTTGATATTCAGGTTCGGGATGCCCATAACTTTTTAGCAGATGGTGCTATTGTTCATAATAGTCCAGAGACAACTACGGGAGGGATGGCTTTGAAATTCTACTCTTCGGTTCGGATAAATTTGAGAAGAATTGCTCAGATAAAACAAAAAGACCAGATTATAGGGAGCAGAATTAAAGCCAAAATTGTCAAAAACAAAGTTGCTGCTCCCTTTAAGACGGCTGAATTTGACATTTATTATGATGAGGGAATTTCAAAAACAGCCGACCTTGTTAATACCGGTTTAAAATACGAAATTATCAAGAAAGTTGGCAGCTGGTATCAATTTGGAACAAAAAAAATTGGACAGGGAATGGAAGGAGCCAAAGATTTTTTGAAAGAGAATCCTAAATTTGAAGAGGAAATAAAAAAAGCAATAATGGAGAAAATAAAAGAAACTTAATTTTGAGTTAAAAACAGTTTTTCTTTAATAAAAAAATTCTCAGCCCAAGAGAATTTTTTTTATAAAGTTTTTTCCTTTGTTTATTCTCTCACATAAGGCAAAAGAGCTAAAAATCTGGCTCTTTTTATTGCTTGAGAAAGTCTTCTTTGGTGAAAAGAACAGAGCCCGGTTTTTTTTCTGGTTTTTATTTTTCCCGAAGCTGAAATAAACTGCCTCAAGGCTCTGGTGTCTTTGAAGTCAATCTCTTTTATATTCCGTTGGCAAAAATAGCAGTGCATAGATTTAAATATAAGGAATATCCCGTAGCTTTAGCGGAGGGCATATTTCTTTGACAAAAGTAACAATGCATAATTCATTTAAAGGAATATCCCTCAAATTAAAATTAAGTTTTAACCCCGACTTTAGAACGGGATTTTACTTATGTCGATTTCTTGTTCCTCTTCCTCCTCGTTGTCAGAATCATTTTCTTTCTTTTGAGAGGAACCAGAGTTTTGTTCAGATTCTTCCTCAATTACCGGGATATCCTCGTTATTAGCTTTATTCTTGATATTTTTTCCTTTATATTCAGTTTGTCCCTGTTGTCCTCTTGGACCCAGCTGGAGATTATCAGCGATGATTTCGGTTCTAAAATGTTTAACTCCTGCAGAATCCTGCCAGGACCTGGTTCTTAATCTGCCTTCGATTAAAACCATTGAGCCTTTTCGGAGATATTGAACTGCTATATCGGCTAATTTTCCAAAAGCAGTAATATTATGAAATTCTGCCTCCTGTTGTTTTTCACCTTGCTGGTTGGTAAAAAAACGATTGGTAGCAACCCCAAAAGAAACAACCGCATTTCCCGAAGGTAGATTTCTTTTTTCCGGGTCACGGGTTAAGTTTCCTAAAACAAAAGCTTTATTTAAATTCATGTTAGAAATCGTTAATGAACGAATACGAAGTATTCGTGAATTTACGAGTCAGAGCACATAAATTTCATTTATATGCTCGATCGAGCACATAATTACATTATGTGCTTTGATTCTTACACCGAGCACATAAAGCATTATGTGCTCGGTAAAGGTTTGATTACTGAAAATCATTCGGTTGATACCTCGGATTTTCAGATCAATTCCTTTAATTTTTTTTCAATCTCTTTTAATTCGGCCTTTTTTTCCTCTCTTAGTTGGTCTCGTCCTTCAGTTTTTATCTTTATCCCTTTTGGCTTTCTAATTTTTTCTTCAGTTTCTTTCTTTTTTATCAATAGATATCTTAAGATATTTTTTTCTTTTTCAATCTCTTTTTTCAAATTATCAATCTCTCCAGCTTCTCCTTTGAACTCTAAAAAGCTTAAAAAACTTTCTCTTTTTTTCTGAACAGGATAGCTTAGTTTTATCCTTTCCGGTTTTCCCGATTTTAAAATTTTACCGAACTTTGAAACTAAAGATTCAATTTTTCTCAAAAATTCTTCAACTTCTGCTGTAGCCAATTCAGGAGAAATTAGATAAGTTAATTGATAATTTATTTTATTTTTTTCCATATAAATCCATTTTAACTATATCTTCTAAAATGTCAATTTTTTTGATATAATAAATTATTATTTTAATTCAAACTTTATGGAACCTGTAATCAAACCGCAAATTTTCAAAGCTTACGATATCAGAGCCATTTACCCGGAGGAACTTAACCAAAAAGGGGCGGAAATAATCGGTCGGGCAGTGTCGCAGTTTTTCAGACAAAAAGAAAAAATCGGAAGAAAATTAAGGATTACTGTCGGCCGGGACAACCGGTTTTCTTCTCCTGCTTTGTTCAGCGGTCTTAAAAAAGGCATTTTATCCGAAGGCGAGGAATTGATTGATATTGGGCTTTCTCCTACTCCACTTTTGTATTTTTCGGTTTGGAGCCGTCATTATGACGCTGGCATCCAGATTACAGCCAGTCACAATCCGTCCCAATACAACGGGTTTAAGATAGTTGATAAAGAAGCTAATATAATTGGGATAAACAGCGGCTTAATGAAAATAAAAGAAATTGCCCTGAAGATGCTTGATAAAAAAGAAAAATCTTTTCCAGGGATTTTAAAAAAAGAAAAATTAATCAATGATTACGTGGAATTTAATCTTAAGGAGCTGAAAAATGCCGGAAAATTAAAAAAGCTCAAAATAGTTATTGATACCGGCAATGCTGTTCCGGGAGTTATGGTCAGCGAACTGAAGAAGCGATTATCCTGTAAGATTATCCATCTTTTTCCAGAATTGGACGGAAATTTTCCGCACCATGGTCTCAACCCTTTGGAAAAAGAAAACATCAAATATTTGGAAAAAGAAGTAAAAGAACAAAAAGCCGATTTGGGCGTGGCTTTTGACGGCGACGGGGACAGAATTGTGTTTGTTGACGAGAAAGGAAAAACTATTCCCACGGATTTCATAACTTCCTTAATGGCCAAGATAGTTTTGAAAGAAGAAAAAGGAAAATTTGTTTATAATGTTTGTTCCAGCAACATAATTCGGGACACTGTTTTGGCAAACGGCGGGGTGCCGGTAATTTGGAAAATCGGCCACACTTTTATGAAAGAAAAATCAAAAAAAGAAAACGCCGTTTTTGGCGGAGAGTATTCCGGCCACTATTTATTGCGAAGCCACAAATTCTGCGAAGCTCCTTTATATGTTTTGTTCAAGATTTTGGAAGAGATGGGTTTGTCTGGAAAGTCAATTACAGAACTAACTCAGCCATTTAAGAAATATTTTTATTCCGGCGTTGTCAATTTTGAGGTGAAAAACAAAGAGAAAAAAATGGAAAAGATTGAAAAAAAATATCAAAAAGGGAAAATTTCTCATTTAGACGGCATCAGGATTGATTTTCCGGATTGGTGGACGAGCGTCAGGCCGTCAAATACCGAAGACCTTTTAAGAGTGGTAGTAGAAGCAAACTCTCAATCTTTAATGAAAGAGAAAATAAAAGAAATAACAAAAATTATTTCGGAAAAGTAATTTCTCAACAAGCTTTTTTATCCAAAAACTCCGCTTAAAAAGCGGAGTTTTTGAGTCTTTAATTTCAATCTCTGTTATTTTACTGCGTCTTTCAAGGCTTTACCGGCTTTAAATCTCGGTACTCTTTTAGCAGGAATTTTGATAGCAGCTCCAGTCTGAGGATTTCTGCCGGTTCTGGCTTTTCTTTTGGAAATGGTGAAAGTGCCGAAACCGGTTAAAGTAACATCCTTGCCTGCCTTAAGACTTTTTGTTACTTCATCTAAAATTAAGTTTAAACAATCACCGGCATCTTTCTTTGAGCGTTCAGTAGTTTTTGCTATTACCTCTATCAAATCTTCTTTTGTTACTTTTGCCATATTATAAATTATTAATTAAAATAGTCATCGACCTTTTAGCTGATTTATTATGGTATTATACCATTTTTAGCTGAAAATATACAATTATTTGGCATACCAGGTAGTAGAAATTCGACAATTAATAATTAATCTTGCCGCCAGGCAGTCGAATTTTCACTACCTGGCGTATTCCACCACTCTTGTTTCTCTGATGACGTTTACTTTTATCTCGCCGGGATAGTTAATTTCTTGCTGAATTCTTCCTGCTATATCTTTGGCAATTTTATAAGCTTCCAAGTCCCCGATTTCTTCCGGGTGAACAAAAACTCTGACTTCTCTGCCAGCTTGGATGGCATAAGCTTTTTCCACTCCATCAAAACTTAAGGCAATTTTTTCCAACTCCTCCAATCTTTTAAGATAGTTCTCAACCGTATCTTTTCTGGCTCCCGGTCTTGCTCCTGAAATTTGGTCGGCTGCTTTAACTAAAACCGCTTCTAAATTTTCAACTTCGTATTCTTCATGATGGGCTTTCATTGCCAAAATTACTTCCTGAGGTTGGTCAAATTTTTCCAGGATTTTAATTCCAATGTCAACGTGTGACCCTTCTATCTCTCTGTCTACTGCTTTACCAATATCGTGCAAAAGGCCGGCTTTTTTGGCAACTTTAACATCGCCTCCCAACTCTTCGGCTAAGACTGCTGCCAGATGAGCTACCTCAATTGAGTGTAAAAGAACGTTTTGACCATAACTTGTTCTAAAATACAATCTTCCGAGCAGCTTAATTAATTTCGGCGGTAAATCAACAATTCCTGTTTCATAAAGAGCATTTTTTCCAAATTCTTCTATCTGGTTTTCTACTTCTTCTTTTGCTTTTTCAATCTTTTCTTCGATTTTGGCCGGTTGGATTCTTCCATCTTGAATTAACTTCTCCAGAGCAACTTTGGCAATCTGACGCCGAACAGGATTAAAACCGGAAATAATTACTGCTTCCGGGGTATCGTCAACCAGCACTTCAACTCCGGTTAATTTCTCAAAAGTTTTAATATTTCTTCCTTCTTTTCCAATGATTCTTCCTTTTATTTCATCCGAGGGCAAAGAAACAGTGGTTGTTGTTATTTCCTGGGCTTGGCTTAAAGCATATTTCTGGATAGCTAAAGCCAAAATTTCCTGAACCTTATCCTTGAATTTTTCTTCCCCTTCTCTGGCTAACTTTCTCATTCGTTCAAATAACTCTCTCTGATTTTCTTTTTCAACCTCTCTGAATAATTCCTCTTTAGCCTTTTCTTTAGAGAGCCCGGAAACTCTTTCCAGGTTTTTTTCAATTTCATTTTTTGCTCTCTCTAATCTTTCTTTCACTTCTCTGAGTTTTTTTAATTTTTCTTCAAATTCTCTCTCTTTTTCGTCAAAGTTAGAAATCTTCTTTTCCAAAATATGCTCTCTTCTGAATAACAGACTTTCTGTTTTTAAAAGTTCTCTTCTTCTTTCATCAGCTTCTTTTTGAGATTCGCTTATAACTTTGGCAGCTTTTTCTTTTGCCTCCGCGATAATCTCTTCCGTTTCTTTTTTAGCTTCTAAAACTTTTTTCTGAAGCTTGGCTTCTATAGTTCCCTTTTGCTTTCTGGCAATTGATTGTCTGGCATAATATCCCAAAACTGATCCTATGACTAATGAAATAACGCCTACTGAAAGTAGGATAAGTTGATTCATATTTTGAACTGAAATTTTGGTTAATCATAATTCATCAACGAATTTACAAATTAGTACGAATTTTTATATTCATAAAAGATTCGTAGATTCGCTGATAGTACCAAATTTTCATTGGTTAATTTTCTAATCAGATTTTAGCAAAAAAAATTCCCAAAGTCAATGGGAAGTCTTGTAGCTTATAATTTATAGCGTGTAACCCAAAGAAATCTTCTTGAGTTGCAGGTTACATGTTACACGTTACACGAGTTATCAGGGTTTTACCTCTTTCCATTTTGGAAGAGGGAGAGTTACTTTAATGGATTTGGTTTTAGTGCAGAAACCAACATCATCGGTTATTTTGAGAGAAACACTCTTATCACCGGTTGTGGTAAATCTCACTTCAGGATTTGGTACGGTAGCTGAGCTCCCGGTAGCGAATTCGGTTCCACCAGGAAAAGTCCAAGAGAAATCTGTAGTAGTGCAGGAAGGGGAAGGAATAGCTTCACCGTCGCTATAACAAGTGCTTAAATCTTGAGAACAAACCCCTGATTCTTGAATTGAACAGAATTGAACGAATTCCTCTAATGACGGAGAACTCGGAGACCAGTTGAAATCGGGATTAGGATAAGCGTGTGAAGGAGTAAGAAATGAATCAGTCAAGGAGAAATCTGACCATTGCTGAGAACCGCTATCTTTCACCCGCACTGCCCAGTAGTAAGTGGTATTAAAGTTAAGAGAAGAGAGCCAATCTCCTTCATCATCTTGAGAAAGATCTAAAGCATAAGAGGAAGCTCCGCTTGGTTCGACCAGGTGGTTAAATTTATTACCGGAGAAACTCGGGTCATTATCAAGCCAGATTTCATAGGCAATTTGAGGGTCATTTTCAGGGTCAGAATAATTCCAATTAAGAATTACTGATAGTCCCGGCGCTACCTGAGGTATTGCTCCCCAGGCGCAAGAATTAAGAGTTGAAGTTGGATTAGAAGGTGGGTTAGGGGGTTGATTGAAAGAGAAAGAAGTTTCTA
>Ga0210017_1002170_pt1 | contig 16873 bp, 12 predicted proteins | sample CryGeyCG2014_020_FD_183966 | JGI IMG/M metagenome (GOLD analysis project Ga0210017, IMG submission 183966) | Groundwater microbial communities from aquifer - Crystal Geyser CG08_land_8/20/14_0.20 (SPAdes) (version 2) | ecosystem: Environmental > Aquatic > Deep subsurface > Groundwater | place... | reverse complement strand
GCACGGCAGATAGCACAAGCAAGAGCATCCCTGGAACGAGCAAAACTAGATTTAGAGGATGCAGAAAGAAATTTGGAGCGCAAACAGGAACTGTATCAGAAAGGATTTATTGCAAAAAAGGATGTTGAGGATGCAGAGAAATCATATAAGAATAGTAAGATACAGTACGAGCTAGCAGAAAAGCAACTGTGGTTAGATTTGGGAGGAACTGAACCAATAAAACTGCAAAGTCTTGCATCAAGGGCCTTTGACAATGTAATCGTTAAATCACCTATTTCAGGGGTAGTTATCAATCTAAATGTTGAAGAAGGCGAGATGATTACTTCGGGAACTCAAGCATTTGGTGGCGGTGGTACTGCCCTTATGACGATAGCTGACTTAAGTAAGATGATTGTAAAGACCGACATAAACGAGGTAGATGTTGGCAGAGTAAGGGCAGGGCAGTCAGTAAATATTGGATTTGATGCCATAAGGGGTAAAGTATACCGGGGAGTAGTAAAAAAGATAGCACCAGCAGGAACTATTGAAGGAAATATTGTTGTGTATCCGGTAGAGGTAGAAATCCTAGGCTCTGTCCGTGTTTCTGCAGAGGAGGAACGGCCAAAAGGCCAACGTCCTCGTCTTGGAGAGCACGCCTTCGCACAGTTGACTGAGGAACAGCGTGCTGCCATCAACAAGGAAATTCAGAGCCTGCGCGAGCAAGGTGCCGGTCGTGAGGAGATCCAAAATGCTATCCAGAAAAAATCAAGAGAGTACGAAGTGACGCCGCCAGAAAGCCGTCCACAGCTTCCATCCACACTTATCCAACCAACCGAGGAACAACTAACTGGTATAGAATTGATCAAACCTGGTATGACTGCGGACTTGGATATTATTATCGGAAGGGCAGAAGATGTGCTTTGTGTGCCCAAGGAGGCAATCACAGAGAGAGATGGCCGTACAACCGTGATGTTAATAAAGGATGGAAAGCCAGTCCCTCAACCTGTAATAACGGGACTTGAAGATGATGTAAAAGTTGAAATAAAAGAGGGATTAAAAGAAGGTGATAAAGTAGTTATTAGTGGATTTGAACGCCGACTTCCCGAAGGGTCAGAAAGGTCTAGAGGCAGAGACCACCCAATGTAGAGGTGAGTGAAGGGTTAAAAACTATGACTAAGTTGCTAAAAGCAAATAACTTAACTAAAACTTATAGCACGGGTAAGATTGGAGTCAAGGCATTGAGAAGCCTCTCATTAGAAATTGATAGAGGTGAATTTGTAGCTATTATGGGGCCCTCTGGTTCAGGTAAGACTACATTGATGGATATACTTGGCTGCCTGTCAAAACCTACATCTGGAAGCTATAAATTGAATAATCAACCTACCGATAATCTTGATGATAACTACTTGTCTGAAATTCGAAATGAGCAAATTGGATTTGTTTTTCAAACATTTAATTTACTACCTAGAACAACAGCACTTGGTAATGTAGAACTCCCATTGCTTTACTCTGGTATAGGGGATAGGGAGCGAAAAAGAAGAGCTATGGAGACGTTGGAGGCTGTTGGTCTTAAAGAGCGTGCATATCATTATCCTAATGAGCTATCTGGTGGTGAGCAGCAACGGGTAGCTATTGCCAGAGCACTCGTAAATCAACCCGCCATAATACTTGCTGATGAACCAACGGGTAATTTGGATTCACAATCAGGTGAGGAGGTTATGTCAGTATTTAAAAGGTTGCATGAACAAGGTAAGACCATTATTGTAGTAACCCATGACCCAGAAGTTGCAAAATATGCAGATAGAATAATTCAATTAAAGGATGGGCAGATTGAGCGGGAAAAAATTCAAAGAAAATTTGTAGGGCAGGGCTTTAGCCCTGCAGATAAGGTTAACAAAAAAACCAGTCTTATAGGAAGTCTTATATCTGGCATTACGTCTGGATATAAGGGTCTCTTGTCCAACAAAATGCGCTCCTTTCTTACAATATTGGGTATTGTTATAGGTGTAGCCGCTGTTATTGGTATGTTAGGAGTAGGTGAGGGTGCAAAGAGTCAAATTACATCACAAATAGAGAAATTGGGATCAAATGTTTTAATAGTCTATCCAATACGCGCAGAAAGCAAAGAGGAGGCATTAGAGTGGAGGGGAAGATCTAAAGGACTTATTCATGGGGATGCAAGTGCTATTAAGGAAAAGATTTCGGCAGTGAATGAGGTGGCACCTCAAATTAGAACACAAGAGAGAGTCAGGTATCTTGATAAGTACTGGGATACACGGCTTTTGGGAACCTCTCCATCATATCAAACTATAAGGAGTCTTGAAATGGATGAGGGAAGATTTTTTGCCCAAGAAGAACTTGATTCATGGGCAAAGGTTTGTATAATTGGAAAGACAGTTAAGGAAGAGCTATTTGGGAATGAGTATCCTGTTGGTAAAGATATCAAAGTAAGGGACGAAAGATTTACAGTCATTGGCGTTCTGAAAGAAAAAGGACGGGTAGGTTGGGAAGATTTCGATGACCAGATACTCATACCATTCACTACAGCTCAAAAGAGGTTTACAGGAGATGACAAGGTGCAGACAATTTTTGTACAAGCCAAAAGTTCTGAAGCTACAGATACTGCTGCCAAGCAAGTGGAAACATTACTCACTGCGAGACATAATAAGGTAGTAGATTTCAGAGTAAGAAGCCAAGAGGAATTTCGTCAAACTATAGAACAAACTGTAAGTACATTCAAGCTTATGCTTGCAGGTATTGCCGCAATATCACTGATTGTTGGTGGAATTGGAATAATGAACATAATGTTGGTTTCGGTAACCGAAAGGACAAGAGAGATTGGTATAAGAAAGGCAGTGGGTGCAAAACGAAGAGATATATTGGTGCAATTTCTAATAGAGTCGGTAGTGCTTGCCTTTGCTGGTGGAGTAATTGGCATACTTTTGGGTGTCATCTTTGCCAATACATTGGGGAATATGATGGTGGGTGCAGGTGCGTTTGGTCCTAGACACCTCCTTGGTGGCGGTGGTCAATCAGTTGTTACTTTGAGCTCAATACTGCTTGCATTCTTTTTTGCTGTGGGTGTAGGTATTTTCTTTGGTATGTATCCAGCCAACAAAGCATCAAAACTTGACCCCGTTGAAGCATTAAGATATGAATAGATATGTGTTGTTAAACAGAAGGTATTTGCTCGCACTTAGCTTAATAGAGGTGAGTATTGAGTGAACTTTGATACAGCGGATGTCGTGTTCATATATGTTTTTTCCTTGATTGCATAGGAAACTATACCACAGAGGTCACAGAGAAATATTATTTATTCTCTGTGCACTCAAATTCGCTTAATGATTTTTACCTGTTACAGACACTTCGTGTTTAGAATAAATGAGATTGAATAGATTTGAAGGAGAGCACAGAGGTTTTTTGATAAAGATTCTCTGTGTTCTCTGTGGTTCGAAAAATTTTCTTGACATAAAGGGGAGGTTGTGATATAATAAACTTAAAAATTAAAGATCAAAAATCAAAATTATTCCAAGATTAATGCCGAGTTGAGCTATGAACAGAGTGTGGAATAAGGCAATTGCCCTATCAAGATTTATCTCTTCTGTACAGAAAAGACGTGTGCTCACTTTACCCATTTACATAACAAACAGATGTACATCAAGATGTAAAACCTGTAATATATGGAAGATTAAAGAGAAAGAGGACCTTGATAAGGATGTCATAGAGAGTTTGTTATGTGATAATGAAATAAGAGATGATGTAGAGTTCATACTCACGGGCGGGGATTTCCTTCTCCATCCGGAGTGCAGGGAGGTTGTATCGTTATTCAAAGGGAAGAATTTAAGGATATTCTCAAATGGCATCCTTGCAGATAAACTTATCTCTCTCGTGAGGGAAGAAGGGGTGAGATATGTGTCAGTCTCTCTTGATGGAAGGCCTGAGACGAACAAGTATATAAGGGGTGTGGACACATTCAAAAATGTGGAGAGAATAATAACGGAACTCAAAGATTTTACCCATATCGAGATTGAATATACCATAAGTAAGTGGAACACGAAGGAAGATCTCAGATTTGTTGTAGATTTTGTAAAAAGGCACAAGATAGAGTTAAGTGTGGGATACTACTCAAGGGTTGAATACTTCGATGCAGAAGAAGATGCAACAGGTCTTTATTCTGTGTCTGATCTGATTGCATCAGATTACCATTCCCTGTATCCTTTATGGGCGAACGGAAAGTTCAACCTTCCCTGTTACAGCATATTTGTAAGGCCTGTTATAAAATCAAACGGTGATGTTGAGTTGTGTGAAGCAAGGCAAGTAAAGCTCGGGAATCTCTACAAGAGGAGTTTTAGCGAGATATGGCGAGATGAGCGAACAGAAGAAGTAATTCGCTCCTTTTCAAAATGTAATGGATGCTGGTTAAACTGTCAGAGGACATCAGATCTTGGTCTTACTTACATACCACGAAGGTTAGGATTATACTTTCATAAGGATGTTAAGAAGGAGTGAATGTAGGAGGATCTCATTATATAATCAGTTTAGATATCCTTCTGTATCAATTCTGAATTCTATATCTGGCATAAATCTTAGGGAAGTACTTCTCGCAATTTCTGTCTTTATGGAGCCCTTTGCCTCTTTAAGCGCCGAAAATCCCCTCTCTTCATCGGATAGAAACCTTACATAACAGAAGATCTTTCTCCTGTCCTTTTTTATCTCCACCCTTGTCACTGTTACAAAACCAATTTCAGGATCCTTTCTTGCTGAAAGGATCCTGGCAATCTCTTCCTTGAACAGTGTCTCTATTCTTCTGTTTCTCCTATCAGTATGGTCATGCATTTTACGGCGTCAAACCTCTCTTTTCTTTTCTACCATTTCGTATACCTGCACGATGTCCCCTACTACAAAGTCATCTATCTCTTCAAACCCTATTCCACATTCAAATCCTGCTGAGACCTCATTGACTGTGTTTTTGGTCCTTCTCAAAGAGATTATCTTTCCTTCTCCCACCACACCTGAATCCCTGACTATTTTGACAGGTGCGTTCTTTATAACCTTTCCCTCCTTTACATGGCATCCTGCAATTTTACCGACTTTTGGTATGTCGAATATCTGCCTTATCTCAGCCTCTCCAATCAACTTCTCTTCATAGGTCGGTTCAAGGAGACCCACAAGTGCAAGTTTAATATCTTCGAGTGCCTTATAAATCACATCATATACTCTTATTTCAACACCTTCGTGTTTTGCAGTCATTTTGACACTACTTGGAGTGCCAACATGGTAACCGACTATTATAGAGTCTGAGACAGACGCAAGCAAAACATCAGATTCGGTGATATCTCCTACACCGCTGTGAACAACAGTAATTTTTGTTTCCTCTGTTGAAAGTTCTCTGAGGGAATCAGACATAGCCTCAACAGAACCACCTACATCTCCTTTTATTATGACCTTCAGTTCCTTTGTCTCTCCCTTCTGGATTTTGTCCTGTATAGATTGAAGGGTGCGTACAACAGGCGGACGGGCAATCATCTTCCTTTCAGCAAGTTGTCTTTTACGTGCGATTTCTCTTGCTGTTCTGTCATCCTCTAAGACTACAAATCTGTCGCCAACCTTGGGAATATGTTCAAATCCCAGTACCATAACAGGCATTGAGGGGTCAGCTTCTTCAATAGCTCTATTAAATTCATCGTACATGGCGCGGACCTTACCATAAGTTGTTCCTGCGACGAAGCTATTTCCCTTTTTTAATTGTCCCTTGGTGATAAGAACCGTTGCAACAATCCCCTTGTATCTGTCCAATCTTGTCTCTATTATATATCCTCTTGCATTACCTTTAAGTGGTGCTTTTAACTCTTTCATTTCTGCAATGAGTAATAAGGAATCAAGCAGGTCGTCAATTCCCATTCCTGTCTTTGCAGACACCATGACCGCTGGCACATCGCCACCTATCTCCTCCAGTAAGAGATTGTGTTGTGCGAGTTGCTGTTTTACCATGTCTGGGCGGGCACCTTCAAGGTCTATCTTGTTTATTGCTACTATAATGGGAACATTTGCATCACGGGCATGGTCTATTGCCTCTACTGTCTGTGGCATAACCCCGTCATCCGCAGCGACAACTATGAGAATTATATCAGTTATTTGCGCTCCTCTTGCTCTCATAGCAGTGAATGCCTTATGTCCGGGTGTATCCAGAAAGGTAATTTTTTTATCCTTGTATGTGATTATTGATGCACCTATATGTTGTGTTATCCCTCCCTTCTCCTTGGCTATAACATTGGTCTTTCTTATATAATCTAAAAGCGTGGTCTTTCCATGGTCTACATGTCCCATAACCGTCACAACAGGGGCCCTTTCTATTTCTTCTACTTCTTCTTTCCCTTCAGCAACCTCTTCATAATATGATATGAGTTCAGTATCGTGACCGTATTCAGAGGCTATCATACTTGCTGTCTCATAATCCAAACGTCGGTTGATAGTCACCATGAGACCGAGTTCGAGGCATTTGGCAATAAGTGAAAGGGAAGATGCAGATAGAAGCTTCGCGAGTTCCTCAACACTTACAAGTTCAGGGAGTTGAATTTTCCGCACCTCTTTCTCCGATTTGGTTTCAACTCTTTCAACCTTCTCTCTCTTTTTTGGTTTCTGCTCACCTGTTTTTATCTTTGCAAGGGTTTCTTTGACTTTGATTGCAGCTCTTTTCTTTTCTTCTGGTTTTCTTAATCGCCTTTCCACTTTTCTCTTCTTGCCCCTACGAAGTTTTTCTTTCTCTCTGTCCTTCTCCTTTATTCTTCGTTTATCCTCTTCCAACTTCTTCTTCACCTTCTTTAGCATTTCTGGAGTGACCACGCTCATGTAACCTCGTACCTTAAAATCAAGTTCTCTCAAAAGGTGTACAAGTGCCTCGCTCGAGAGGTTCAATTCCTTTGCAGCGTCGTATACTCGGCGGTCATTCATAAATAAAAAAAAATTGTTTAAGAGGGTAAGAAGAGAAAAATTTAAGACTTATCCGGGGGCTGGTGTTTTGTCTTTTTTGCAATATCATAGGAGATTTCATATATCTTTTTTGCAATTTCTCTTCCTATCCCTTTTATAGAAAGAAGCTTTGGGACACCATAAAAGATGATATCATACGCACTTACAAATCCATTTTCCAGAAGTTTTGTTTTTAACTTTGGCGATAGCCCATCTAAATTCGCCACCGAAGTAGTTTTATCCATACTTTCAGAGATAATATCAATTCTGTATCCAGTTAATTTTGAGGATAAAAAAGCATTCTGTCCATTCTTACCGATTGCTATAGGGAGTTCTTCATCATTCACAACGGTCTGTATTCTTTTTGTACTCTCATCAATATCCTCTTTTATTATCTTAACGCCAGAAAGTGCCCTTGATACATAAACCAGTGGATCCTGGCTCCATTGTATCACATCTATTTTCTCGCCGGCAAGTTCCTTCACAACGACCTGTACCCTTGACCCCTTTACACCTACACATGCCCCTACAGGGTCAATCCTTGGGTTATTACTTGTAACAGCTACCTTTGCTCTAACTCCAGGGATTCTCATTATGTTTTTTATCTCAATTATTCCTTCTTTAATTTCTGGTACCTCTGATTCAAACAGTCCCTTCAGGAAACCTGGATGCGTACGCGAGAGTAGTATACCCTCCTTTGGGTCTACTGCAAGTATATACGCCTTTATAACACTACCCTGACGGAAGTATTCTCCTGGAATCTGTTCTCTTTTTGGCAGAATACCTTCTGTCCTGTCAAGGGTAACTAATATTCTTTTGCTTTCTATTCGCCGGATACTACCAGTAACAATTTCTTCCACCCTTTTTTCAAAGGAGGTGTATATGGCATCTCTTTCAGCCTCTCGCAGTTTTTGAAAAAGAATCTGTTTAGTCAAAATAATGGCGTTTCTCCCAAATGCTTCAAACTCCATGGGAATATTTATTCTATCTCTTATCTTTGCAGATTCGTTGTATTTTTTCGCCTCTGTAAGGGTTATCTCCTTTGAAGGAAATTCCACCTTTTTCACCACCTCTTTCACGACAAACACAGATATTGAACCACTGGATTCGTCTATATCTACAGTCATTTCGATATCTCTTCCAAAGGTCTTTTTTGCTATGGTTATTATTGTCTCTCTAAATACCTCTTTGACCCTTGTGAGATTTAGTTCTCTGTCTTCAGCCAGTTGATCCAGAAAATGAGATATGTTATAAACTATCATCGATTCACTTCTCCTTTTTCTTTTTAATCTGTATATCGGTGTTTAAATCTATACCCGGTGAGGATACCTCAAGTGTGTACCTGTGGTCAATGGGTTCTTCTATATCGAGCTGATCTGAGAGTTCCCTTGATACAAGTGCACAATCCTCAACTGTGACACCACCCGGTTTATCAATAAATACCTTCAAAATTGAATATGGTTCACTGCCTTTTAGTTCCCACCTGACAAGATGTATATTTTTATCCCACAATACCTTGTTTATTAAATCCTCTATCTTCTGCTTTACATCTTCATTCATACTACAAAATTACCCTCTACCCCAAATCAGAGCATTTACTCTGATGTTAGGATTAGTACCCGGTGTAATGTTATAAAAAACCTGGAACCCCTTGATAGGCAACAGCAAAAAGAAGCTCCAGGTTTTTTTATTTTTATTCCTCCTTCTTCTCTTGCTCGATTTTTTCTTTCTTCTCTTCTTCCTTTATTTCTTCTTCTTCAAACTCTTCTTCTTTCACCTCCAACAGGTTCTTGTCATCCTTTATCTTAACAAGGACTGTATATACCATAGTCTGCCCAGCACTCCATACTGATATACCATAAGCAAGTACAAAGAAGGCGATGAAATGGAATCCTATACCAATACAGAATCCTCCAAAGGCTGTTGCCCAGTTCTGTGTTGCCCATGTGTGAGGGAAGAGAAGTGTTGGTAGAAATCTGCCTGCAAGGTTCTCCACCCAGACAACGGGAGGGCAGGAAGGCAGATACCATATTCCGTTTTGCCACACAGCTGTAAACCAGCCTCTTGGCCCCTGCCAGAGAGGAATTGTAAAGTAAGTCAGTGTCAGCGCCTTCTTTGTAAACCATGCGAGTATGCATATACCAGCAACTGAAAAGAAGGCAACCAGTGCTTCCCACACAACGACTCTCCATGTTTGGTCATTTAAGACACTGAAAACCTCAAAGAGGGTATCAAAGGTGTCACTCTTTGTAGTACCAACAACAGAAGGCGCAATGAGAAATGAGAGAAACAGTACTATAGTAAGATATACGAGAAAGAGCGCTCCGAAGGCTATAGGTACGAAGAGGAGCCCAATAGCTAATTGTCCCAGATATGGTATTCTTCCTACGAGGCCAAATATAAATCCGCATAGGAGAATAACTCCACATATTATTATCGTTGTTATCGGAGAGAGCACGATGCCTTTCCAGTGTTTAATGGAGAATTTTATTGCCTCTGTTATTTCGTAGAACTCATTACCTTTTACCTGTTCATATGTAATCTTAGATATTGCGCCTATAGCGAGGAGATTTACAATGACAAAGAGTGCAAGTCCCACTATCCATATTGCCCAGCTATACCACGGCATTACCGTATAACCTGCTATTGGGACGGGGATATATCTATATTCTCTCCATACTGTTACCCAGTTCCAGTCAGGTGTAAGGGTTAGTGCGACATATGAGAGAATGGCGTAGAAAATCGTTCCCACGAGTATACCAAGAAACCCTACCCATATTTTCTTGGCAGAGAAGCCAAGACGCATAGAGCGTAATACATCCTTGAAATTGAACAACATAGCCCCCCCTTTCTGCTTCCAAGATATCAAAAAAACTCAAATAGTGTAATAGAATTGGAACTTAAAAGACAAGTAAGGTCTATTTTGTTCTTATATTTTAACATCAAAATTTTGATTTGTCAAGAAAAAAATTTCATTAAGTAATGGAATTATTGAATTACTGAGAATTTACCTACTTTTTTTTCTCCATCATCAGATACTGCAATATATATGTATATACCGCTTGCAATATCCGGATTATCCCATCTTACTGAACTTTCTCTTATGTTAGAAAAAATCTTTATGAGTTGACCACTGAGCGAATAAATGCTTATACTGCCTCCTACTAGCTCCTCGGAGATAAAACTTATATCCGAATGCTCATTGGCTAAATATGGATTTGGGAATACCAGAATAGAAGAGATTGTATGAGGAAGGATAAGTCCAGTTCGATATCTTGAGATTCCCTCGCCCGTAGCTATCCATAGCCATCCTCTCGTTGGGTCGTATGCGAGTCGATTTCCGGTATCTCTGCCTTCTATCCTGTTTGAGATAAGTCCTTTTGAAGGTGTAATGGATAAAAAGTCAGATTTTCTCGTGACTTTCGTTACACCCCCCTCACTACTTTCCAAAATAGGCTCGAGCAGAAGCCAAACGTTTCCATAGATATCAATTAGAATGTCATGTGCTTTATCGCCGACGACATCGATGTCATTGTGGGTTAATATCCTTTCAATCTGTTTATTTCTTAGTACGTATGTCCCATTATCTGTCCCAACCCATAGTCTTCCATCAATGTCAAATGCAAGAGAGTATATCTCCTCACCCTGAATATCAGGGCAGGAAAGTTCATCTGCCTCAGATTCATTTATTATTTGAAAAACACCGCCACCTGTGTGATAAGTACACCCCACCCATATATTTCCTTCCTTATCGAATGTTATTCTGTTTATTCCGGGTGGGAAACTGAATACATCGTAGGAATTAATTGAACCCCCTCGGAATCTATAAAGAAGTGAGGATTGTCCCTCTAATATCCAGGTTGAAACCCATACATCATTGTGACCATCCACTTCTATATCACTTATCACGTTATTCCCCTGCAAACGAATAGTATCAAAGGTGCTGTCAGAATACAGTCTTATAAGACCGGGCCCTTTGTTCTCCCAGTTCCAGACTCCTATCCATACTGTCCTATCCTTTCCGACTGCAAGAGCAGATAATCCACCTCCTCCGACATTCCACTCATTATTTTGGTTGAAGATGTGCCATTTCTCACATTGGGTATCGAATTTTGATACTTTTTTACTACCTGTGATGCACCAGAGATTACCGTCCCCATCAATTGCTATATCGCCAAACTTATTGTCTCCTGGTCCGTCAGGTATAAAATATACGACTGTGTCCTGTGTGTATTCTGTAATACCACTGCCCCATGTTCCAACCCAGAAACTGGATAGAGGAAGGAGACATCTTGAATCCTGTGTAATAGAAGTGGATAAGAAGCTATTTCCATTCCATACCCTTAATCCTGCTGATGTAGCAAGCCACAGTCTCTCGTTCCAGAGAGATATATCCCTTGAATTGAATGATGCTACATAGTGATAGTTTCCTCCAGTTATGTATGCAATTCCTTCTGATGTTGCTATCCATAATGTATCTTTTAAAAGTTCAACCGCGTTTACACTGCCAATTTCGGTAATATTACTCCATGCGGAAGTGTTCCCAATGTTTGACAATGCGACTATTCCTATTCCTTCGTTTGTACATATCCATAGTGAATCTTTGAGATGCTCTATACGGTTCACGATATTTCCTGGATGAGATGCAATAGTCTCCATCTTCTTTGTTTCATTCATTGGATTGGTGTCTTTTATATCCCACAATCTTAATCCATCATCTGTTCCAACAAGTACTGTGTCTGATAAGATATTTATACAGAGTAGTCCCTCTGGTAACCCATACCACGCACCGCTCAATTTCTTCCATCTGCCATCTGGAGATAGAATTGATATCCCCTTATTATGACATACAAACCAGAGATTGTCATACTTATCATGGATGATGTCTCTCACATCATTTCCAGCAAGCCCGTTACCTGTTGAGATTCTGTCAAAACTACCCGTCGCTGTGTCAAATATTGCCACTCCCCCACTCGTTGCACAGTATATCCTATCGTCATATTGATATAATCTGTATATGTGAGTTGAGTTAAGAAAACTCTCTATCTCTCCACTATACGGGGTAGATGAAATTAATAATGATATGGCGAGAATTATTTTCATAAAGGGTTCCTAATTATATCACATATATTGCAAAAGTCAAGCAAAAAAACCCCATTTTTTCTTGACTTTTATAGGATTTGTGGTATAATAAGATTACCTGTCTACCGATAGGTAGAGGAGATGGTTGACATAGTTAATGGGAAAAGATATAAACCATTAAGTTATTAAGTAATTGAGTTATTAGGTTACTTTCAATTGTGTTCTTTAATTACTTAATTACCTAATGACCTAATTACTGTTTTTAATGCGGACATGGAAGAGATGAGAACAATTATTGCGGTCGTCGGTCCCACAGGAGCTGGAAAGACAGAGATGGGATTTAAGATCGCTTTGAAACATAATGCTTCCATAGTATCTTGTGATGCGAGACAGGTCTACAGATTTATGGACATAGGTACTGCCAAGCCAGACAAGGAGATGCAAAGTATAGTCCCGCATTATATGATAGACATGGTAAATCCTGACGAGATATACACTGCGTACGACTATGCAAGAGACGGAAGAAAGGTAATAGAAAAACTCAAAAAACCCATCATAATTGGAGGATCAGGGCTCTACTTGAGAGCACTTGCTGATGGACTATTTTCGTTACCAAAAATTGATTCGGCAATAAAAGAAAGGTTATCCTTAAAGAGGATAGAAGAGTTATATAACGAGTTGAAAAAGGTTGATTATGAGATCGCGGTGAAACTCCATCCAAATGATAGGGTGAGAATCATGCGGGCAGTTGAGGTATACGAGGCAACAGGTACTCCTATCTCTGTATGGAGAAGAGAGAAAGAACCCGCAAACTTCAGTGTAGCGTATATCGGGGTAGAGATAGATAGAAAGAAGCTCTATAGAAGAATAGAGGAGAGGGTAGACTCTATGATTACCCGTGGATTGGTTGACGAGGTGAAACTTTTGATTGGAAGGTACGGCGAAACAGTTATAGCCCTTTCATCCATAGGATACAGTGAAATAGTTTCTTGTTTAAAAGGAGATATTAGCCTTTCAGATGCAATAAATCTTATAAAGAGAAATACAAAAAGATATGCCAGGCGTCAGCTTACCTGGTTTCGAAACATCAAAAATATAGTGTGGTTACCACCTGATAAAATAGAGGAGACAGTGCACTATGCGCTTTTTTAAGGATTTTGATTTTATTTTCCTTGCCCTCGTTCTCTTTGTAGTTTTTCTTGGACTTCTTACACTTTACTCTGCGAGTTACAATGAGAATGGAGAGGCATTCAAGAGGCAGATTATATGGGTGGCGATTGGACTTGTTATTCTGTTTTTGTTCTCCCGTATCCCATTCCGCTTCTGGCAGAGTATTGCGCCATTTCTATATGTATTTTCCGTTATTCTGCTTATAGCAGTTCTTTTTGCAGGCAAGGACGTAAAGAGATGGATAAGCCTTGGGCCCATTTCATTCCAACCTTCAGAATTTGCAAAGGTTTCAACAGTGCTTTTTATGTCTGATATTCTATCTATAAGGAAATTTGAACTTAAACGTCTCCGCTCATTCCTTGTTCCGTTTTTTATCTGTTTTGTGCCTTTTACTTTGGTTTTCATTGAGCCCGACCTTGGCACATCCCTTGTGTTTCTTTTTGTCTTCCTTACACTTGCGTTTTACAAGGGAACAAGACCCATATATATACTCTTTCTTATTTCTCCTTTTGTCTCCCTCCTGGCAGCATTTTACTGGGGTATATGGATAGTATGGCTTGTTTTTCTTCTTGCTGTAATATACTGGGGAAGAGTCCCTATGAACGAAGGGATTTTCGTCTTTATCATTAATGTGGCTATCGGGCTTCTCAACCCATTGGTATGGCAGGCACTTTTACCCTATCAAAAGGCAAGATTAACGGTTTTTCTCTCGCCGAGAAGCGACCCAGCTGGTATGGGATGGCAGCTTTTGCAGTCAAAGATAGCGATAGGCTCTGGTGGTCTCTTCGGAAAGGGATTTCTGAAGGGCACACAAAAGGGACTTGCCTTCCTGCCGCAGAAACATACTGACTTTGCGTTTTCATCGTTTGCGGAAGAGTTCGGATTTATTGGGGCGATTATTCTTTTTTCTGCCTTTATTCTCATAGTACTGAGGGGCATAAAAATTGCTAGAGAATCAAGGAATCAATTTGCCTCGCTCTTTGCATTTGGGCTTGTGTCAATAGTATTGTTTCAGGGGGTTATAAATACTGGTATGACGATGGGTATATTTCCTGTTGTGGGAATGCCCTTTCCTCTCCTTTCGTATGGTGGTTCATCTACACTTGTATTTCTTGGAATAGCAGGGCTCATCCTCGGGATCGGAAGGCAAAGATATCAGTATTGAAGCTCTATGTATCAAATTTTCTGCAATAACCGGTATCGTTATGGAGGTGAAATATGATTGAGTGGCTCAGGACATCAGGAATAAGGATAGTCGGGATAGCAATCTTCGGGTTTGTCCTCGACAGGATTCTTCGTTTCTTCCTTGCAAAGATAGGAAGAAGTAAGAAAGGTAAGGAGCTCGAGGAGATAGAGAAGAGGATGAAGACTGTGATAGGCACATTGCAGACCATTGGTGATATTATGATAATAGTTGTATGCGGTGCCATGATTGCAAGAGAGCTCGGGGTTGATATTGGTCCTCTGCTCGCATCATTGGGTGTTATTGGTTTAGCGGTAGGTTTTGGGGCACAGGCCCTTATAAGAGATGTTCTAAATGGTTTTTTTATAGTGTTTGAAGATCAGTTTAGGGTCGGAGATGTAATAAACATTGGTGATAAGGGAGGGATTGTGGAGAAATTAGGATTGCGCACTACTGTTATAAGGAGTGCAGATGGCTCGGTGATCACAATCCCAAACAGTGAGATAAAGGTTGTCTCAAATCTCACAAAAAAATGGGCAAGGGCAGTCATAAAGATAGGAATTGCATATAAGGAAGACCTCAATAGGGTTTTGGAAATACTGAATGGGATAGCCGAGGATATTATGCATCATCCCGAGGTGGGTGATTTTATACTGGAGAAGCCGGATATACTTGGAGTGGACGCAATCGCTGAGTCGTCAATAGATATACTTATATGGATAAAGACAAAGCCACTCAAACAATGGGTAGTGGCAAGAACCTTCAGGAAGATTGTAAAGGAGACATTTGACAGAGAAGAAATAGAGATTCCATTTCCTTACAAGACACTCGAGTTCAGCGAGAGAAGCGAGGAGTTCCTCAAGGGACTGTTCAGTAAAATATCAAAAAGCAAATAGCAAAGATCAAAATAAGCTGCAGGTTGTATAGTTGGTTAGTTAGTTGGTTAGTTAGTTAGTTGGTTAGTTGGTTAGTTAGTTTGTTAGTTTGTTAGTTAGTTTGTTAGTTAGTTTGTTAGTTGGTTAGTTTGTGGTTCTGGCAGGTGGTTTTCAATATATAATTTAATATAATTAAACTATGGTGGTCATCACTGGAAGAGAGAATGTTGGTAAATCAACACTCCTCAATCGTATTATGAGGAAGAATGTCGCTGTCGTGGGTAAGACGCCCGGAATAACCAGAGACTTTGTAGAGAAATGGATTGAAAGAGACGGTAAGACATTTAAGGTGGTTGATACAGGTGGAATTTTCCCCTGCAAAACGGGGATAAAAAAGAAGGTTCAAGAGAAAGTACAGGAGGTGCTGAACAATGCCTCCATAATTCTGTTTATAGTAGATGTAAAGGATGGTGTTACACCATTCGATGAAGATGTTGCTGTTGCCTTAAGAAAACTCGGAAGATCTATATGGCTTGTTGTGAACAAAGTGGATACAGAGAAGAGACTTTTTGCTGCTCAAAACTTTCATGTTCTCGGATTTGATAAATTGTATCCTATTTCTGCCTTAAAGGGTTACGGGGTTGAACAGCTTGTGGACGATATTGTGAAAGAAGTCCCTTCCTCTCCCTCTATTTGTGCCTCTCTTCCTGTCATCTCCATAATGGGTAGACCGAATGTTGGTAAGTCTACTTATATAAATACACTCCTGGGAAAGGAGAGAATGATTGTTGACGAATCACCCGGGACCACAATAGATGTATGCGATGTTACTATAAGATTTCATGGAAGAGAACTTATTCTGGCAGATACCCCTGGATTAAAAAAAGGACAAAAGGTTAAAACTGATGTGGAAAAGGGTGCAACTGCACTTACGATCTCAAATACGAAGAGAATTGATGTTGGAATAGTTATGATAGAATCAAATGCACCTTTAACAAAAGAAGATAAGAGGATTATTCAGCTTCTCTTCAGGAGAGGAAAAGGGGTTGTGATAGCAGCAAATAAAAGTGATCTGGGTAGATATTTCCTCGGGCACAGTGTTAGTTTTGCATCACATATCCCCATCATATATATGTCTGCACTTTTGGGAAGAGATATAAATGTGCCGTTAAAGGAGGCACTCAGGATATACGATGAGAGAAAAAAAAGGGTGACCGCGGATGGACTTGATATCCTAAGGAGTGAGATGCAACATGTGAGACTTTCTGGCCTCCGTCAGGTATCAATATCTCCTCCTTGCTTTAGAGTAACTACTCGCAGAAGACTGAAAAATAGCGATCTGAGTTATATTGAGAAGTGCATAAGAAATAAATTTGGATTTCGTGGAGTACCCATAGAGTTTGAGCAGAAGTAATTATCCCAAAATATGTATAAACCACACCTGCCTGCCGCCTGCCTGCCGGTAGGCAGGGTAGGCAGGTGAAATCCCTGCCCCGTTAGATATGAAATTATCTAACAGGGTGAATGGTTTATTAGTGCATAATCTAAGATTATGTGCATTCTTGCAGTCATAGCAGGTTATCTTCTTGGTTCAATACTCTTTGGATTTCTCATT
>Ga0210017_1002169_pt1 | contig 16874 bp, 20 predicted proteins | sample CryGeyCG2014_020_FD_183966 | JGI IMG/M metagenome (GOLD analysis project Ga0210017, IMG submission 183966) | Groundwater microbial communities from aquifer - Crystal Geyser CG08_land_8/20/14_0.20 (SPAdes) (version 2) | ecosystem: Environmental > Aquatic > Deep subsurface > Groundwater | place... | reverse complement strand
GCGGTAAAGCATAAAAACTCCCGGGGGAAAGTCTTGAGGGAACAAGGAAATCCCTTGCTCCTTCCGGAGTTGACTTTGTCAGGAAGGGCGTTTCTATCTCAATAAAACCCTGCCCGGTGAGATATTTTCTTATGGATTGTGCTATGTTATGCCTTAAGACAAGGTTCTCCTTCAGGTTTGTCCTTCTTAAGTCTAAATACCTGTATTTCAACCGTATTTCTTCGCTTACATCTGAAAAATCAGAAATTTCAAATGCCGGAACTTCCGATGTATTTAAAATCTCAAGGTTTTCAGCAACAACTTCCACTTCACCTGTTGGTAATTTTGGGTTTACTGTCCCTTCGGGTCTCCTGCGGACATTACCTTTTATGCCAAGGACATATTCGGGCTTGAGTTTTTCTGCTTTATTGAATAATTCTTTCTTGTCAGGCTGAAAAACTATCTGGACCAATCCTTCACGGTCACGCAAATCAATAAAGATTACCCCGCCATGGTCACGTCGGGAATGCACCCAGCCATAGAGATTAACTGTTTGTTCTATATGCTCTGCCCTGACTTTACCGCAATAACATGTCCGTTTTTCCATATTTATTTAATAAATGATACCAAAAAAATACCTCTTCGTCAAATTGATTATGTAAGATGAGTATCTTATTGTAATGCTTCCTTTACATATGATGTCATTTTGACCCCGCCGTGGCGGGGGAAGAATCTCGGTTTAAATGCAAAGTAGTCGTTTTTCAAATGTAAAGAACTGTTTGTAACACTACACTAGAACTTTAGATTAAATAAATGATACATGGGTGAGCAACAAGGAGTGTATTTTATAACCATTTTATAACCATATATCGTTATATTTTGGTAATATTGTACACTAATACGGTTCGTTTTGTAATAACGGTCAGAATTTTATATAATATTTATAGTTACAATATACAGTTCTATGAGGTGGCTTTATGGACAAAAAAATATTCGCTTTTGATGTTGGCACAGCCAGTTTAGGTGAGTGTGTAAGGCAGGGGAGTGAGATAAAACATCTTGAAAGTCTTTTAATGCCGGAAGATTGGGGATCAATAGAGCTGGCAAGAAATCGCCGTAGACAATTAAGAACCCGACTTGCACACAGGGCACGTGAAAATTGGTGGAAAGAACAGGCAAAACTTGCCGGACTGGAAGTTCTTGAAACAAGACAACCCACAAAAGAAAATCCTAATGTAAAACCGGATCCAAAAATGTTACGGGAATTTTCATCTGAAGGCGATAATACTCTTTATACTTCCTGCTTACTCAGGATTGCATTATTAAGGGGTCATAAACTTGAAAGTTGGCAGATATTTAAAGCAATATGGTCTGCAATACAACATAGAGGATATGACAAAGATTTACCCTGGAAGTCAAAAAAGGAAAGAACTCATTTTTCAGTGACGTCAAAATTTATATTTGTTTTAAGAAATTTTTTATCTCATCGTGATTCCCTGCAATAATAAATTTAACCACATCTTTTGTAATATATAATACAACCCTATCTCTGATAGTTGCTCTTATTTCCCAATAATCTCCTTTAAGTCTTTTCAACCCAAGACCCTCTGACTTAATTCCTGTTTCAATAAAATCAATAAACTTCATAATAGACTGTTTGATTTTACCTTTACGCTCAAAAGGTAACCGTTTTATTGACCGTTCAAATGATGGGACAAACTCAAACCTCATAATTTCTGGACATGATTTTTCGCTTCTTTTGCAGACGAGAAAACTTTACCCTGGTGACTTGCTATCTTTTCAATTTTTTCCCATTCCTCTTTGGTGAAACCTTTGTCCAATTCAGACCAAAGTTTATCTATAATATTCTCTTTTTCGTCTTCGGGTAGAGACCTAAACGCAGTAACAAATACTTCAGCAACCGCTCCCTTTTTTGTCATAAAAATACCTCCGAAAACTTGTATTAAAATTTTATGCCGAAACCGCCACTGTAGATCGTATCGCCGTTAGCCGTTCCGCCACCTATCTGGAGATATGTCAAGGGTATCAACCCCAGGTTTATACCTGCCTCTATTCTTGTTGATGAACCTGTACCTTCTATCCCGGAGGCAATGAATTTTGCTGTTGATTGGTCCGAACCCACGCTAATATATGGCGATAAAAAAGGAATTTTGAAAGAAATTACAACATTTACGCTCATTGTCGTTGCTTCAAAATCAGTATGTTCAAAAGAATTGGATAATACAGCCGCTGAAACGGACGGGACCAACGGGAGTTTGCTCTTAAAAATACCGTACCTGAGTCCAAAACCGGAATAACTTAACCCTGTCCCGGAGAAACCGCGGACAATGAGGTCTAACTTAAACGGCAGGCCGATTTCAAGTTGTGCCCAGGGTAGTGCCATCGTCTCAAGACCTGCATTGGTAACAATAAGATTATCCACGTTGGGTTTTTTCATAGGCATATGAACGCCAACATCAAATCCCGGTAACCCTAAATTTGAACCCTGGTGAAATGCCCCGCCAGCCATCATACAACCAAAATCTTTTGCAAATGCATCTGCTGAAGTCCGGTACTGGGCAACAACGGTAACGAGGTCGTCCAATCCAGCTGCAAAAACATTTGAACCCAAACACAACACAACAATTAAACAAATAAATAATTTATACATCAAGTAACCTCCTCGTAGTGCAACCATTTATTGGTCGCTTTCTGAACAAGAAAAATGGGATGTGTCCCTATTTTTTTCCCAGATTATTTTTAAGCCATACAGTGTGATTTTAGGAATGTTTTTTTTAATCTCGGGTATTCTCTTCATAAACATACCTGCATCACCGCCGGTTGCAATAACCATTACCCCTTTCCCCATCTGTTTCTTAAGATAAAATATAATTTCCTTTACGGCACCTATAGTGCCATAATATATTCCTGAAGAAATACATTCTTTCGTTGACCTGCCAATCAGACTCTCGGGTTCACTAACCTCTACATAAGGCAATTTTGCTGTCTTTTCAGCCAGTGCCTGTGCGGAAATTCTTATTCCCGGAAGAATTATTCCACCTAAGTATCGTCCTGAACTATCCACACAGTCAAAGGTTATCGCGGTACCAAAATCAATTATTATTAAAGGTCGTTTATAAATTTCATACCCTGCAACAGCATTGGCAATCCTGTCAGCACCGATTTCACGGGGGTTTCTGTAGAGAACTTTTAGACCGGAATTTTTATAGTTTACGAAGAGCAGGTTTTTTGACAGGTGCTTCTGAAAAAACTCTTTGAAATATCTGTCCAATGGCGGGACAACGCTTGAAATAACGATACCGTCAACCTGTTTAATTTTATTTTTTTTCAAAGAACTAAGAATTATTGAGAAATCTGATTTAGCTTTTTGTGTGGGTATTGATTGATAGAAGTCAAGTTTTCTTCCATTAAAAGAACCGAAAGTGATATTCGTATTGCCGATATCAAATACTATAAGTGACACATTAATATTTAGCGGTAACTTCTTCTTTCTGAGGTGCTATTTCCTTTAGATAAACTTTTGCGATTTCCGGGTCGAATTTTTTACCGATATTTGATTCAACCATCTCATTAATTTTTTCTTCCGAGTATCCTGCAAGATGCATATCATCAACAAATTCCGCTAACGAAACTATACGGGCTATCAAAGGAATTCCTTCGCCTTTCAACTGTTCGGGATAACCTGTGCCATCATGATTTTCATGGTGTGACCTTGCGGCAGATGCTGCTCCGGATAAAATATTGATTTTATGCACCATTTCCCACCCGATAATCGGGTGTCTTTTATCAACGTTTACTAATAAAGGGGAGTCCTTGGCAGACGACAGATAACCTATATCATGCACCAGCGCCCCGTAATAAAGATCCTTATATTCCTGTCCCTCAAGTCCAAGTGCACGTCCCAGAGCAGTTGCTGTCTGAGCGACTCGCCAGGTATGTCCCGTCATCCTTGGTTCGCGGGATTCAATTGCCTGAACGAGTATCTCAATAATATAGACAAAAAAGTTCTTCTGGTCTTCTGCAAACTTTGCATTGACAATACTTACGCTTGCCAAACTTGCCATACTCTCAAGTATTTCCCTGTCTTCTTCTGTAAAACTTGCATTATCCTTTTTATTCAGGACTTCCGCTACTCCAAGGAGTTCATCCCCAATCATTAAAGGCACGGCAAGTATGGATTTTGTCTGAAATCCGGAAGATTTATCAAATGTAGTTCTAAATCTTGCGTCTTTTGATACATCTGCAACAATCATAGGCTTTTTCTCTTTAGCCACTGTGCCGGCGATACCTTCACCTACTTTGACTTTTAGTCTCTTCACTCCGCCGGCTTTTTCACCGCTTGCTGTTTTAAAGGAAAGATGCTCTCTGTCTTCATCTAATAACATTATTGAACTCGCTGTAGAATCTGTAAGTTCTTCAGCAGCATCGCCGATTCTTTTTAACAATGTATCTATATCTAAAGCAGAAGATATACTCCTTGCAATCTCAAATAATTTCTGTAAAACTTTGCCTTGCGTTTTCTCCATACGCAGTCTCCTTAAAAACGAGACCCTTCACCCAAATACGGGTTCAGGGTGACATTTTGGATTTATTTTATCATTTTTTATTATAAACTGTCAAACGCCCCTGTAGGCTGCAGGGTTTGCTGTTTTGAGCCATTTATTAATATAACTTCTAAATCGCAGTCTGTTTAATAAACCGAGTTTGGTATATTTCAATCCATATCTGTACAAACTACTACCAATTTGTGAGACCCTGATAACCCTGGTGGTAATTTCTATGGGAACATTGATTTCTAATAGAATTTCTTTATTCGTATCAAAATCAACAGGAGAATCCACAGACATACCTCTTATACTTATATCGCTCACAAACCCTTTCTTTTTATCTCTCTCAGAACCAATATAAGATATATTAACCGGAATAGCTGTGGGTATTCTTGGATGTTTTCTTGAAGGCATATCAGCTTCTCGCTCCTGTCAGTAATTTAATCAGGGTTTTAACATACTTCTTTAACCGTAATTTATCAAAAAAACTAATTTTTGTATATTCTATCCCGTAATTATATAGATTTTCCTGGGTATTCCATTCTTTTCTGACAATTTTACCGGTAATTCGTATCGGTAGATTAATGGATAGCAAAATTTCCCTGTCCATTTTATAATCTGTTTCTGATTCAACAGCCATACCACCCAAACTCAGGTCAACTATACAACCCCTGCTCTTTCTTGTTAAAGAATCCACGGGTGCCATGTCTAACAGTATGGCAGTTGACGCTCTTTTATATTTGCGTTCATACGAATCATATAATCTTTCGCTCAAAAATGTCCCCCTTAATAACTCAAGCCCACGGTCAGATTTGAACTGACGACCTATCGCTTACAAGGCGATTGCTCTACCACTGAGCTACATGGGCATTGCATTATCTTAATTTTATAAAATAATTTCTTAATATGCAAATGTTGACATTTAAAATTTTTTTAGTTATAATGTTTTGCGTTTTAGTTAACGGGAGACGAAATGTATAAAAGCGATAAGTTAAAGATTTTTTCAGGTAATGCTAATTTACCGCTGGCAAATGCTATAGCAAAAGCAATCAAAATACCCTTAGGCAAAGCTATGGTTAACAAATTCAGTGACGGTGAAATCCGGGTAAGAATTCAGGAAAATATTCGCGGTATAGATTGTTTCATAGTACAGCCGACATCTCCCTCTGTAAATGAAAATATTATGGAACTATTAATCATAATTGATGCGATGGTTCGTGCTTCGGCAAGTCATATAACTGCAGTCCTGCCGTATTACGGCTATGGGAGACAGGACAGGAAAAGCGAACCGAGAGTACCAATATCTGCAAAATTAGTTGCAAATCTTATTACCGCTGCCGGTGCTGACAGAGTACTGACAATGGACTTACATGCAGGACAAATTCAGGGATTTTTTGATATACCCGTAGATCATTTATACGCAACCCCGGTATTCCTGGATTATTTTAAGAAAAAGAATTTAAGAAACATTGTGGTAGTGGCACCTGATCCCGGTGGTGTAGAACGTGCACGTGCCTTTGCCAAGCGTCTTCATGCAGATCTGGCAATTGTAGATAAAAGACGTCCAAAACCAAACTTTGCATCAGTAATGAACGTCATAGGCGACGTTGCACATAAAACAGCAATCATTCTGGATGACATTGTTGATACAGGAGGAACATTGTTAAAAGTCGCCGAGGCACTCAAGGAACGCAAAGCCATCAGTGTTTTTGCTGCCTGCTCCCATGGTGTACTGTCAGGCGATGCGGTAACAAGATTTAATGAATCAGACGTGGTTGAAGAATTAATTATTACTAATTCAATACAATTCAAGGAAAAATCTAAAAAAATTACCATTCTGTCAATTGCAAATCTTCTGGCCGAGGCAATAAAAAGAATCCACGGCAGAGAGTCTCTGAGCGAGTTATTCGTATGAACGAAATAATTTTAGAAGTTTCTGAACGTCAAATAACTACTAAATCTTCTCTCCACAAAGTAAGGGAATCCGGACTAATCCCAGGAATTGTTTATGGCGAAAAAGAAAAAAACATAGCCATTTCTGTCAAAGAAAAAGACTTTTATCATATAATTCATACTGAATTGGGTGAAAATGCATTAATAAAACTAAAAACAAACGATTCTTCAAAAACTGTCCTCATTAAGGAAATACAGCACGATATGATTACGGATAAACCAATACATATAGATTTTTATATCGTGTCATTAAAGAAGAAAATTGAAGTTGATGTGCCAGTTCACATAATTGGTGAAGCACGGGGCATAAAAGAATCAGGCGGAATACTGGAACATTTATTACGGGAAATACACGTGCGTTGTCTGCCTACAAACATTCCCAGAACTATTGATGTTGATGTGTCAAATTTAAATATTGGAAACAATATCACTGTAAAAGATTTACCGAAAATACCTGAGGTTGAAATACTCTCAGACCTGAACTCCATTGTAGTAAATGTTGTGGCACCAACAAAAGTTGAAGAAATAGTAGCAGCAGTCCCTGAAGAGGTTTCAGCCGGGCCGGAAATAATATCCAAGGGCAAGAAAGAAGAAGAAGGGGTAGCAGAAGAAAAAGAACAAAAGGAAGTAAAGAAAGAAGTAAAGGAAGAAAAAGAAGGAAAGAAAAAAGGCCCACCTGAAAAAAAATAACCAATGAAACTAATTGTCGGATTGGGGAATCCCGGCAAACAATATTTATATAACAGACATAATTTAGGTTATCTATTTATTGACAGATTGGCAGAAATATGGAATTTCAGGTTAAAAACAAATAGAAAACTTAACTCCGGAATAGTTCATTTAAATAAAGCCGGAAATAGTTTAATACTGGCTAAACCATTAACTTTTGTAAATGATTCGGGTATATCAGTAAATAAGATAATGAAATTCTTCTCTGTCCCATTATCAGATATACTAATCGTATATGACGATTTTTCCTTACCCCTCGGTGTAACGAGGCTTAGAATGAAGGGTTCCTCCGGCGGACACAACGGGATAAACTCTATTATAGGAGAACTCGGGGACAGTGGGTTTCCAAGATTAAAATTTGGTATAGGACCCCTACCCGAAGAATCTATAGCTAAAGAATTTGTTTTAACTGACTTTGCTGAAAATGAAAAAGCAATTATTGATAAAATGTTCTCTGGAGCCATTACAATTGTAGAAAAATTTATTTTATCATAATTTTAGGAGGGTGTAGTATGCGTGGTTGGTATGTTGTCAGCTGCCGCTCGGAATGGGAAAAGAAAATCGGGGCATTAATAAAAAAAGCAATTGAAAATTTAGGTTTACAAAACAAAATATTTCAGGTTATTGTACCAAACGAAGAAGTCATTGAAATAAAACAGAATAAGAAGCATGTTAAAGAAAGGCCGTATTTTACCGGCTACCTTTTTGTAGAAATGGAAATGGATCAGGACACTTACTGGGTAATAAGAAATATACCCGGTGTAAGTGGTTTTCTCGGCGGGGTAAAACCGACACCGATGTCTGAAGAAGAAATAATAAACCTTCAAGAGTTAATTTCAAAACCACCCGAGACAAGACCCAAACTTGCAGTAAGTTTTGAAAAAGAAGAGAGTGTAAGGATAATAGATGGACCATTTAAACATTTTATGGGTGCGGTTGAGAGTGTGGACGAAGAGCGCGGTAAGTTGAAAATAATGGTAACAATTTTCGGCCGCCCTACACCAATTGAACTGGACTTCTTCCGTGTAGAGAAGATGTAACAGAAAGGAAAAAATTACAATGGCAAAACCAACAAAAAAAGTAAAAACTCAAATTAAGTTACAGATACCTGCCGGGGCAGCCACACCAGCTCCACCCGTTGGCCCTGCACTTGGCCAGCACGGCATCAATATAATGGAATTCTGCAACCAATTCAATGCCAAGACAAAGTCAATGGAAGCAGGTATGATTATTCCTGCGGTTATTACTATCTATGAAAACAGAACTTTCAGTTTCATTTTGAAAATGCCTCCTGTTTCTGCCCTGTTGAAAAAAGCAGCGGGACTCGCCAAAGCGAGCGGAGAACCAAATAAAACCAAGGTTGGTAAGGTTACAAAGAAACAGGTTGAGGAAATAGCTAAACAGAAAATGCCTGATTTAAACACTGATACCCTGGAATCTGCTGTCCATATGGTGGAAGGCACTGCCCGGAGCATGGGTATAGAGATAGTATAGTAAATTATAAAAGGCTAAAGCCTTAATTCCTGGATAACCCCAATAAATTGGGGGATCCCCGTAGCGTCCAGTTTTAACTGGACGGCTTTCGGGAATCCCCGGAGTTAATCCTTCAGGATTTTACTTGAAGTATATATAAATAATAGGAGCAATTATGTCAAAAAGAATGGCTGAGATAGACAAACTCGTTGATAAAACAAAAATTTATGATCTGGAAGAAGCAATGGATTTGATAAAACAATCTCCACAACCAAAATTTGACCAGACAGTTGAGCTTCACATGTGTCTGGGTATTGACACCAAGCAGAGTTCCCAGACTGTCCGTGGGATAGTTGTATTGCCCTATGGAACCGGCAAACAGAAAAAAGTCTGTGTAATAGCCAAGGGTGAAAAACTCAAAGAAGCACAACAAAGCGGAGCAGATTTCTACGGTGATGAAGACCTTATAGAAAAAATATCAAAAAACTGGCTTGAATTTGACGTTCTGGTCGCCACGCCTGACGCTATGAAATCCCTGTCAAAACTTGGCAAGATGCTCGGTCCCAAAGGTTTAATGCCCAACCCAAAAGCAGGAACCGTTACCTTTGATATTACAAAAACCGTTAAGGAATTAAAAGCCGGTAGAGTGGAATTCAAGAACGACAGTTTCGGAAATGTCCACTGCGCCGTGGGTAAGGTATCGTTTGAAAAGGAAAAACTGGCTGAAAATATCAGGACATTAATCGCTGCTGTGATAAAATCAAAACCATCTTCAAGTAAAGGACTTTATGTAAAAAATGCAACTGTCTCCTCCACCATGGGACCCGGCCTTAAGATACGATACTAATTACCTTCTTTACAATTACAATAATTAAAAGTATAATAATCTTATGCGAATACAAATACGATGGATAATCTGTATATTGTTAGTAATCTTTCTGGTAACCGTATACTTCCGCAATATACTAAAAGAGTTACCTTCAGTTGATTCTCTGCGTGAATATACGCCGACACTATCAACAAAAATATACGATATAAACGCCAAGCTCATAACAGAACTCTTCACTGAGAGACGTTCCTGGGTTCCGCTATCAAAAATACCCATTGACTTACAGAATGCCGTGATATCAATGGAAGACCATAAATTCTTTTCGCACTGGGGTGTTTCATTCAGAGGAATGACGCGTGCTTTCCGAAATAATATCCTGCGTTACAGAAAGTCAATCGCCGGCGGTTCAACAATAACACAGCAATTAGCAAAACTCGCTTTTCTCTCACGGGAGAAAACAATCCGACGAAAAATAAAAGAATTCTTACTTGCATTACAACTTGAACGAAACTTTTCAAAACAGGAAATTCTTGAGACGTATCTCAACCAGGTATGGTTTGGACATGGGGCCTATGGTGTTGAGCAGGCAGCAATGATGTATTTTCAAAAAAACACTTCTGATTTAACGTTGGGTGAGTGTGCGCTATTGGCGGGTCTGCTACGCTATCCGGGTTATTATTCTCCTTTCAATAATATAGACAGAGCTATTTACCGGACACAAACGGCATTATCCCGGATGCATAAACTGGAATTTATTTCTGAAAAAGAAAAGTTTGAGGCTTTTACCGTCCATATAAGCACGCAAAGAACAACGCGTACCAGTAGAGTGGCACCTTATTTCATTGAAGACATAAGGTTAATGCTGGAGAAAAAATACGGAGATGAAATAATTTACCGTGCGGGATGGAATATCTACACCACGCTTGACCTGGATATGCAGGTAAAAGCGGAAAAAGCTCTAAATGATTTTTTAGACAACTTTGACAAAACACATGGATACAAATTTATATCCTCAACTGAAGTCCTGAAAGTCCAGGGCGCACTTTTAGCCACTGACCCGAAAACAGGACAAATCCGTGCTATGATCGGGGGTAGAAACTTTGCGGAATCTCAATTTAATCGCGCTATACAGGCCTATCGCCAGCCCGGAAGTGCTTTTAAGCCAATAGTCTATACAGCAGCAATAGAAAATGGATATACACCCACAACAATAATAGAAGACGCCCCCGTGGTTTATGTAAATGATGGCCGTGACTGGCGTTTAGCAGCTAAGACAACCGATTTTTTATTAACATTACCTGACAAATGGCTTAAAGACCCTATGAAAGTATGGACGCCGGAAAATTATAAGAAAAAATACCACAGCAAAGTTTTATTAAGACAGGCGCTTGAACATTCCTTAAATGTATGTGCGGTAAGAGTTGTAGAAGAAATAAGTCCTGTAACAGTGATTAGCTATGCCCGCAGATTAGGTATAACAAGTCCCCTTACAAACACCTTTTCATTAGCGCTTGGTGCAAGTGATGTTAAATTGCTTGAAACTGTCCGTGTCTTTAATACCTTGGCAAATAATGGAATACGGACAGAACCATATTACATAATACGTATAGAAGACAAAGATGGCAGATTGATTGAAGAAAATAGACCCGTGGAGGAAGATGTCCTTTCCCCGCAAACAAGTTTTATTATGACAAACCTGCTCAAGGGTGTTGTTGAACACGGTACAGGGCAATACGCAAAATATTTGAGAAGACCCTCTGCTGGTAAGACAGGCACCACAAATGATTTTACTGATGCCTGGTTTATTGGATACACACCTCAACTTGTCTGCGGTGTATGGGTCGGGTATGACAACAAAGTTTCCTTAGGTAATAAAATGACCGGTGGTTCTCTCGCCTGTCCTATATGGACACATTTTATGAAAGAGGCACTTAAAGGAGAACCTGTGCTTGATTTTACACCGCCGCCAACAGGAATTACCTTTGCCTATATTGACAGCGGGACAGGACTCCTTGCCAACACAACAGAACAATCAGAATCTGTATACCTTGAAGCTTTTCTCAAAGGGACCGAACCTAAAACCTGTTTTATTCCAGAAACCACCGGTAATATTTTACTTTCCCCGAAAGAGTTTGAAGAAGATATCGGCTACTGAAACAAAAGATGAACATATGGGACGGATTTGAAAATTTTATAAAGAAAACTTACGGGTTTTCCCTATCCTCCGGGCAAATTGATAAGTTCAAAACATATCTTGCTGAACTTATGATATGGAACGGTAAAATTAACCTGACAGGCATAACAGACCCTGAAGAAATTCTATACCGGCACTTTGGAGATTCTCTCGCTTATCTTTTACTCCCCCCGAACAAGTTCGGGATTCCAATGGGATTGCGACAGGACATAGCAGATATTGGTACAGGTGCGGGTTTTCCCGGAATTCCTTTAAAAATAATTTATCCTGAAATTAAACTGTATTTGATTGAATCAACGAAGAAAAAGTGTATGTTTTTAGAACACATGAGACGGACACTTAAATTAGAAAATACAGAAATATTAGCTGAAAGAACAGAAGGAGTTGGACAGAATAAAACATATAGAGAAAATTTTGATATTGTTTTATGCAGGGCGGTCAGTAATCTTAATACGAATCTTGAACTTGCCCTGCCATTATTGAAGATCAGCGGTGTATGTATATTCTGGAAAACAAATAAATCAGAACTCCGGGAATCATATGAAGTAGCAGATTTACTCGGTGGCGTGTATTTAAACACTGTTGAATATAAACTACCGGAAAATAACTCAAGGGTTTTGCTTATATTCAAAAAAGTTAGTCCTGCACCGGATAAATACCCAAGAAGAGTCGGCATACCCCCAAAAAAACCATTATAACAATTCACGAATAATATTTATCAAATGCCCGTATATACCTGAAGATAAAGTCAACTGTTAAAAAATTCAATAAATCTCTTCTGATTTGATTAAATTCTTAAAGTTAATGATTCACTAAATCTTTTAAGAAAGATTTTAGAGTAATAGATATAATGTTAAAGTATTACTCGGTTTGGATCACATACGGGCAGGTATAGAAAAAGATAGGAGAATCTCTTCGTCCTAATAGATCTAAGATTGAAAGGTCGATAGGTGTCGTTGGACTTCATTCCTCAAGGCTAAGGGTTTGGCCACCTTCGGAAACTTACTCTTGGTTCCTCCGGTTCCGGTTACAACTACCGTACCATAATTAAATAGTCTCCCAACGATACCTTGATTTACTTGCACGCTTTCGAGCTTATTTAGAAATAGCTCGAGGGAATTTCTGCGAATGAATCCAGATTTAGCGATTATTCGCTTATTTGTGATTCCGAATTCAGAAGTTAGGAAGTTTATCAACGCGGAAATACATGAGATAATCCCGATTAGAAGAAAAAATCCTGATACTCCGGCCCGCATATCTTGGGCGACCAAAATTCCCAAGGCAAGCCATACTAATGGCCAAAGAAAAACAATCCAGTGAATTCTAGTTCTATAGACCACTTGTTCTCCTTCCATCAGGTTACTTTCTATGTATCTCATTATGCATCACCTCACATTTGATCTTATTTGAGTTATGTAACTGTAATTATTATACATTTTTAAATTATCTTTTACAACCTACAATGAAAATGGTGAAAGTAAAAATTAGGTGGATGGGGCTGGGCGATATCGCTCGCAATGACGAAATTCAACTTAACTATGAATTAGAGCATCAGTATACTGGAACTGCAATTTTCTTTTTCGGCTTAATATGATTTTGAATTGCTTCATCCATCCATTCAGCAGTCCTTCCAGGAATCCAAATCTCTCCACACTGCTGACACACATCAGCAGAGACTTTTTCAAAAAGATAAAACTTATTCTCAACGATTCTATTTAATGTTACTTTTTTATTAACTATTTTGCCTCCACAGATAGCACATAATCTATCTTTCATATTTTCTTTTCCCTCCTGGTTATGGGATCTAACCATTTCTCTGGATCCAACCAATGCACCGTAATAATATGAGCTAATTCATTTATAGCACATAAAACATATAGAGGCTTTTCATTAATATAACCAAGAATTAAAAAACTTGGGTACGGCTTGTCTTCAGGATAACTTTCTACAACTTTACCTTCTAAGATTATTTTAATTACATCTTTCTCTAGAATTTCTCTCTCATCACATCTTTTCAATGCATGTTTGGACAATCTGTATTGTCCTTCTTTTATCTTGACTTTAATTTTTTCTATCATTTCATTATAAAATATGCTATCAAATTTTAATTGGAATGTCAAAAGATGATACGAAGAATTTGTTTTGTCAGATAAGATTTTGTATAATTTTATAAGTATGTTATTAATCTACAACTTATTTTTATTTTTTATTCTGTGGCTGTTTATCCCCAACATCCTTGGCGGATTAATGGATAAAAGGAAACGTCCGGAGGTTTTAGAACGGTTAGGGCTTATAGGAAAACTTGAAGCAGGCAGATACATCTGGATACACTGTGCTTCCGTCGGGGAAGTTCTGGTTGCCGAGACATTGCTGGCTAAATTGAAGCCGGTTCTGTCTGAATTCAAATTTATTCTCTCTATTGTGACTCCTGCAGGTTACAGACTGGCTATAAGAAAAAATCTTCCTGTTGAAAAAGTGATTTTTGCTCCAATTGACTGGTCTTTTTTTGTAAGGAATACCGTTAAAAGAATCTCCCCTGAAATGCTGATACTCGTTGAAACGGAATTCTGGCCCAATCTTATAAACTGCGTCCGAGATTCTGGAAGTAAGGTTGTTGTTGTCAATGGCAGGATGTCAAAAAGCACTTATAATTTCTGTAAAGTGCTGAATTATAAAAGAATTCTCAACAGAATTGATCTGTTTTTAATGAGAGAACAGGTTGATTATGAATATATTTTAAGGTTGGGAGTTGACAAAAACAAGGTTTTTCTCACCGGTAATATTAAATATGACCAGATAGTTATATCTGATGGTGTGCCACAAGTCAAAAAATCTGACTTTGGTTTCAGCGAACCAGATAGAATATTTATCGCAGGTAGTGTGGGTGACGGGGAAGAGAAACCTGTAATTACTGCGTTTATGCATGCTCTCGGAAAGTTTCCCGCTCTTAAACTCATTATTGCACCCAGACACCCCAACCGCGTTCCAATAATTGAGCGGATTCTGAAAAATAATAATATATCCCATATAAAAAGGACTCTCGCTGGAAATAAAGATCTTAAAGCGGATGCGCTTATATTAGACACTTTCGGCGAACTCAAGAAGGTATATTCAATTGCAGATGTCGTTTTTGTCGGCGGGAGTTTGATTAAAAGAGGCGGGCAGAATGTCATTGAACCTGCAAGTTCAGGCAAAATGGTATTATTCGGCCCTCATACCGAGCATTTCAAGGAAACTGTCAATCTCTTGAAATCTGTCGGTGCAGGAATTGAAGTAAGAAACAGCGGGGAACTTGCAGAAAAGATTGTTTATCTCCTATCAGACCTGAAAACAACAGATGAAAAAGGTAAAGCAGGTAAAAATAGTATCATCTCTGCAAGAGGAGCAACACAAAAAAATGTGGATATGATAAAAAACCTTGTTAAAAAAGAGAATGTCACAAAACGGATACTGATGGTTGTCCCGGGACGGCTGGGCGATGTAATATTCAGCCTGCCGGTGCTGGCGAGTCTGAAAAAAATCTATCCCAAATCCTATATAGCATGGCTTGTAGATGAAAGATATAAAGAAATACTTGAAGGCAACAAATATCTTGACGAAATCATAACTTTTCCCTTCAAAAAACTCGGTGAATCGCTCTTAAATTTATTTAAGTCGCCAGCACATATATTAAAACTGCGCGGATTGCTAAAATCAAAGAAATTTGATTTGTCCATTGATTTGCACGGTCTTGCCAAATCTGCATTTGCAGTTTTCTTGAGCGGTGCAAAGAAAAAAATTGCTTCTTCCAGCACTTACGGAATGAAAGAATTTTCATGGCTGTTTTCAAAAGAAATACCTGTAAGGGATGAAAACCAGCATTGTTTTGAAAGACATCTTGAAGTTATAAAACATCTTGGCGGTGAACCGGTTATAGAATTTGATATAAATATTTCAAAAGAGGACGAGAAGTTTGTTGATGAATTTCTTTTAAAGACAGGTGTAAAAAAAGATTTTGTAGTAATGTTTACCGGGGGCGGGTGGCGTTCGCGAAGGTGGTTCCCAGAGAGATTTTCAGAACTTGCTAACAGGATTATAAAAAATTATGGGTATGATATAGTTTTTATAGGAGGTAAACCGGCAGGCTCTCCGGAAACAGGTATAATTGACAGAGTATTTGAAAACATCAGGAGCAATGCATACAACCTGAGCGGTAAATTTACTCTCAAGCAACTGTGTGTACTTTTGAAAAGCTCTAAAATGTTTGTCGGCAACGAAGCAGGTCCCATGCATTTAGCCTGTGCCTTAGGAACACCTGTTCTGGCAATAATTGGTCCAACAAATCCAGAACGCACAGGACCTTTCGGGGATAGATTTATTATCGTAAGAAAAAATGTTACCTGCGCACCGTGTAAACAGCGTAACTGCAAAAAATTAGAGTGTATGAAGTTAATAACAGTTGAAGACGTTTGGGGGGCATTTGAAAAAAATATTGATAGTTAAACCCAGTTCTCTGGGTGATATAGTCTATACGCTACCCACCCTGGCAGGGTTGAGGAAATTATATCCGGACGCATACATCGCCTGGCTTATCTTTGAGCATTTTAGTGATATTCTCACGGGGAATTCTGATTTAGATGAGATTATCTGCTGGAAGAAAAATAGTTTAAATGATTTCTTCAATGTCCTCAAAAAAATAAGACAGGAACAATTTGATTTATTAATTGATATGCAGGGACTGGCGAGGTCATCATTAGTTGCCCTGTTCAGTAATGCAAAACAAAAATTGGGTTATCCCGGTATGAGGGAATTCAGTTATTTATTTACCAGGGAAATAGATAAATACGACCCTAAAATGCATACTGTTGAAAGGAACCTCAAAGTTGTCAAGTATTTAGGTGGCGATACTGAAGAAAAAAAATTTTTTATAAATATTGACGAAGAAATAAAAAAATTTGTCAGAGAATTCCTGCGGTTCAATAATGTCAGCGAAAATGACACTTTAATCGGTATTTGCCCATCAGCTGGAATATGGCAGAAAAAGTGGCCATACTTTGGCGAGTTATCTAAAATGATTGTCAATCAATTTAATTCAAAAGTTATCTTTTTCGGCAGTAAGGATGATTTGCCATCCATAAATAAGATTATCCAGAAGAATGGAGATAATAGA
>Ga0210017_1002167_pt1 | contig 16895 bp, 18 predicted proteins | sample CryGeyCG2014_020_FD_183966 | JGI IMG/M metagenome (GOLD analysis project Ga0210017, IMG submission 183966) | Groundwater microbial communities from aquifer - Crystal Geyser CG08_land_8/20/14_0.20 (SPAdes) (version 2) | ecosystem: Environmental > Aquatic > Deep subsurface > Groundwater | place... | reverse complement strand
TGTTCTTTTATTTTTTTGGAAGAATTTTTTAGAAAAGAGAGTATAAGCAAAAAAGGGGAGTGCAATTAAAATATATGTAAAAAATGGAATTGTAAATATAGAGGTTATATATTTAAAAATAGAGTTTAACATCATATCCTGTCCAAGATAAATACTTCCATAAAAAATAGTCGTTATAACTCCAAAAAAGAATTTAGTTGAACTATAAAACATAAAGCCATAAAATATTTGGTCTAAAATTAATAGTGGGGAGAGTCCAAGAATAACGGAAAAAAGAAAAATTACAAAATGATTTATGTTTTTATTATAAAAGAAACATATTAAAAAGAAAAATAAGACAAAAATAACTGTGTTCCAAAAAGCCCAGGACAAACCAATTAAAACTCCAGAATAAATAAGATAACTCTTTTTTGAATCTTTTTCAAATTTTTTAATAAAGAAAAATCCCCATAAAAATAATAAACTTGAAAATTGAACTGGGGCTATCCAGGGCCCCATATACCAAACTATTGGAGAAACGACCATTAATAATAATGCTCTTTTATTTTTTCCTGAAATATAATAAACACTAAGAATGATTAAAATCATACATAGTATATTTGCTATTTTCATTACCAAAAAGTTGGGGAATATGATTAGTAAAGGGGCATGAATCAAGCCATATACAATACTATGAGAGGCGCGTATTTTGGCATTATAACTTCCTGCAAAGAATTTAGCAACACCTTTGTATTCTGTAATGTCTGTTGAACCATGATATTGAGTTAAGAGACTTATTACTGCTAGTAAGAATACTAAAATAATTGTTAATTTAATTAATTTATGCATCTTTTTTCTGAAAACTTCCTACTAAATAAATTTTTTAAGCGGTGTTCAAAAACTGTCGTTGCCTTGCCTTTTGAAAATAAATTCTTTATTGTGCGAAAAATTCTTTGAGGATAAAAAAGATAGCCAATACCATAATTCATTAGCATAAAAATCATCCTAATTATCCCCAACATTCTTGCACTGATATGGGGATTATAAGAAAGAACATTAGTAGAAAGGTAGTCGCTATTCAGGGGGTTAAGTTTGAAGAAAAAATCATCATTCAAAACAATCTTTTTTTTATCCAAAAGTTTCTGAAAGATTTCAGTCCCAGGATAGGGATAAAAAATGAAAAGTGGCACTTCGTCTACACCCTTAATAGACAGTCGTAATCCATAAGAAAGTGTCTTAAAGATATCCCATAATCTTTCATGGGGAAAGGCAATAATAAGATTTGCCCGCAAAGTTAACCCCTGTCGTTTAGCTTCTAAAATAGACTGAGTAATTTTTTTAAGTTGAATTTGTTTCTTAACAATATTTAGGGTTTTTTGAGAACCACTTTCGGGTGCATAAACAAGATAGTTACAACCAATCTTTTTTAATAAGCTAAGAGTTTCTTTATCTAAAGCCTCGCTCCTAGTTCCGCTTGGCAAAGACCAATTTAGTTTGATTCCTTCTTTGATCACACTTTGACAGAATTTTATAATCCAATCTTTTGATACTATGGCAGTTAAGTCATAGAGTTGTATACTAGTTATGTTATACTTTTTAATATAATGTTTAACTTCCTTGATAATATCATCAATATCTCTTAGTTTATATTTATGACCCCACATCGTTATATTTGAACAGAATTTACATTGATAAGGGCATCCTCTTGAAAATAAAAGGGGCATATCGCGTTTAGTAGATATCCCATAAGACCTTTCTGATTCCCAAAACTTTTCTAGATAACCTTCTGGCCAATGTGGCCATGGAATTGTATTAATATCTTCAATACGCCGTATTCCCTTACCTTGTTGATACCTCCCTTTTTTATCTAAATAACCTACTCCATTAACTCCCTTGAAAGTCTTTTTTTTACGATAGACCTCTAAAAGCTGATAAAATGTTTCTTCTCCTTCCCCTCTTATACAAACATCCAAGGCGGGGCAGTCGCGCAGACTGTACTCTGTTAAAGCAGTTATATGCTCTCCACCAGCTACAAAAAGTGCTTTAGGGAAATGTTTTCTTGTTTCAATAATAAAGTCTCTTATCACAGGCCATTCACCAGAAAACATAGTTGAAAACCCAATTACATCTACTTCTTTAGGAATTCTGTGGATAATTTCCTTAAAAGTAAGACCTTGACATTTAAACCCCGGATACTTTTTCAATTTCCAAATTTTATTAATCCCCTCCCCAATGGCATCAACCATAACTGTTTTATACCCTTTTTTACGAAGATAAGCAGAAATATAAGCATAAGCAACTGCCGGTGTTGCTTCATTATTAACCGCGCCCTCCCTAAAAACAATTGGCCACCTTACAAGAGCTACATTACAATCTTTTGAAACTTTTTTAACTAATTCCATTTTTCAATCTTACTAAATTCTTTTTCCAGCTTAATAGTTTCTTTTTATTAAATTTATTTTTATTCTTATTATATTTATTAAAGCATCTATTATTCCCTTGAGGATTGAGCCTTTTGATTTTCTATAATCGTGCCAAATAATAGAGATTTCTTTTATTTTATAACCTTTCTCATGGGCAATCACTAACATTTCTGTGCTCATAAAACCAACATTCAACGCTTTCATCTTTGGGAGTATGTTATCTCTAACTTTTCTACTTATTGCCTTAAAACCACATTGAAAGTCTGTTAGATTCACTGGAAAAAAGAGTTTTACAAGAAAGATTAAAACCAAAGATACAAAATTTCTCCTAAAAGAGCGTGAAGTTTTTGAGTCTTTAGCATTTCTTGAACCTGTAACAATATCGTATCCTTCTTCTATTCCTTTTATTAATTGAGGTATATGTGATATATCTGTAGACAAGTCGGCATCCATATGAATATAAATATCTGCGTTTTCAGAAAGCCAGTTGGTCTTTATCGAATAGCTCATTGGCCTTTTATTAAGGTGAACTGCTTTTATTCTTTTGTATTTCCTCTCAAGTTTGTCTGCAATCTCGCCAGTTTTATCAATAGACGCATTATCACTGACAATAATTTTCCAATCATAATTCTCTATATTTTTTTGAAGAAAATTATGAAGTTTAATCATATTTCTTTCTAAGATTTTTTCCTCATTATAAGCAGGAATCAAAATAAGCAATTTTTTCATCAAAATTATAGTTTTTTCCTATTTTTAAATGTTAGTTGATTAAATTTTTTATTTCAGATATATCCTCTAGAAAATGTTTTGGTTTGAGATTGAGTTCTTTTAACTTAGCTGCTTCTTCTTCGTTGCCTGCTTGTAATCCTTCAAGCGCCTTTCTTTTTAAAAAAATAGTATTTTTTATTCCCGCAATTTCTGCGGCCTGAATATCTTTCCATGAGTCACCCACAATCCAAGAGTTCTCTAAATTTAGATTAAACATTCCTTTTGCCATGAGAAATAAACCTGCTTTTGGTTTTCTGCAACCACATTCTAAAGAAAAACCTTCTTTATGAAAACATTCAAATACTTGATTTCTTTTTAATCCCAACTCTAAACAAATTTTTGTTGTTATCTCCTCGTAATCTTTTAGAAACAATGATTTTTTTAAAAAATCTGGCTGATTTGTTATAATTATGGGAACAAAGCCTTTATCCTTTAAGCAAGAGACAATCTCTTTTGCATTTTCATTTATTGTTAATTCAGATATATTTAACGGGGCGCAGTCCATCATTTTTTTATACTCTTTGTCATATCGATATATTGATTGAACTAATACTCCGTCTCTATCAAAGAAAAATGCTTTTTTCATTTTTTCTTTTGCCTGTAAGAATCTGCAGCTGTTTCAAACTCGTTTAAAGTGTATTGTGTCATTGGGTGATGCAAAGAAGCTCCTACACAGACTTCTTCTGCTTTAAGGGAGCGTCTAGAAGTTTTTAATAAATCAATTTCTTCTAATTTTTTTACTATCCCATAGGGGATTGTTATTACTTGGGGTTCAGCTTGCACTATCTTGTGAATATCTTCTGGAGCTCTTATGCTTCCAACTATGAGCGCGGATTTGGAGAGTTCTAGTTTTTGAGCTACATAAGCAATTTCGTTGAGGGTTAGTTCCCAAGCTTTATTTCCATGCCTCCCTGAATTTTCTTTGGCAATATCTTTCCATTTAGGATCTTGCAAAATTTCTTCTAAGGAGTATCCGGCAAGTTTGAGAATATGGCTATCTAACATTCTATTAGCAAATAAGCTAACATAAGCTGCTCCGGCTTCGGCAGCTTGCAAAGCCTGATAAGGAGTCATGCATGCAGTATAATTTGTCTTAATCCCTCTTTCACTTAAAACTCGTGTTGCTAAAATTCCTCCTTCACAACAAGGAATTTTTACTACAACATTGCCTCCCCAAGAAGCTAGTTCGTAAGCTTGATTTAATAAAACGTTTCTAACTTCTTCTGGTTTAGAACTGACTTCTTCTATATTTATTCCTCTCAAATCTGTTTCTAAACTTACAGGAACATCAGGATATCTTGTTAATAAAGACTTGCAAGCAGATTCAAAACCTTCTGATAAATCCCCTGTCGCTTCGATTATCTTTGGATTTGTAGTAATGCCATCGTTAACTCCTTTAGAAAAACAATACTCTATTTCTTCTATGCTCGCTGTATCTGCAAAAAATTTCATTTTTTAGCTCTTAAAGTTAGATCCTCTTCAATTAATTCCTTAAGCCTAAATACAATAAGATGCTGCAAAACTCCGTGAAAACCTTCTGTATGCGGAGTTGAGTCTTTAGGCACTACAATACAAGCATCTGCCATCTCTTTCATTTTGCCTCCGTCAAATCCTGCCAAACCAACAATTTTCGCATTTCTTTTTTTTGCTAAATTCATTGCGTGAATAATGTTTCCGCTCCAACCACTCCCTCCATGAACACTTAAAATCAAAATAACATCCCCTTCCTCTAGCAAAGAGTTTAATTGCCCTGCATAAACATTTTCCCATCCAGAATCATTTATCCATGCTGTTTTTAAAGCAGGATTATCATTTAGACAAAATGCCCTGAAACCTCTTTTTTCTTCTGTTATCTCTTTATCTGAGGAGCCATAAGAAACTGTTTTTGCCAAATCTGCTGCAAAATGCGAAGCTGTTGAGGCACTTCCGCCGTTTCCCATCGTGTAAACATTTTTTTTATTTTTCCAAGCTTCAAAAAGTACATTTATGAGCTTATTTATCTCTTCTTTGTTTATACCCTCGATTATCTCTTTTGTTTCAATTAAATATTTATCAATAAAGTTTAGGTTGTTCATATTTGGTACACTACCTTACATCCATCTATATCAAACTTAAAAGGGAGTTCTGTTAAACCTTCTCTTAGCATAGCTTCTCTTAATTTTTTCTTGTTTTCTTCGCAATAAAATAATAAAAAACCTCCCCCTCCTGCGCCCACTATTTTCCCCCCGATGGCGCCATTTTTTAAACCTAATTCATACCAATAATCAATTTTATCAGAAGACATTTTCTGGCTAAATTTTTTCTTGGTTTCCCAGTGGACATTTAGCCATTGCCCAAATTTTTTAGTATCTCCTTCTTCCAGTGCTTTTTTTATTTCTCTTCCTATTTCTTTTATAATATGCATTTGTTTCATTTTTGATTCATCAGATTCTGCATTTTTCTTTTGGTCTGAAATAAGTTCTACAGCTGAGCGGATTATACCTGTACTAAACAATAAGGTATTATTTTCCAAGTCTTCTAGTGTAGACAAGGAAATATTTAATGGACTTGCTGTAACATTGCTGTTTTTTTCTATTTCTAGATTCAAAACACCACCAAAAGCAGATGCATACTGATCTTGTTTGCCTATTGGTTCTTTTAAAATATTCATTTCTATGTCTGCTGCTTCTTCTGCTAGCCGCTTGACAGACACATCTTCTCTTTTGTAGGTATGCAATGCTTTTAACAATGCTACTAAATATGTACTTGATGAACCTAGCCCGGTATTTGCAGGTATATCTGCTATAGAAGTTATTTCTATGGGGTCGTTTATTCCAGTGTACTCTAAAGCAGCTTTTACTCTTGTATGCTGGATTTCTTTTACATTTTTTACAATTTCTGTTTTTAAATAACGAATAAGAAATTCTTTATAGAAATCTCTTTTTTTAATAATAATGTAATTATACTTATTTATGGCTGCGGTTATTAAAGAACCTCCAAATTTTGAAGAATAAAATGGTAAGTCTGTTCCTCCTCCTCCAATAGAGATTCTCAATGGTGCGCGTGTAACAATCATCTCTTTAGCTACCTCCGATGGATTTTTATGCCTCGATGTGTTTATAAATCTTTTGGCGAAAGATTTATAAATGATTAGTAGTAATAATCAGATAAAAATTTGAGCAGGGCAAGATTTATAACTCATTTAACCTAATTGTAAAGATGGAAAAACTAAGAATAGCGGTTTTAGGCGCAGGAGGAATCGGAAAGTATCATATTAGAGAGTTTAGGAATTGTGGATGTGAGGTTGTTGCTATTTTAGGAAGTTCAAAAGAGAGCTCTGAAAAAACAGCTAGTGATTTATACGCTTCGCTTGGTGTAAATGTCAAACCCTATTATGAAATAGAAAAATTACTTGAGACTGAAAAACTTGATGCAGTAAGTATATGCACACCCCTGCAATTGCATGAACTACAAGTTAGAAAATGTCTAGAATTTGGAGTGCATGTTTTATGCGAAAAGCCATTTGTTTTAAATTCTTTACATAAAAATTATAAATCAGCTTATGAACTTGTTAAATTAGCGCAGAAAAAAAGAAGAATTTTAAGTGTAAACACCCAGTGGCCTGCTGTTTTGCCTTATCTTAGCAAATATGCTGACTTATCGAGTCTCCGCTATTTTTCAGTCTTAATGGAGCCTGGGCTAAAAGGAGCTGATATGCTAACAGACCACCTTCCGCATGCGAATAGCATATTAGTTAGATTAGTAAAAAGCGGAAAAATGAAAAATATAGAATTTTCAACGAATGCATCAGAATCTATAAAGATGGGGTTTGAATATTTTAATAAGGCTGGAAAATGCAGGGTAGAGTATCTCTTTAGATTCAAAGCAGACCGGCCTAGAGCAGTAGTTTTTTTAATTAATGAAAAAAAGTTTGCCAGAGAGATCGGGAAAAATTATGAGCAGAGATTTGTTTGCGACGGAAATAGATTCAGTATAGAAGATCCTTTTTCTGTTTCAATTAGGAGTTTTGTTAATGCAATAATCGGAAAAGGAAAACCATTGATAAGTGAAAAAGAAATTTTAGAAAATGTAAAACTTCAAGATAAGATTATTAAGATGTATATCCAATCTCAATAATTTTTAAATACTAATTCTCTGCTGTACGTTTATGGCAAAAAAATTAGACGGAGAAGTTTTATTAAGGTGGCATAAAGCTGCAGAAGCTATGCAAATTCCACGAGAATTTTATAAAGATATACAAGTGAGGGTAATCGAAGATCCTTCTGGAAGGTGCAAATATACTTTTGGTGTTGTATATAACCCGGGGAGATACAAAAGGCCTGGTGATTCTAGCGGAGATGTTAGATGCCACATGTGCAGGATGGTTGAAGAAGCACAAAAAGAACCTGCAAAAAACATTTTCCCTGATTGGGATTTAGAAGACTTTATTGCTACTCCAAATGGATTTCCTCCTACAGAAGGTGCGATTTTAATTATAACAACAAAAGAAATACCAATGTATGATACCAACCATTTAAAAACCTTAGGAGAGGGGGAGAGATTCTTAAACAATTATTTGAATTTGGAAATAAATTTGGTTTTGGTATATATCACCAAACTATCGGCGCGGGCGCTACAATAAGAAGACATGAACATTTTCATGGAACAACATTATATATGTTGCAAGAAAAAGTTGGAAAGGCATTTGGCTTTGACGCGTCTGTGATTGAGAGAGTTAAAAATAATTCAGGAGTTTATATTATGCCTGAGTTTTCTTTTGCTCATTTAGTTTTTGATGAATCTAATCCTGAAAAAATCTTATATTTTTTAAAAAGAATCAAATCTAAATTAAATTCCCCTCTTGTAGATGGTGCTATCCCACATACACTAAGCCAAGGAAAAAATGGAATTTTAGTTGCCCCCACAAAGATAGATGTAGGCAGAAGCATGGGAAGCGAAAGAGCGCCAGGATATTTTTTTGTCCCAACTCAAGAAGATTTTGATAAAACTACTTATGAATCTGCAATGCAATTTATGCAAGAAAGGTTTTACCCAAGAGAAATTGGCTTGGAAAAATTTATTTAGTTTAGAAAATCAAATTTTATTTTTCCGGACTCGATATCTTTTTTTGCCATAAGATATCTCTGCATTTGGCCGATTTCTTTAAAATAGCAGTCTGATTGAAAACCGTATAATTTGCATCCTTTTTCTAAAGCCCGAGGGAAAATATCTTTTGCAAAATCTGAATATCCCTCTGGGATTAATTTTAAAATTTCTGGCTCTAAAATATAAACTCCCGCATTTGTAAGTTTTCTTTCAAACAGCATTTTTTTAAGCTGTTCTTTTTCTGATTCATCTGGGTTTTCAATAATCTCTTTTATTATATTATCATTGCTTATAACAACACAGCCGAGGGTAGTTTTTTCATCCATTATTTTTTCTCTGTAAAGATAAAGGGTTGCAGATGCTTTTTTTGATTTATGGTATCTTAACATTTCAGTTAAATCCAAACTAGTTATGTTATCTCCATAGATAACAAAAAAGGTTTCATTGAAAAAATTTTTAAAATTATTTAAGGCTCCCGAGGTTCCTAAAAGTTCTGGCTCAAATGAGTAATGCAAATTTACTCCAAATTTTTTTCCATTTCCAAAATGCTGTTTTATTTTTTCAGGAAGATAAGAGGTATTGATTGCAATATCTTTTATTTCGTGTTTTCTGCATAGAAGGATTAGATACTCTAAAATAGGTTTATTATTTATTAAAATCATTGGTTTTGGAATTGTTTCTGTTAAAGTTCTTAATCGTTCTCCTTTCCCTGCACAAAGTATTATTGCTTTCATATGTAATCAAGAATAACAAACTTTATAAAACATTTGTCCATAAATACAAAATGAGTAGAGTAGCTATAATCGGCGCGGGAATATTTGGTTGTTCTGCTGCAATTGAATTAGAAAAAGATTTTGAGATAACTCTTTTTGATAGAGAGAGCAATATTTTGATGGGGGCTTCGACAATAAACCATTTAAGGCACCATCTCGGATTCCATTACCCTAGAAGCAAAGAGACAGTTGAAGAGATTAAAGCTGCCAGGGAAAGTTTTGAAAGAGAATTTGGAGAGAGTGTCTCAAACGTATTTCCTGCTTATTACGGGGTTTCAAAAATAAACTCAAAAACCTCCCCCGAAGAGTTTATTAAATTCTGCGACTCTTCAAATATCCCTTACGCGATAGACTGGCCGAAAGAGGAGTATTTGGACAGAACAAAAATAGGGGTATGCATCAAAACTCCTGAGAGGGTGTATGATCCAGACATTCTTAGAGGGATTCTTTTGAATAAAATAAAGAATAGTTCGGTAAGATTAAGACTAAACCATAAGATTGTTGGAGGGAGCATAAATGGAAAAATTAAAAAATTGAAGGTGGAGTGCGCAAATAAAATTTTTGAAGAAGATTTTGATTATGTTGTTAATGCAACTTATTCAAATTTTAATAGTTTTAATAAATGGTTTGGATTTCCAAGAAAAAGATTTCAGTATGAGCTAGTTGAACTTTTAGAATTATATCTCCCAATCAAAGAGAAGATTGGTTTAACTATAATGGACGGCGAATTTAGCTCTCTTTTGCCGCGAGGTGAAAAAGGAACATTTACCCTTGGACACGTCAATGCTTCTGTTTTAAAATGCGCAGTTTCAGATGATTTAGACCCTGTTGTTGTGACTTCAGAAAATAAAGAATCAAATAAAGATAATATACTAAAGAGAGGCATCGAAGACTTTCCTTTTTTAAAAAAAGCAGTTATTGTAAATTCTTTATTTGTTACTAGAATTGTTAAAGCGAATGTTGACGCCACTGATGAAAGGCCTTCTGAGATTACTAATTATGGAAAAGGAATATACTCTATATTTGGGGGGAAAGTAATAACTTGCGTTAATATTGCTAAAAGTATTTCTAAAATGATAAAAGAGGAAGACAGGAATTAAAAAACAATGAGAGAATAGAAATGATATCCAAAAGTCTTTGTCCAAGAAAGAGCATCAGAGGAGTTATTATTTACCCTCCCAATCAGTTAATGGATGTTGAAACCCCCCGTCCAGATGGTTCTTTAGGACCTTTATATTTAGCTTCTTCGCTTGAAAAAAAAGGAATAAAAACAGATATTTTAGACGCATCTGTAGGGTGGGAAAATCAAAGTTTGCAAGACACTTTTGACAGGATAATAAGGCAAGAAAATGGATTAGTGAGAATAGGAATGAATTTTGAAGAAATAGCTAATTCTGTTTCTCAAAGAGGCTATGATTTTGTGGGAATTAATTCAAATTTTACTTGCCAAACAAGAATGGCAATTGAAACTGCAAGAGCAATAAGAAATGCAAGCCCTAACATCAGGGTGTACACCGGAGGGATAAATGCAAGGGCATTAAGAGAAAGATTTCTTGCAACAGGATATTTTGATGGAGTATGCTTAACAGAAGGAGAGCTAAGTTTTCCAAAGATGGTTGAAGCCCATTTTAAAGGGAAAACTTTAGAAGGGGTAGCTGGAGTAGCTTTTGTTTATAATGGAAAAACCAAAGAAAATCCAGTTGATGAAACTTGTTTTCCGCGAAGTTTAGATGATTTACCCATGCCTGCGTGGGAAAAACTTCCATTTGACAAATATGAAAAAATTTCTTCTCCCCATGGAGTGGATGTTACAGGAACAAATTATAGATATGCCCCCCAAATGACCTCGCGGGGCTGCAGATTTCAATGTGTATACTGCCATATTTCTCAAGAAAAAGGCAGAGGAATAAGTGGTTTAATAGGGCGGATAAGGACGCATTCTGTTGACCGAGTAATTGAAGAAACTGAAACACTTAAAAAATTGGGGGTTGAAAAAATATATTTAGAAGATGATAGTTTGCTTGCTGGAAAAAAAAGAATGTATGAAATATTTGGCATTCTCAAAGACAGAGGACTTGCAGTTGCAAATGTTAATGGTGTAAACTTAATTGATTTTTTTGAAAAGAGAAAAAATGGAAGATGGACGATAGATTATGAGTTTATACAGCTTTTAAGAAACGGCGGATTTGAACAGATGGTTTTTCCTGCAGAGTCTGGATGCCAGAGAATTCTGGATAGATATGCTAGTGGAAAAGTAAACTTAGATAGAATGGATCTATCAAAATTGATGAGGGAAATCACAGCATCAGGCATTAAAGCTCCTGTTAACATGATGCTGGGCTTTCCTGACGAAACAGAACAGGAAATGCAACAGAGTATTGACTTATCAAAACGATTAATGGATTCTGGAGCTCCTTATGTAACATTTTTTATTCCAATACCTTTTCCAGGATCTAAATTGTTTGATATTGCAATAAACGAAGGTTATCTAGAAGGGGAATTTGATCCAGACAGATTTAATTGGAAAAATCCAGTTATGAGAAATACAACAGTTCCTCCTGCAAAACTTGAAAATATTATAGACCATGCAAATACACATGTGAACACAAAAGAGCATGTCCAAAGAAGGCTAAAACAGAGCATGGCACATAGAGTTGCTTCTGAAAAATAAAATTGAATTTAATCAGAAATACTTATCTGATTTTTTAAAAACAAAGTATCTTATCAGGCTGAATTCCCTTGCATTTGGTTTGTTATTGATGATTAAATCCAGAATGTCAAGTATGGAGTGGAACAACAACCCTACAAAAGCAAAAAGAAAAACTTTATGAAAAAAAGAAAGCAGAACCATAAGGGTCATGAACTCTAGTGAATGAAAAATGTGCATTATCGGCTTGTGCCTCTTTGTTAAAGCAACGTTCCATTTATACGCTCTCTTTAAACTTAAATCTTTATTTCTGATTACATAAAAAAAATAGTGGTCTACATCAAATAAGAACGACGAGAAAAAAACAATTGCAGAACAGAAAATATTTAAGTTAAAGAAAAAGTATAAAAACAAAGAAAAAATTGCTCCAGAAAGAATATGCCATTTTGGTAGCATTTTTATTGCTGAATTTTTTTGAGAATATCTGCGAAAGCTGGCCTTGTTATTAAGATTCCTATGCTTACGGTGAGTATCGTTGTTAATGCAAACCCTCTCAGCAATCCGGCGCCTGCCCAGAATAATGGAAGCATAGCTGCTATTATCGTAAAAAACGCTCCTAAAATAATAAAAAATGCTCTTTTTATTCTCTCTTTTAAACTTATATTTAAGTTTGATATAGATTCATCGATTATAACAATCTGGTCATTGACTCCTGTTCCCATACCGGCTATTATTCCTGCGATGCTCGGGGCGTCTAAATTCCATCTTATTAAAGCAGCAATTGCTAGAGTAATAAAAGCTTCAGAAAACATTGTTAAAACAACAGAAAGAGTTATTTTTATTTTTCTGTACTTTATAAATAAGATTACTGAAATAATTAAAAATACAAGAAATCCTAAAATAATAATATTTTTTGCAAATTCTTTTCCTAGAACAGGAGAGATTGTATCGAGTTTAACAATTTCTAATTTGTAAGGCAAGCTACCTGTAATCAATATTGTCTGCAATTTTTGCATGCTTTGCTTGGCATCATTTAAAGCATCTTGCCTTGTTGCGCCTGTCCCTGAACCCTGAATTTGAATTTGGGTTGTAACTCTCCCTTTCAAATCCTCGCTTATCAAAAGAGAATCGACAAGATTATCGTCCAGGTAAAGGTCGAGCTTTTTTTCTAAATAACGTCCTTGTTCGGTTACATTTGTTCCTAATTTAGAGGTGATGTCTGCATGCTTTTTTGCTGCTTCTTCGCTTAGATAAATAACAAACCTAAATCTACACGCCTCACCACCTTGAATTTGAAAACAAGACTCTATGCCCGCGCAAGTGGCATCATTTCTGCAAACAGAAGCTATATCTTCCTTTCCGCCGATAAAAACAGTTTCATTGCCTATTTTTGCTTCAAATTTGCCTTGCTTTGACACGAGTTCATTTAAATCTGTTGGTGTTGCTCCAGCAACTTCTACTAACATATAGTTATTTCCTTCCAAGTCTCTTACCGCTCTCAATGATATATCACTTATTCCATAAACATTAAATCTTTCATTGGTTATAGCTATTAAATCGTTTATTTCTGCAGAAGAAACTGAAATATTTGCTGGCTTAACTAAAGCACGAGCTCCGCCACTCAGATCTAAACCAGTTTTAAGTTTTGTTTTTGGCAATGAACCAAGGGTGAGCTCGGGGGTTTTATTTGTAAGAAAGATAAATTCATTGTCTGATGTTTTTATTGTTAGCTTGGTCAAATTTTTTTGTTCTGCGAATATTTCAGACACTGCGTTGCTGTAATCCTCAAGCGTATTGATTGGTTTTGAGTTTATTTCTTTAATAATCATTCCTTGACGCAAACCAGCTTCAAAAGCAGAAGAGTTTTGTTCTATACTTTTTATTACAACTCCCTTTCCAAGAAGGTTTGTTGGCGGCCAGGGGAGTATTGTCAACAAAGATAACAACAACACAAAAATCAAAATCCAGATTCTTAAAGTGAGTTTCATTTTATTCCCTTCTTTTCGCAATACCATTTAATTATCCCGACATTTGTCAGCCAGGTGTTGATTATATCGGCAAATGAACCTACAGCAATTATCAAAAATATCTGCCTAAACGAATCTGGCAAGCCGGAGATCAAGAAAAAAGCAGGCAAAACCGCAGCTAGCGTAGTTATAGTCATTAATATTCCGGTTTTAAATGCTCGATGAATTCTTTGATTTAAGCTTCCTTCTCCTTTTTTTAATGCGCGAGTTACTAGAAGAATGTCAGTATCAACAGAATAACCAACCAGCATCAAAAATGCAGCTATTCCTGCTGTTGAAATTCTTACTCCAAGAAAATCAAGAAGAGCAAGAGGCATGACTATGTCTGAGAATGCTGACAAAATCACAGCAAAACTCGGAACAAAGGTTTTGAAAAGAACAAAAATAACAATCGACATTAAAACAAATGATATGATCAGAGCAATAATTAGTTGTCTATAAAAGCCTTTACTTAAAGTTGAGCCGGTAAATTCGATGCTTGAATTTTCATCTGTAATTTTAAAGCCAGTATCCTCAATCGCTGCTTTTAACTCTTCAGCTGTAGCAGGACTTTCGATAATAAGAGCTATCTGCTTTCTTGTTGTTATATCTGTTAATTTTCTAAAATTTATATCAGAAAATTTTTGTTTTAATGAAGACTCAAGTTTTTCTGAATCAAAATCTCCTTTTAGAGTTATTGTTGTTCCTCCTGACAAGCTTACATCTTTGTAAATAAAATCACCCTGCTGTTTAAAGAAAAAACCCAGATAGACTAGGGAGATAATTAAAATTAATACTGGCACAACTGGAAAAAATTTATACCATTTATCAAACCAGGATTTTTTCTTTTGTTCAATAGGTTGAATTTCCATTTTGATGCTATCACTTAAGAGAAATGCGCTTTTATAAGTTTTGTTATATTTATGTATAAAGCAAAAAATGTAAAATTAAATGCGCCAGCCGGGATTTGAACCCGGGTTAATTGCTTGGAAGGCAATTGTCTTAACCAATATCCAAATCTTAACTAGCAAGATTTTCTGGACCACCGGCGCACAATTTAGAATATTCTTTATACTTATTTAAATGTTTAGGATTAGAAGGTTTTATTTTATTAAAGAAATTTTCTATTTCTCCTTTATTATATAAAAATACTCTATGCTCTCCAATTCCTACTTTAAATCCTAGCGCTGAAAGTTGTTCTCTAATCTGGTTTAAATATCTCTTGTCCGCACTAGAAATCTCTACAACTGGCTCATGTTTTCTCCTTACATAGATTGTTCCGTCTGTATCAAATAGACCTCTTAAATACGAACTCAAAAGTGCTGGTTTGCGTAAAACTGATTTAGGTATCTTGAGATTCCCTTTTTTCTTGCCTTTTGGAAATCCATGCTTTTCATGCAACCAATTAACCAAGTTTACAGAATATGCCCGAAGTCTAATGTAGTGTTCAAATTTTTCGATTTTAAAATTTATACCAAGCACATTTTCAAATTTTTTCTTTAGATAATTAAAGTATTCTATGTCTGTATTAACATTTCCTGTAACTGAGATCTCATGATTTATTTTACTTAAATGCCCATCCCCGTTTAAAACACCAAAAATCTCTGCCAAATCTTCATTCATCTTGGGAATTCTGAAGATTTTTTGATTATATTTTTCTTTTTCGATTGCTCGATAACTTTTAGGTTTAAATTTTGATAGTCTTATTAACTCAAGAAATATCTTTTTAGGTATTAGATAATCTCCTCGAGCATACTTAAAAATCATATCTCTAGTTACATTTAATCTCTTTGCAAATTCATAATAATTCTTAGAATAATTAACTTTTGCTTTTTGAATTAAAAGTGTTCTATCTTTAGAATTAAGTTTGATAAAATCTGCCATTGTTATTCTAAGCCAGCGCTCTTTATAAATGTTGTTTTTTCTACTAAACCACTATACTACCGGCGCATACTCTCTTTATTAAATGAGGTTTAATAAATCTTACTAAACGCCCGAGATAGGATTTGAACCCATGACCCCAAGGTTTTTCTTTCTAGAGATTTCTCTCCGAGGTCTCTTTTATAAAGAGATCTCCTAGGAACCTTGTGCTCTATCCAGACTGAGCTACTCGGGCATATGTTTTTAAATCTTTCATCTTATAAAAAGATTATGCTAGTAAAGATTTTGGGGGTTTTGGACATTTTTATAGCAGTTTGTTTTTGGCTATTTGGAATTTTGCATTTTTTACCAGAAAGATTTATGTTAATTTTAGGATTTATTCTTTTAATCAAAGGATTAATTTTTATATGGGGGTTGAGCATCGCCAGCGCCCTGGATATAATCTTGGGGATAGTTATAATGATATCGAGCGCGGTGGCCCTTCCAAAAGTTTTGGTGGTTATATTGGTTTTATGTTTATTGCAAAAAGGTATTTTCAGCCTGCTTAGCTAGCTATTTTTTAAGAAAAGAAAACCAGGATTTTTTCTTTTGTTCTATTATTTTTGGCCTGAGAAATAAAATGCTTAAGCCATAGGCTTGAGATGCTTTTGCCTGGACTAAATCTGCTGTAATTAAAGTTGCTTTATTTTTAAATGCCAGCTCACGAATTAAAGCATCTATTTCCCCTGATTTTGCGTATTTAATATGCTTTATGTCTGGCCTCTGCCCTTCGAAAATAACTGAGATAGGAAATTTTTTCTTTAAACGATGAAGATTTGTAACTTCTTCTAATCCTACAAAGCCAGCTTCGTTTCCTTTATTTGCTAGATTTTCTAATTCAGCCATGACAGCATTAGGAATAATAATTTTTCCTTTCAAACCTCTTGCAATCAAGCCAGGAAGAAATTTGTTGATGATGGCAGAGGTGTCGGCCACATAAGTTGTTATTTTTTGCTCAAATTTTCTGTTTAAGCCTTTTCTTGCCCTGCTTTTCATTTTCTGCAAAAATGTTTTTTTTATCTTTTTCATACTTAGATTTATTTTATATAGTTTATAAATTATGCGGGAGAAAGGATTCGAACCTTTGTAGGCACTAAGCCAACAGATTTCTCCCATTTGCTTGAGTCTGTCCCGTTTGACCGCTCCGGCACTCCCGCATAAGGGCACATCCCTTATCAACCCTCCAAGATTTTACCTGGGGAGTTTATATGATTATCCAAAACTAGCTGTATTTAAAAACATTTACAAAAAAGCAGACAAACCATAAAACAAAAGATAAAAAATATGAGGACAG
>Ga0210017_1002166_pt1 | contig 16897 bp, 18 predicted proteins | sample CryGeyCG2014_020_FD_183966 | JGI IMG/M metagenome (GOLD analysis project Ga0210017, IMG submission 183966) | Groundwater microbial communities from aquifer - Crystal Geyser CG08_land_8/20/14_0.20 (SPAdes) (version 2) | ecosystem: Environmental > Aquatic > Deep subsurface > Groundwater | place... | reverse complement strand
GGAGGTGACTGGATCGGAGAAAAATTGGTTAATGCTAAAAAATATAATATCAGTGCGGGTGATATTATTATAATTCCGAAAAATACGCCCCATCAGCACGGACCCGGGCTGAAAAAAATATTAGTGTTAAAAACCAGATAGTATATATTTATGGAAATTTTCCTGCCTGACAATTTTTCAATAAGCGAAATAAAATACCGCGATATCTCTCCCGATGACCGGACTCCTTTTGAAGCTATCATGAAAAAATATTTAAGGAAGTTCGTGCTGAAAAAAGTTCTAAAGCTGGATAGGAACGAGATAAATTCTCAGAATTATCAGTTGATCGTTAATATCGGCGGAAAAAAGAAGCGATTTTTATTGCGCAAATACCGCCTGCTTTCCGATACGAGCCAGATCGGATTTTATCTTTCACTGCTCAAAAAGTTTAAAGATATGGGTCTGCCGGTTAGCCGTTTGGTTGAGGCTGGCGGCGGCAAACTTTTTGTCAAAATGAGCGATGGATTCTATTGTTTATTTGATTTTATAGAAGCCGGACACTTCGTTCCTTCAAAAAAAGGATATGAAGCCATAGTCCGGACGATTGCCAAGATGCATTTAATATTCAATCATGTCGGCAACCGGCAGACGACAAAAAAGATCGGAACATTAAGTCGCCGAAACAAGGCGTATTATAATGTAATTAAACATTATTCGGCTAAGGATTTTACAGCGATGAAAAAGTTAATTGAAAGTAAGCCTCAAAAAAGCGAAGTCGATAGCGAGATTTTAAACAGCATGCCGGTCTTTTTACAGAAAGTAAAAGAAATAAAGAAGCACAATAAAGAAATGAGAGCCTTGCCAAGGCAGATAATCCACTCGGATCTTCATCCGCATAATATCTTGATGCGCGGACAAAATCTGAAAGCGATCATAGACTTTGATGCCTTGCGGTTAAGCGAACAGGCAAGAGACGTGGCTAACGCTATCCATAGGTTCGGCAGGCAATTCATTGTGAGAAATCCATCGGCGGACAGGAAAGAAAAATGCCGCCGGCTGACCGATCAGTTTATCAAGATTTATAATTCAGTCAAGCCGATATCAGACAAAGAAAAGAAACTCATGCCGCTTCTTGTCCTGGACGATTTTTTGCGCAAGATCCTCTTTGTGCTTAAAGGTGTTTATCTGGAAAAAAATACGGCCTGGGAAAGTAATCTGCCTAAATTTTTGATGGCGATAGAGGAGCTTGATTATTTTTGGCCGGCGAGAAAAAAATAATTACATTTTTAAATTTATGAACAAAAAATCCCAATTAAAAGAAATTCTAAAATTTATCCCTTCCGGCGCCCAGACGCTCAGCAAAAACCCGAGCCAGTATGTCATCGGCATCTCGCCTCTGGCGATCAGGAAAGCCAAGGGCGCCTATCTCTGGGATGTCCAAGGGCATAAATATCTTGATATGCTTCTGGCGCTGGGGCCGATGATTTTCGGTTATGCCAATGAGAAGATTGATAAAGCCGTCAAAAAACAGATAGACAGAGGCACCATTTATTCTTTGCCTTCCGAATACGAATTAAAATTGGCAAAACTGTTAAGAGAGGTTGTGCCCTGCGCCGAAATGTCCAGGTTCGTTATGAGCGGAAACGAAGCGACGAGCGGGGCAGTGCGTCTGGCGCGCCATATCACCGGCCGCGACCACGTCGCCAAATGCGGCTATCACGGCTGTCAGGACTGGAGCATATGCACAAAAGAAGGCCGCAATACGGGAGTACCCGAAATTCTAAAGACCATGACCCATGATTTCGATTACAACAGCATTGAATCACTGAAAAAGATATTTAGGAAATATCCTCGCAAGATTGCGGCGGTAATATTGGAGCCGGTTTCCAGCGAACCTCCCAAAAATAATTTTTTGCAAAAAATCAGACAAATAACCAAGAAACATGGAACAATCCTGATATTTGACGAAATGGTCACTGGTTTCCGCTGGGCTTTGGGCGGCGCGCAGCAGTATTTCAATGTGACGCCGGATATCGCCTGTTTCAGCAAGGCGATCTCCAACGGCTATCCTTTAGCCGCGATCTGCGGCAAGGCCAAATACATGAAACGGATGGACGAGGTTTTTGTTTCAATGACTTTTGCCGGTTTTGTCCCCGGCCTGGTAGCGGCGATTGAAACGATTAAAATGATGAAAAAAAACAATAAAATTCACGAATATATGCACAGTTTGGGCAGCTATCTCATAGAACAAGGAAACATGATCGCCGGAAAATACGATTTACCTTTTCAATTTATCGGTTACGGGCCTCATCCGGTCATGAAAATCAACATTGGAGACGATTATCTGAATAGACTGGTCAAAACTTTTATCTACCAAGAAATGAATAAAGCCGGAATATTATTCAATACGTCAATCCTGATTGGATATATTCATAAGAAAAATGAAATCGATATGGTCTTAAAAAAATTTGATGTTATTTGTCAAAAAATTAAAGAAGTAGGAGATTTTAAGAAATTAGAAAAATTAGTGCAAGGGGAAATAGTTAAGCCCCGGACCGTCAGAACCACTCAATAATATGTCCTACGAAAAAAATAAAATTAAAGCTGTAATTTTTGACTGGGGAGGAGTTTGCTGCCGCGAAGGAGAACCGTTTGCCTCCAAAGATCTGCAGAAAAAATTAGCGATGAAACCGGAAGAGATCGCCGGGAAAGTGATGAATATTTACATCGGTTATTATATAGGAGAATATAATCGTGATTCTTTCTGGCGGGCGATAATGGAACATTTTGATTTGAAAGAAACAGCAAAAATAAATCCTGCAGCGTTGTCTGGCGTCTATTTAAATTCTTATTCTGTCTATCAGGACGTATTGGATATCGCCCTGCAATTGAAGAAAAAATATCAAGTCGGTTTGCTTTCTAACTTGACGCCAGAGATGCGGAAACAAGTCCGTTCAGCTCATCAGACAAAAAAATATTTTAAACCGGAAGTTTATAGCTGTGACACTGACGTAAAATCAATAAAGCCGAACCTAAAACCGTATCGGGTAATTTTAAAAAAGATGGGTCTGCCGGCGAAAAATTGCTTATTCATTGATAATTCATTAAAAAATATCCAGGCCGCTCAAAGATTAGGATTCCAGACGATATTATTTGAAAACAGGAAGCAGTTTTTTGGAGAGATTAAAAATGTTATGTAAAAAATAAAAAGGCATTAACTATAGAATTTATAGTTAATGCCCCAGAGAATGCATTTTAGTGATAGCTTGCACTGATGGCGACAACGCCTGCTAACCCCAACAAGAAAGCGAATTTTTCAAGAGGGAATGCGTAGGATCTGCCAAGAAAAGTGAATGTTTTTACCCTTAACGTCTTGATTTCCCTGAATAAGAGAAGGCCAATCAAAGTCGGTAGAACCGCCTCGCTAACCATAAAGATCGGCTGAAAGACGGTGATCGGCGCCAATTTTGCAGCCCAATAGCCAAGAAACATTGAAAGCCAAATCGCTATTGCCAATATGCCCACGCCCATTATTTCTTTTTTGGGCACCTTGATGGTTAGCCCTTCTTCTCTAAAAAAGAAGAGAATACATGAAATTCCAATCAATGTCCCGCCGTACCAGCTTACCAAAAATTCAGAGAAAGATATCCCGGTAATGGCAAAATACCGTTCCAAAAAAGAAGCAACGCCCCAGATGACGCTGTAGATGCCGACGTATTTCATCAAGCGAATATTGGATTCGCTTGATATCAACAGGCTAGCCGCGCCCAAGCAAATGATTATGCCCAGAATTAAGCCGCTGTTGAGAAATCTAGTTTCATTTAGGAAGAGGTATCCCAAAGAAATACCAATAATATCATCCGCCTGAGTGAATAAAGACGTTTTGCTTAAACTCATTTTTACTGCCTGCCACTGGCAATAGGCACCGAGACTATTGAAAAATCCTATTCCAGCCACCATCCATAATTCTGATTTGAAGGTAAATCCAAAAATCAGGGCATAGAGAGAAGAGAAGGCAAGACAAAACAAGAATTGCCACCAGACGAGCTTCTTCAAAGACAAATTAAGCCCAGCCATTCTTTTTAATAAAGCCGGTGTAAAGAGATGAGCCATTATCACTCTGCTAAAGACAATAATCTGCCAAGGCATAGCAATCCTCCTTTCATATAAGGTTTGTATTTTAATGAACAGTATACCACATTAACATATATGAATAATTTTGTCAATAAAAAAACAGCCATTGTAATATTGGGCGGCGGATTGAAAAAAGATGAAACCGGAAAATGGCGGACGACTAATTATAATGAGCCGGGCGATAATTTTGGCGTTTCTGGCGATAGATTAAGAGTGGTAGCCGCCGGGTATTTATATAAAAATAATCCACAGCAAATAATTATTGCTTCGGGCGGCAAAGGCCAGCTAAAAGATATTGAAGATGCGCCAACGGTATCAGAAGTAATTAAAAAAGAATTAATTGAATTGGGCGTTCCTGAAGAGAAGATTGTTGAAGAAAATAATTCTGGCAATGCTTATCAACAGCTGCAGGAAATAGAAAAAATTATCAACAAGATGCAATTAAAAAACGTTAGCATTCTTTCTAGTGACTGGAATTTACCAAGAATAAAAGAAATGCTCGTAACCTTCTCTGACTTGAAAGAAATATCTAAATTAGCTGAAGTTGAATTTTTATCAGCCGAAAAGATTTGTCTCAAATTCGACCGCGAGAAATGGCAAAAAATTATTGACGAAGCTTATAAAAGCGAAGGATTAAAAAAGCGAATTGAGCTGGAAAAAAAGGGAGTCCAAGATATAAAAGAAGGGAGATACAAAATAAAATGAATATAAAGGCAATAAAAATTAAAACACCAAAAGGGATTCGGATGATTGGACCCGGCCAGCCCGTTTTTATTGTGGCGGAGATGTCTTGCAATCACCATCAATCCTATTGGCAGGCGCGGAAAATTATTGATAAAGCAGCCGAAGCGGGCGTTGACGCCATCAAACTGCAGACCTTTCGGCCCGAAGGGATCACAATAGATTGTGATAATAAATATTTTCAGATAAAAGTGAATAAGGCCTGGAAGGGTCAAACCCTCTATGAGTTATACAAAAAAGTTTATACCCCTTGGGAATGGCAGCCAAAACTTAAAAAATACGCTGAATCAAAAGGACTAGTTCTATTTTCGACACCAGGCGAGGAAGCGGCAGTTAATTTTTTAGAAAAAATGGGCGTCAATCTTTATAAAGTTGGCTCTTTTGAAGTAGTGGACTTGGCGCTGCTTAAGAAAATTGGTCAAACCAAAAAACCAGTGATTATATCACGCGGCATGGCTTCAGCAGAAGAGATAGAATCAGCCATAAAAACATTAAAAAAAGCCGGGGCGTCACAGGTGGCAGTGCTTCACTGTGTCAGTTCGTATCCGGCTAGCCCAGCGGAGATGAATTTAGCGACCATACCCGACATTGCTAAAAGATTTGGAGTAATTAGCGGTTTGTCAGACCATACTCTAGGGATAGCCGTTGTTTTGATGTCTGTTGGCTTGGGCGCCTGTATTATTGAGAAGCATCTTACTCTGCGCAGGGCCGAAGGAGGGCCGGATGCGGCTTTTTCTATGGAACCGAAAGAGATGAAAGAGCTGGTTGATGCTGTGCGCCAAGGAGAGAAAGCAATCGGTACGATAACCTATCAGACCGGAAAGAGAGAGAAAAAAAATAAAATTTTTAGACGTTCTCTTTTTGTGGTAAAAGATTTAGAAAAAGGGAAAAAATTTACAGCTGAAAATGTCCGTTCGGTCCGCCCTGGTTACGGATTGGAGCCAAAATATCTTGAAAAAGTGATTGGTAAGACTGTTAATCAAAATATAAAAAGAGGCACGCCGCTGGCATGGAATTTAATATCAAAAAGAATAAAAGGTAGCAAATTATGAAGAAATTTATTTTGCCAAATCTAATCTTTGACACGGGGACATACAAGAAAAGAAATAAGCGTCTTCCTCTGAGATTACCTTTTATTCTTGATTATGACGCTTCAAAAAATTTGATCGTTCAAAAAAATAACAATAAAGTCAGGCGGGCATTGGAGATGTATTATTCTTCGGGCGGCTATGCTTCCACACCCTTGGGAGAAGGGCAATATGCGAGAAAACAAGGCGATGATATTTTTAAAATGATCAAGCGGTCTCTTACTAAAGAAAAAACATCAATTAAAAATTTGAGTTTTTTGGAAATTGGCGCTGGCTACGGATATCTTTTATATCTTCTAAAAAAAGAAGGCGCCAGAGATATTTTGGGGCTTGAGCCGGGAAGAGAAGGAGTGACGGGGAGCAAAAAATACGGCGTTCCTTATGTACGGGATTTTTTCCCTTCAAAATTATTAATAAGGAATTTTGATTATATTTTTTCATATGCCGTGTTGGAACACATTGAGGATCCGCTATTCATTTTAAAAGAGATTTTCAAAAAATTAAATAATGAGGGGATGGTATTTATAGCCGTCCCGGATAACGAAAAAAAATTGAAGATCGCTGACCTTTCCATAATTTCTCATCAGCATTTCAATTATTTTACCAAGAATTCATTGAAGAAATTAATGGAAAAAGCTGATTTTAAAAATATCCGATTAATAAATTCAAAGAAACGCTCCGTCATTTTTGCTTGGGGGACAAAGAAAGAAGGTTCAAAAAACAGAATGCCATTGCGGAATGATTTCTCTGATTGGTCGATATTTAAAAAATTCACAATTAATCTTTTGAAGAACGTAGATACAATTCAAAGATTAATTGAAGGATACGAGAAAAAAGGCAAGAAGATCGGACTTTATGCTCCGTGTGCGAATCTGTTGGGATTATTAAAATTTAAAAAAACCCCGAGGATTTTTCAGGGAGATAAATTCAAGCATGGTAAATTCATGGCTGGTTATCCCAAGGCGATCGAGCCGCCGGGGAAATTATTAAAAGAACCAGTAGATATTCTGTTCATTGCCCCTATAGATTACGATAAGGAAATCCGAGATTATTTAATAAAAATGGGCTTGAATAAGAAAAAAACAGAGATTGTCTCTTTAAAGGGTATATATGAAAAAAATAGTGGCATTAAATATAAAGTAAGCAGCAAATGAATTATCTATGAGAAAAAAGATAAAAAACATTTTAATTACTTGTGCCGGAGGAAGCAGTTCAATTTATTTTGCTAAAAAAATGAAGCATAAATTTAATATTTTTTTAGTTGATGGCAGCAGCCAGACTGTTGTTCCATATCTTGGTTTCCCTTTTAAAAAAGTTCCTTTTGGGAATAGTCCATCGTATATTAAAGTGATTAAATCAATAATTAAAAAATGGAAGATAGATTGTATCGTGCCAGGAGCAGACGAGGAATTGCTTCCAATAGAAAGAATCTGTTCCCAAGGTAATTATGTTATAGGTATTATTCCGTCAGCTGATTTTATTGCGCTTTGCCTAAATAAGAAGAAATTAATGGAAGCGCTTGCCAAATTTGGGATCTCGTGCTTAGTCGCATTTAAAGATAAAAAGCACGTGCGATATCCGGCTTTCGCTAAGCCTATTTTCGCGCGGGGATCTCGGCAGGCGCATAAAATAGAAGATCAAAGGCAACTAGAGGGATATCTTAAGCTTTATAATAAAAAATTCAATGAAGTATTGATTCAACCAAATATTGAAGGAGAGGAATATACAGTTTCAGTAATAGTCAATAATCTTAATAAAATAATCGGGATAGTCCCGAAGAGAATTATTCTAAAAAAAGGCATAACCAAGGCTGCCGTCACTGAACACAATCCTTTGGTTGATAATATTAGTAAAAAGATTGTTGATAAATTTAAGCCGAAAGGACCATTTAACATCCAACTTAAAATTTATAAGGGCAGGGTATATATTTTTGAAATCAATCCAAGATTATCGACTACTTCTGTTTTGACAGATAAATCATTTGGTAACGAGATAGAATTATGCATAAAGTATTATGATCGAAAAAAAATAATTAATCCTCCGTCAATGAAGGAAGACATATTTTTATTCCGTTTCGACGAAAATTATTTTAAATCAGAGAAGGAGAGAATAGTTTTATGAAAACACTTATAATAGGCGGCTCGCGATTCATCGGCCCACTGATAATTAAAGAATTAAAGAAAAAACATCATTCTATTACTGTCTTTAATCGCGGTAATATTAAAAAAGAATTTGGCAAAGGAGTCATTTATGTTCAAGGCGATAGAGATAAGGGTTTTTTAGGCAAAAAAAATAAATTTGATGTAGTAATAGATACCTGTGCTTACAATGGCCGTAAAACAAAGAAGGCTTTGCAACAGTTGAAATTTGATTATTATATTAATATCGGGACAGCCGCTTCATACAAAAAGACCGATATTTTCCCTTTGACAGAAGAATCGGCGCTTGGAGAATGGCCGCTTTGGGGCAATTATAACCGCGGAAAAATCGAATGCGAAGCAGTTTTAAAAAAAAGCGGCATCAAATATGCGAGCATTAGGCCAGTTTATATATTAGGCCCGAAAAATCATGTTAATCGCGAAAATTTTATTTACTCACATCTTAAAGAAAGAAAACCGTTAATTCTTCCAGGCAATGGGCAAGCAATAATTCAATTTGTTTTTGTCTATGATGTAGCAAAATTAGTAGCATTATTAGCGGAGAGAAAAATATCCGGCGTTTTTAATTGCTGCGGCGATGATTTAATAACCTTGCAGGGTCTGGTTAAAGAAATGGCCAAAATAATAGGAGTCAAGCCCATTATAAAATTTAATCCGAAAGCAGACGGCGATAAATTTAACGAAAAAGAATTTCCTTTTGCCAATGAAAATTTTGTCTGCAGCAACGATAAATCAAAAAATTTGGGGTTAAGGTTCGCTCCGCTTTTGCAGAGCTTGAGAGACGATTACCGCAATTATTATAAAAAAGTAATCTGATTTTTATTCATGTATATTATCGGTGATTTACATTCAAACGTGAGAGAATTAAATGAACTTTTGGAGCAGTTGAGATTGACAAAAGGAGACTCTTTGATTTTTTTGGGTGACTATATCGATAAAGGAAGAGAAACGAATGAAACTTTAAATAAATTAAAATCTTTGAAGAAAAGATTCAATTGTACATTCATTAAGGGCGATCACGAATATGTTTGGGAAAGATATCTTGATTATGGCGAAATATTTCGAAAGGATTTTTTACTAAAATACGGTTCAGTTGAAGCATTGAGAGAGTATTCGGATAATCCGGAAAAACTTATAGCAGATGATGATACCGCGACCATCAAAAGACATTTACAGCCATATTTAGATTTCATTAAAGATACTAAAGATTACTACTTTATAGATAAATATTTAATGCTTCACGCGGGTTTAACAGAAGATCAATTATCTCAAAATCCTATAAAATTTATAGAAATAAATTATTTTTTAAGAAAAGATGATATGAATTTGAAAAGATTGTATCTAGATAAATATATTGTTGTGGCAGGCCATACATATTTTGGCGAAGACCCGTTCGTCCAGGAAGGTTATATTGGCATTGATTTGGGGACTGGCTACGGCGGCTATTTAGGGGCGTTTGACCCGAAAAAAAATAAGCTGGTTCGTTCTGACGGAAAAATCTTTGATTTAAACCAAAAACATGATTAAGAGAAAAATATTAATAATAGCTGCCCATCCAGACGATGAAATTTTAGGAGCGGGCGGCACCATTTTGAAACATATAAAGAACGGAGACGAAATAAACGTTTTAATTTTGGGTGATGGCGAAACATCAAGGGATATTGGGGCCGATATTTTCAAAAGGGAGAAACAGGCAAGAAAAATTGCTTCAATTTTGAGATTCAAGAGCATAAATCTTGAGAAGCTGCCGGATAACAGATTTGATTCACTGCCGCTTTTGGATATTGTGAAAAAGGTGGAGAAGATCGTTAATGAAGTAGAACCTGATATCGTATATACCCACTGGAGAGACGATCTTAATATCGATCACTGCATTACCTTTGAAGCGGTATTGACTGCTTGCCGTCCCAAGCCGGGTTTTTGCGTCAAAGAGATTTTGTCTTTTGAAGTCCCGTCTTCTACGGAGTGGCAAGTCAAAGACGCCTCTCACGTCTTTTGTCCCAATGAATATGTCGATATCAGCGACATGATAGATACAAAACTCGGCCTTTTGCAGATATACAGCGATGAACTTTGTGAATATCCGCATCCTCGTTCAGTTGAAGGAGTCAAGATATTGGCGCAATATCGGGGGATTGAAGCGGGATTGCGTTTTGCCGAAGCGTTTTTTGTGGTGAGAAAAATACGATAGATACAAAAACATGAATGATGAAAAATATATAGTCAGAGAAGCGAAAATAAATGACTCCAGGCAGGTTTGGGGGATTAGAAATCATCCGATCTGCCGGCAGAATTTTCATGATACGAAAGAGATAGATTTTAAGCATCATAATGTTTGGTTCAGAAATCAGTATTTCAGTGATAATGATAACCATTGCTACGTTCTGGAAAATAAAGATTCGGTGGTGGGTTATTGCCGCTTTGATATTAAGAATAATAAGTATCTTGTTTCTATCGCCATTGATCAGGATTGCCAAGGGAAAGGGCTGGGCAACGAACTTTTGGGAAGAGCTTGCAAAATGTTGAACGCCCGGAAAGATGTTTTGGCGGAGATTCAAAAAATAAATATCCCATCAATAAAAATTTTTGAAAAAAATAATTTTGAAAAGTATAAAGAAGATAAAGGATATTATTATTATAAATTAAAGAAATGATGAAGAACGAATTAGCAATTTTTGGAGGAAAGCCGATTTTAAAAAAGCCCTTACCAGAATATAGCTCTCTTGGTCAAGAAGAAAAGAAGGCAGTTTTGGCGGTGATGAAGAAAAAAATACTCTCTGGTTTTATCGGCCGAGCCGGTGATAGGTTTTTGGGCGGAGAATATGTCAGGAAATTTGAAGCAGAAATTTGTCGTTATTTTAAAATCAGATATGCGGTTAGTTTTAATTCGGCTTCAACTGCCCTTCAGGCATCAATTGGAGCGCTGGGCATGGGGCCTGGCGATGAAGTAATCACTTCGCCTTATACGATGAGCGCTTCGGCCAGCGCCATATTGCTCAATAACGCTATTCCTGTTTTTGCTGATATTCAACCAGATACTTTTTGCCTTGATCCTGTGTCCATTGAAAAGAACATTACCAAAAAGAGCAAAGCAATTATGCTTATAAATCTTTTTGGCGGCTCAGCTGATTTTGGGAAAATTCTTCCTTTGGCAAAAAATCACAACTTAAAAATCATTGAAGACAATGCCCAAGCAATTGGCGCCAAATATAAAAATAAATATTTGGGAACAATTGGCGATATTGGCGTTTTTAGTTTCAATGTTCACAAATCCTTGCAATGCGGAGAAGGAGGAGTATTAGTGACCAATAATAAAAAAATAGCTTTTCGAGCCCAACTCATAAGAAATCACGGCGAGGCGGTTATTGATGATGTTTATAATGAAAATAGAATTTATGAGCCAATTATTGGGAGCAATTATCGTTTAAGCGAGTTGCAGGCGGCTATTGCCAGCGAACAATTAAAGAAAATTAATATTTTAAATAAACCGCGTCAAGAATTAGCAGATTATTTAACTTCTAAATTGCAAGAATTTAAATGGCTGGAGCCGCCTAAAGTCTTAAAGAATAGTAGCCATGTCTATTATGTTTACCCTTTTAAATTCTTTGAAAATAAAATTGGGTTTTCCCGTTCAATTTTTGCCCAAGCCATGGCCGCAGAAGGATTTCCTTTGGGCCAGGGCTATGTCAAGCCTCTTTACTTGATGCCCCTTTATCAAAAAAAAGAAATATATCCGGCAAGCAGATTCCCGTTTATTTCAAAAGAATATACTGCAAAAATCAATTATCGAAAAGGAATTTGTCCGGTAGCCGAACGCTTTTGGGAAAAAGAACTTTTGTTCACTACGATCTGTTACCCTCCGCTGACCACAAAAGATATGGATTTATTCGTTAAAGCCATAAAGAAAATCGAAATAAATAAAAAAGAACTATCAATTTATGAGAGGAAGCATAAAAAATAGAATAGTTTTTTGCGCCCAGAATCCGGGAGGATTCAATGCGCTGTGGCCGATTGTTAAAAAAATCAAAGGTCAGATAAGAATCCTGGTGATTTTATCAGCCGAAGCCAAGGCAATTGCCAAAAGGGAGAAGATTGATTTTCTAGACGCGGATGCAAAAAGCGAAGAACAATTGCATGAGATCCTCGAAAAATTTGATCCTCGGGTGGTTATAGCTGGAACGAGCCAGGGTTTGAGCATAGACAAAAAAATCATTGTTTGGGCAAAGAGAAAGAGGATTCCGACGGTTTCGGTAATTGATTTTTGGGCAAACTACAGAATCCGTTTTTCCAGTCCCAATACAATTGATCTTGCTTATCTTCCAAATTTTATTTGCGTAGTTGATGATTATATGAAAAAACAGATGGTTAAAGAAAGATTCAAGGCAAACCAGCTTGTTATTACCGGAAATCCTTTTTTTGACACTTTTGGCAATTACGCGAACATCAAAGGAAAATATATTGTTTTTGCCGAACAGCCATTTTCAGAGTTATTTTTTAAGTCCGAGAAAGTGGATAAAGCATCAAATTTTAACGAGGTAAAAATTTTCTCCGATTTTATCAAGGCTTTAGAGAAACAGAAGATAAAATACCCAATATTTATTGCTCTGCATCCACGCTGCAAAAATATTAATAAATTTGATAAAATAATTGCCAATTCAAATCTGAAGATATCTGTATCTGGAGGTGATACAAAAAATTTATGGAAAAAAGCAGAGCTGATTTTAGGAATAAACAGTATGGTATTATTTCAGAGCGCGCTGGAAGGAAAGAAGGTTTTGAGCTATCAGCCCGGCCTGACAAAAAAGGAAGATCCTTTAATGAGCAATCGCCTAGGTACATCTCAAGCGGCATATGGCCGAAAAGAAATGGAAAAAAAGCTTAAAAAGATCTTTTCGGGAAAAGGGGCGGAGAAAAAAAGTCTGGCCGCAATAAAAAAATATGTGAATAATTCAACTCAAAAAGTCATAAATTTGATAAATAGTATTTAATTAAATTTTGAAAATATGAAAAAAAATATAGTTTGTATAATTCAGGCGCGGGTTGGTTCAACCCGCTTGCCGAATAAAATTTTTCTGGACTTAAAAGGGAAGGCGGTTTTGGGGCAAGACATTGAAAGATTGCAACATTCAAAATTAATAACCAAACTTGTGGTGGCCTGCCCCGATACGCCAGAGAATGACATAATTGAAAAATATGTAAGAGAAAATTATCCCGATGTGGGCATCTGGCGCGGTTCGGAAAACGATGTGCTTGATAGGTATTATAACGCTGCCAAAAGTTTTGGAGCTGATATTGTTATAAGAATAACTTCAGATTGTCCTTTAATTGTGCCCGGGGTTGTCGATAAAGTAATCCAGGCGTTTTTGGACAGAGGCGATGATTATGTTTCCAATGTCTTGGGTAAAAGAACATATCCCAGGGGCCTTGATACTGAGGTTTTTTCTTTTGCGGCGCTGGAAAGGATGTGGCATGAAGGTAAAGAGCAAGACGACCGAGAGCACGTCACGATATATCTGCGCAAAAATCCGGAAAAATTTTCCGCCTCCAATGTTGAAGGAGAAAAAGACTATTCGCAATATCGTTTGACGCTGGATGTACAGAAAGATTATGAGCTGATAGAAGCTGTTTACGAAGCGCTGAACGAAAATGAAGTCTTAAAATTGGATTCAATTATTAAGTTTCTGGAAAGAAATCCGGAACTGGCAAAAATTAACCAGGAGGTTGAACAAAAGCATGGCAAATTCTAAATTGAAAATTGTGGCCGTTATTCAGGCGCGGATGGGTTCAGCAAGGCTGCCTGGCAAGGTGCTTAAAAAGATTTTGGGCAGAACTTTAATTGAATGGATTCATTATCGTCTGTCTTTTTGTAAAGAGATTGAACAGATTGTGCTTGGCACCGCTGATACGGCCGAAAACGACAAATTGGTCAACCACGCCAAAAAAATTGGCCTGGCATATTTCCGCGGTAGCGAAAATGATTTGGTGAGTAGGTTATACAAGACAGCAAGGAAATTCTCGGCCGATGCAATTGTCAGGATAACAGGTGATTGTCCTCTGGTCGATCCTAACTTGGTTGATTCTCTTGTTCGTAAATACCGAAAAAATAGAGAAGTTGATTATATTTGTAACGTTTTTCCCCCGACATATCCGGACGGGATGGATATAGAAATAATTTCTTTTCGGGCTCTAGAAAGCCTTAATAAAGAGATAAAAGATGCACTTCACCGCGAATGGATAACGGCAACCATTATGGAAAATCCGAAGAAGTACAGGATATTTAATAATTCCTACAAGAAAGATATTTCTTATTTGCGACTGACAGTAGACTATGCCGAAGATTTTAAATTAGTGGAGATTATTTTCAAAAGGCTGCATAAAGAGGGAAAGGTTTTTACGCTTGAAGACATGCTGTCATTATTTAAAAAAGAGCCGGAATTGGCGGATATAAACAAAAAATGGATTGACAAAACCATAGTCGACAACATTCGAAGCACAGCCTTTCAAGAAGAAAAAAACAAATTAAATCAATAAATAAATATGGAGAATATTATTTTAGGAATCGGGGTTGACGTAGAAGAAATAGAAAGATTCGATGGAAAAACATTAAAGAACAGGAATTTTTTAAAAAAGATATTTACAGATTCTGAATTGAATTATTGTTTTGCTAAAAAATATCCGTCACCGCATTTGGCGGTCCGATTTGCCGGGAAAGAAGCAGTGATTAAATCATTGGACGGACTATACAAAGAACCCATTGGCTATAATGATATAGAGATTATTAATGACAAAAACGGCAAGCCTTCTGTCAGAATTAAAAAATCGAAGACTAAAATATTTATCAGTCTGGCCCATACCAAGAACATTGCTATAGCTAGCGTCGTAGTTTGTAAATAACAATTAAAGATATGAATGACAGACATAAAAAAATAAATATCGCTATTCTTTCCAGCTTCACCCTCAACAGTCTGCCGGCTGAGCTTAAAAAAGTCTGCCATGATGCAAAGATCAATGTTGATGTTTATTTGGGAAAATACAATCAATATGTCCAGGAGATTTTAGATGGGAACAGTGGATTATATAAATTTAAACCTGACGTGATAATATTGTTCATTGATGCCAAAACACTGTTGGGCGAATTATTTTTTAATCCCTACGGATCACAAAAAGACATTTGGGAAAAATGGCCCAATACTATCTCCAGGAATCTTTCTGATCTGATAAGAAAATTATTGAATAAAACAGAGGCAAAAATAATTTTTCATAATTTTGAGACACCTATTTATTCTCCTCTCGGTATTATTGAAAACAGAAAAAGGAGTGGTTATTTTGAATCAATAGAAAAATTAAATACTATTTTAAGAGGCAGCTTTAAAGATAACAATAGAGTATTCATTTTTGATTATAATAATTTTTGTTCCCGCATTGGTAAGGAAAATATAATTGATTCCAAGATGTATTATTTGGGTGATATTAAAATAAGCTTTAAATATTTGACGCAGTTATGTCATGAATATTTAGCCTACATTATCCCGATCGCGGCCAAAACGAAAAAATGTCTAGTTTTTGATTTAGACAACACTTTATGGGGAGGGATTATTGGTGAAGACGGATTTGAGGGAATAAAGCTTGGGCCAACCCCGGAAGGCAAGCCATTTTTAGAATTTCAAAAACATATCTTAGCTTTGCATAACAGGGGATTGATGCTGGCGATTAACTCTAAGAATAATCCCGCAGACGCCTTAAAAGTTTTGCGCGAACATCCTTATATGATATTAAAAGAAGAAAATTTTGTGGCAAAAAGGATAAATTGGCAGGATAAAATAACCAATATGAAAGAACTGGCTAAGGAATTGAACATCGGATTAGATAGTTTTATTTTTTTTGATGATGATAAAGTTAATAGGGAAATGGTTAAAAAATACCTTCCCCAAGTGGAAGTAGTTGAAATGCCCGAGGATCCGTCTCTATATCCGTTAACTTTATTTAAAATCAATAGCTTTAACACTTTTCAAATAACAGAAGAAGATAGAAAGAGAAACGAAATGTATATTCAGGAGAAAAAACGGATAGAATTAAAAAACGAAGTTCAAAACCTAGAAGAATTCATAAAATCATTAGAGTTAGAAACAGCAATTTTAAAAGCAGATAAATTTACGATACCTAGAATTTCTCAGCTCACTTTGAAGACTAATCAATTTAATGTGACTACTAAAAGATATAACGAAGGACAAATTAAAAATTTTATCAAATCAGATAAATATTTAATCAAGTGCTATCAAATTGTCGATAAATTCGGCGACTACGGAATTACCGGTGTCGCCATAATCAAACAAATAAATAAAGATTGGTTGATAGACACTTTTTTATTAAGTTGTCGGGTCTTGGGCAAGAATGTTGAATTTGCTATAATGGGTTACACTAAAAGTGAAGGATCTATTATACTATAACGAGGTTGATAAATTATCAAACCAAAATAAAATTGTATGAATAACCAAAAAGGTATTGCGCCAGTCGCCATTATTTTTATTATTCTTTTCCTTATTGCCGGTGGAATTTTCGCCTGGCAGTATTTTGGGACGCCAGAAGAAAAAGTAGAAGCACCAGAAGAAGCAGTTGGAGAAGTAGACAAATGTAAAGAGATTCAAGATTCAGTCAAACAAGCTAAATGTTATACAGATTTAGCAAAAGAGACCAAAGATGAAAGTTATTGTGGAAAAATTGAAGTACCTGGGGTGCCAGAAATTAGAGGCGACTGTTATGGCTGGCTTGCTTTTCTTAAAAACGACCCACTTATTT
>Ga0210017_1002165_pt1 | contig 16900 bp, 14 predicted proteins | sample CryGeyCG2014_020_FD_183966 | JGI IMG/M metagenome (GOLD analysis project Ga0210017, IMG submission 183966) | Groundwater microbial communities from aquifer - Crystal Geyser CG08_land_8/20/14_0.20 (SPAdes) (version 2) | ecosystem: Environmental > Aquatic > Deep subsurface > Groundwater | place... | reverse complement strand
GGAGCCTGTTCTTAAGTTCCTTTAGTTCCTCGTCAAAGTGGCGTTCCATATTAACCTCCAGTTTAGTGGGGACAGTCCCATTCTACGGCCTTCGGCCCGTAAATGGGACAGTCCCCTAGCCGAAACGGCCTGTTATGTAGTCCTGGGTCCTTTTATCGTCAGGATTTGTGAATATCCTGCCTGTCTTGTTGAATTCTATGAGCTCGCCCATCAGCATAAAGCCGGAGTAGTCCGACACCCTTGCGGCCTGCTGCATGTTGTGCGTGACAATCACTATGGTATACTTCTTCTTAAGTTCAAGCATCAGTTCCTCTATCTTCGCGGTGGCTATGGGGTCAAGGGCAGAGCAGGGCTCGTCCATGAGGATCACCTTAGGTTCGATCGCGATCAGCCTTGTAATGCAGAGTAGCTGCTGCTGGTAGAGCGGCAGCTCTGTGGCTGTTTCGCTAAGTTTGTCTTTCAGGTCGTCCCACAGTCCGGTTGCCTGAAGGCTGCGTTCCACAATCGCGGAAAGCTGTATTTTCTTCATCTCCTGGTGGACGCGCAACCCGTAAGCCACGTTATCAAACACGGATAGGGGAAAGGGGTTGGGGCGCTGGAACACCATCCCGACATGCCTGCGCAGCTCTACTACATCAGTGCCGGGGGCATATATGTTTATGTCCCGGAAGTTCACCACGCCGGTTATTTTTACGCCCTCTATAAGGTCGTTCATCCTGTTCAGGCAGCGCAAAAGGGTGGACTTCCCGCATCCCGAAGGGCCGATGAGAGCGGTAATCATCTTTTCCTGGAACTGGACGTTTACGTTTTTCAGCGCCTGGAAGCTGCCGTAGTGCAAAGATAGATTTTTAACTTCTATCGCATTCATCATTACTTCCTGATTCCAGTGATTTTAAAAGAGATTACAGTGATTATTTTTTAATCACCGTAATCATCAGTATAAAATCACCGTAATCTTATTTTATCCGAAGCGGCCTGATATATATTCCTCGGTCCTTTTATCATTTGGCGCGGTGAACATCTTCCCAGTTTCACCGTATTCGATGAGCTCGCCCATAAGGAAAAACGCCGTGTTGTCGCCGACCCTTGCGGCCTGCTTGGTGTTATTTGTGACGATTATTATCGTGTATTCCTTTTTTAACGCAGTCATTGCCTCTTCAATTTTGGCTGTGGAGATCGGATCAAGCCCGGAGCAGGGCTCGTCCATAAGTATCACATCAGGTTTAAGCGCAAGGGTCCGGGCTATGCACAGCCGCTGCTGCTGCCCTCCTGACAGTTTCATCGCGGGGTCGTCAAGCCTGTCTTTCACTTCATCCCAGAGGAAGGAATCTTCAAGGCTTTTTTCCACAAGTTCCCGGAGCTCCGCTCTGTTTTTTGTGCCCGCAAGTTTCGGGCCGTAAGTGATATTCTCACAGATGCTCATAGGCAGGGGAATAGGCAGAGCGAAGATCATCCCCACCTTCCTTCGCAGTTCAACGGGATTAACATCTTCATCGTATATATTTTTCCCATCAAGAAGTATCTTTCCCGTATAGCGCATATCCGGGTTCAGGTCGTTGAGGCGGTTAAGGCTCCTGAGGAATGTCGTTTTTCCGCTTCCGGCCGGGCCTATGGCCGCAAGAACTTTGTTTGCGCTTACGTCCAGGGTGACGTTCTTGAGCGCGTGTGTCTTGCCGAAGAATATGTCAAGTTTTTTCACGCTGATTTTGCTCATTTCATTCGCATAGATTACACAGATTTTCACCAGAAGGTTGTTCTTTTGTCTTTGCGAGGAGTGGAACGACGAAGCAATCTAAAAGCCGGATTGTCCCAAAGGGACTCCTTCGGAGCTTCACTATCGTTCGCAATGACAACAAGGGCTGTATCGCGTGCGAATCTCGTGGAATCTTGTGGTCCTATTTATGTGTTTCTCTTTGTAAACCTGTGCAATATCCAGTAAGCGGCAAGGTTTATCGCGAGTATAAGGATCACGAGCACCGCGGCTGTGCCGTACGCGTTTTTCATCGAAATGCCTTCGCGGGAGAGTATATAGAAATGCACGGACATCGTGCGCACGGAATCGAACAGAGAAGTTGGCAGTCTCAGGGATGAGCCCGCGGTGAAAATTATGGCCGCGGTCTCCCCGATGCTCCTGCCCACGCTGAGTATGATGCCGGTCAGGATCCCGGGAACGGCATTCGGCAGCACAACCTTCCTTATGGTCTCCCACTTCGTCGCTCCCAGTGACAGGCTTACCTCCCGCCAGGAATAAGGAACGGATTTGACCGCCTCCTCGCTTGTCCTGATGATCGTCGGAAGGACCATAAAAGCAAGGGTCAGCCCGCCTGACAGGATCGACCATCCCATTTTGAGGATAACAACAAACAATATGAACCCGAACAGCCCAAAAATGATAGACGGTATCCCGGCAAGGCAATCCGCTCCGAACCTGACGATTTTTGTGGTTTTCCCTTCCCGGATGTATTCCGCAAGATATATTGCGGCTCCCACGCCCAGCGGGACCGCGAACACTAACGCGACAAGGGTCAGGATGAACGTCCCGGCTATGGTGGGCAGGATCCCCCCGGCCTTGCCCATTTTTGAAGGAAAGGTTGAAAGGAATTTCCAGTTAAGCACCGGAATCCCCTTGCTCAGTATAAAAATGATAATAAAAAATAATATAACCAGGGCTAAACCCGTGGCAAGGCTCAGGACCGTTACCATAATTCTCTGGGAGACCTTCGGATCTATCCTCATTAGAATCCTTCGGATTTGATTACACAGATTCTGTAAAACGATTACACAGATTTAAAAATATTCAATTAAATAACGAAATTAGTTGTATAGTTTGTAATCGGTGTAATCTGTGTTAACAATCGGTGTAATCATATTTACTTGCGTTTGCCGAATGCATAATTTGCCAGGATGTTCAGGATCATTATTATGACGAAAAGCACTACCCCTGTGGCGAAAAGCGCAGCCCTGTGGTCACCGGTCGCGAAACCCATTTCCAGCGCTATGTTGGTTGTCAGCGTGCGCGCGGGATTAAAAATGGAATTGGGTATTTTCACGGCGTTACCTGCCACCATAATTACCGCCATAGTTTCGCCCACAGCCCTTCCCATACCGAGTATGATGCTTGCCAGGATCCCTGAGCGCGCCGCCTTCAGCGTAACCATGCTGATCGTCTGCCACTGTGTCGCTCCGAGCGCGAGGGAACCTTCCCTGTAGGAGCGAGGCACTGCCTGCAGCGCGTCGATGGAAATACTTATTATTGTCGGCAGGATCATGATCCCCAGAATGATCGATCCCGCAAGAACAGATAGCCCGGGACCGCCGAAGCGTTCCCTTATGAATGGAACAAGCACGACCACGCCTATGAATCCGTAAACAACAGAAGGTATTCCGGCAAGCAGCTCGATGGTAGGTTTTAAGAATGCTGTTATCCCGCGGGGCAAAAATTCAGAAAGGAGTATCGCGCACCCCAGGCCCAGGGGAACGCCGATAACAAGAGCTCCTGCTGTGATCCACAGCGAACCAATGATCATCGCGAGAATGCCGAATTGCCCTTCCAGAGGCGACCATTTTGCGCTTAATATGAAATTCTTCAAGCCGATCTTGAATATCAGGGGGCTGCCTTCTTTAAAAATAAACACGGCTATCAAGAAAAGCATGAAGATCGCGGAGAACGCGATCAGCATCAGGCTTTTTTCAACCACGACTTCCTTTGCGTTTTTCATGTTCCTATTCCTGTCAGTATTTGCCGCAGGCACCGGCCGGAATTAGTCCCTGTTCCTTAATAGTGTCCTGTCCTTCCGGGCCTAATATATATTCAAGGATTTCTTTTGTCTGGGTTTCGTATTCAGCCCTTATCAGCAGGTAAATGGGGCGCAGCAGCTTGTACCTGCCGCATACGAAGTTGTCGTATTCCGGAGGAACTCCGTCAACTTTCAACGCTTTAACCTTCTCATTAACGACGCCGTGCGAAATATATCCGATGGCGTATGGATCGTTGATGACCATTTCGCGGACAGTGCCGTTCGAATCACCGATTATCGCGCTGCCCGCCAGTTTTATGCCCTTGAACATAAGGTCTTCAAACGAGGACCTCGTGCCTGATCCTGCCTCCCTGGACACGACCGTTATGGGCTTGTCGATCCCGCCGACTTCCTTCCAGTTTTTGATCTCGCCTGAATAAATTCCCCTTATCTGCTTGGTTGTCAGGTTTTCCACTTTATTGGACGGGTGCACTATCAGGCATATTCCGTCATTTGCGGCAACGAATTTCTTCAGGTCCTTTGCCGATTCCGGGAGTGTTATCAAGTCAGCCATTCCTATCTGCGCTGTTCCGTTCAGGGCGGACTGTATACCTACGGCAGAACCTCCGCCCTGGACGTTTATGTTTGTCCCGGGGAACTTTTTCATGTAATCCTCAGCCAGTTGTTCGGCGAAGGGGAGGAATGCCGTGGACCCGGCCATGGTTATGGAATGGCGCCTCGCGCATCCGGCGGCAAAAATAACCGTAAAAAAAAGGATCGTCAACTCAACGATGCCTTTTTTTATTATCAGCCTCATTGGTTTCATTTTTCTATCTCGCTTGTAAGGATTATTGCCTCGGCGATATCCTTCATCGGTTTGCGCAGGTCCATGCTCTTCTTCTGGATCTTCCGGAACGCCTCCTGCTCCGAGAGTCCCTGTTTCATGAGTATTCCCTTCGCGCGCTCAACGAGTTTCCTTGTTTCAAGTTCTTCCTGCACCACTTTTGTCTGCACCAGGAGCCTGGAATTCTCTATGACGACAGCTGACTGGTTGGCAACGGCAGTGAGTGTTGCTATTTCGCTCTTCGTGAACTTGTGCGGCGATGAGGTATAAAGATTCAGGACGCCTATGACCTTTCCTTTCGCGGCAAGCGGAAGGCTTAAGAGCGAGCAAAGGCCTTCCCGCACCGCAATATCCTGGCTCATATAGCTGGATTCTTCTTTCACGTCAGGGACGATCACCGGCTTGTTCTCCCGCGCCGCTTTTCCGGCTATGCCTTCGCCCAGCTTCAGGGAAGGTTTTTTCCTATACGCCTCGCTTACAGCCTGGGTGGCTTTAAGCTCCAGTTCGCCCCTGTCGTTCAGGAGCATCAGGGAGCATATTTTGGAGTTCATCACCTCGGCTGTAACGGTCACTATCAGGCGCAGGATATCCTCAAGGTACAGATCCGACGATATCGCCTGGCTTATTTTTGACAGCGCTTCGATCTGCTTCATTTGCGACGATACTTTTTTCTCAGCCATTGTTCCCCCTAAAATCATGATTACGGTGATTTTTAACTGCGATTACGGTGATTATTTTTAGTGTCAAGTATCAGATAGAAGATTAATCCGTGCAAATCCGTGTGCATCCGTGGTTAAAAGGCAGTTATTTGTCATTAGTTTTTAGCCATTTGTAAAAGCTAAAAAATTATTTATCCGTGGATATCCGTGGCTGAATTTTTCGTGCTTTCCTCGCCCATCCTTTCAGGTGGGCGAAGTCTCGCCCGCTGAAAGACGGGCGGAGTGCTTTCGTTGAGCGGGAAGCGAAATCCCCGCGTTAGCCCGATAACGGGCTGCGGGGGTGGAAATCTTAATCTTTGCATTTTTTCTCGAATGCGTATTTTGAGAGCTCTTTCTTCACCTGCACCGGATACCTGCCGGTAAAGCAGGCAGTGCAGAAGTTTTTTCCGGACACCGGCATCGATCCAAGCATGCCTTCAAGGCTGAGGTAACCCAGGGTGTCAACCCCAATGCGCCTGCGTATCTCCTCAACGCTGTGCGATGCCGCGGTGAGTTCGGCGCGTGTCGGGAAATCTATCCCGTAAAAACAGGGGTGGCGCAGGGGAGGGCAGGATACCCTCATGTGTATCTCCTTCGCGCCTGCTTCCCGCAGAGCCTTCATCCTTATGCTGCTGGTTGTACCCCTGACTATCGAGTCTTCAATTACGGCTATGCGTTTGCCCCTGACTGTTTCCTGCACGGGGTTCAGTTTTATCCTGACACCGAGGTCCCTTATTTCCTGGGACGGCTGGATGAACGTCCTGCCCACGTAGTGGTTCCTTACAAAACCCATATCAAAAGGGATGCCTGATTCCTGCGCGTACCCAAGCGCCGCGTACGTCCCTGAATCAGGGACCGGCATCACCAGGTCCGTTTTTGCCGGGTGCTCCTTTGCGAGCCGCATGCCCAGGCATTCTCTTGCCGTGGAAACATTGCCCCCGAAAATATTACTGTCAGGCCTTGCGAAATATATCATTTCAAAAATGCAGAATGAGTGTTTTGTTTCCGTCGGGGGTTTGAAGGAATGCAGGCCGTTTTCATCAAAGAAAATGATCTCGCCCGGTTCCACGTCCCTCACGTAACCGGCATGGATAAGGTCAAGCGCGCAGGTTTCTGAAGAGACCACCCATGCCCCATCTATCCTGCCCAGGCAAAGCGGCCTGAACCCGTGCGGGTCTCTTGCGGCAATGAACTGGTTCTCGGTCAGCAGGAGTATAGAGAACGCTCCTTTGAGCTTTCCAAGCGATGCTGAGACCTTATCTCTGAAATCAGATTCCCTGGATTTAGCTATCAGGTGCAGGAGCAGTTCGCTGTCCATCGTGGACTGGAATATGGAACCGGAGGATTCAAGTTTTTCGCGCAAAGCGGCGGCATTCACTATATTGCCGTTGTGCGCCACAGCCAGGGATGTCCCGAAATACTCGACAACGAAGGGCTGGACGTTTTTGGCTGTTGAAGAGCCTGTTGTTGAATAGCGGACATGGCCGATGGTTGTTTTTCCCTGAAGGCCTGAGAGGACCTCAGGGGTAAAGACCTCGCTGACAAGGCCCATGCCGCGCCAGTGCCTCATACTTCGGCCGTCCGAAACAACGATGCCGGCGCTTTCCTGTCCCCGGTGCTGAAGAGCATAAAGCCCCAGGTACGTCAGCTCAGCCGCGTTCCTGTGCCCGAATACCCCAAAAATCCCGCACGAATGCTTAATCATTTTTCCTTAACAAAATACAGTTTACATAGTTTACAGAAGTTTACAAAGTTGACAAGTAGGTATTATCCGTGGCTGAATGTATTCCTCTGTGCCTCCGTGTCTCCGTGGTTATCATTTAACGCTTAACTGCAGACTTTATGAAATCCGTGAACAGGGGATGGGGGCGGTTGGGCCTGGATTTAAATTCCGGGTGGAACTGCACCGCGACAAACCAGGGGTGCTTTTCGATCTCCACGATCTCGACAAGTTTCCTGCCCCTGCATTCCCCGGTTATTTTCAGCCCCTTTAATTCCAGCAATTCCCTGAATTCGTTATTCAGCTCGTACCTGTGGCGGTGGCGTTCGAAAACAAGGTTCTTTTTATACGCGCGCAGCGCCAGGGAATTTTTCTTTATCTCGCAGGGGTATTCACCCAGCCGCATTGTCCCGCCTTTCTGTGCCAGCTTTTTCTGTTCGAGCATCATGTCGATCACAGGAAAGGGCGTTTTGGGATTGAATTCCGTGCTGTTCGCGCCTTTCAACCCGCATACGTTCCTGGCGAACTCAATGACAGCGCACTGCATCCCCAGGCACAGGCCCAGGAACGGTATCTTGTTTTCCCTCGCGAACCTGACCACCTCGATCTTTCCCTCTATGCCCCTGTCCCCGAATCCTCCGGGAACAAGTATGCCGTCCGCTCCCTTCAGCTCTTTTTTCAGGTTCCTGGTCTCAACGTCAACGTATTTTACCTGGATGCTGGCGGAATTCGCGGTTCCCGCGTGCAAGAGCGCTTCCCATATGCTTTTATAGGCGTCCCGCAGGTTCGTGTATTTGCCCGCAACGGCGATAGTGACCTTTTTTCTACTCCGTTTCATCTTGTCAAGCATCTTTTCCCAGCCGGACATCTTGCTGGGCCTGGTTTTTAGATTCAGCATTTCAAGTATGAGCCTGTCCATTCCCTGTTTCTTGAGCATCACAGGGACTTCGTAAATGCTGAAAGATACGTCCTTTTCCTCTATAACGGCTTTTTCCTGGACATTGCAGAACAGAGCGATCTTTTTCTTCATGCTTTCCGGAAGGGTTTTTTCGGTCCTGCATATAAGGATCTGGGGTTCGATGCCTATCTCCCTCAGTTTCGCAACGCTCTGCTGGGTGGGTTTTGTTTTCATCTCATCAGCCGCGCGTATGTAGGGGACAAGTGTCACGTGCACGTAGCAGGCGTTTTCCCTTCCCAGGTCCAGCCTGAACTGCCTTATAGCTTCCAGGAAAGGCAGGCCTTCTATATCTCCGGTGGTCCCTCCGATCTCTGTGATGACCACGTCGCAGTTAGACCCGAGTTTCCTGATCCTGGATATAATTTCATTGGTAACATGGGGGATCACCTGGACAGTCCCGCCCAGGAAATCTCCCCGCCTTTCCCGTGATATGATCGTGTCGTATATCCTTCCGGTAGTGAAATTGTTATCCTGAGTAAGGCTTACGTCCATAAACCGTTCGTAATAGCCCAAGTCCAGGTCTGTCTCAGCTCCGTCATCAGTCACATAAACCTCGCCGTGCTGGAAAGGGCTCATTGTCCCCGGGTCCACGTTGATATAAGGGTCTATCTTGAGGATGTTGACCTTAAGCCCGCAGTTCTTTAACAGGCATCCTATGGATGCCGCAGTGATCCCTTTGCCAAGTGAAGAAACAACCCCGCCTGTTACGAATATGTATTTTGCCATTCTTTCTCCTGTATTCGTCGAACGTCGTAAGTCGTGCGTCGTACGAAAATACCGTCATACATCGCCCTAGCGGGTTGTATGTTTTAAAGATTTATATGCATGACGTAGTGAAACGTTCGACGCAAGACGTCCGACGCACGACTGTATTAATCATTCCCACTCGATCGTGGAAGGCGGTTTGGAAGAGATGTCGTATACAACCCGGTTCACGCCCTTAACCTCGTTTATTATCTGGTTTGAAAGCTCAGCGAGGATGGTGTAGGGGACGCGCGCCCAGTCAGCTGTCATCGCGTCCTCGCTTGTTACCATGCGCAGGGCGGCCGCGTTCTCATAGGTCCGCTCATCGCCCATCACTCCCACGCTTTTTACCGGCAGCAGGACTGCGAATGACTGCCATAATTTTCTGTAAAGCCCTGCTTTTTTCATCGCGATCACAACCAGCCTGTCAACTTCCCGCAGTATATCCAGGCGTTCCTTTGTGACTTCACCTATGACCCGCACCGCAAGCCCGGGCCCGGGGAAAGGCTGGCGCCATATGATCTCTTCGGGCATCCCGAGTTCCAGGCCCAGCTTTCTTACCTCATCCTTGAAAAGATATTTAAGCGGTTCTATGAGTTTCAGTTTCATTTTTTCCGGCAGGCCTCCCACGTTGTGGTGGGTTTTGATGCGGGCGCTTGGCCCGCCAAGAGCTGAGCGGGATTCGATCACGTCCGGGTACAGGGTTCCCTGAGCGAGGTATTCGGCCTTTCCCAGCTTTTTTGCCTCTGCCTCAAAAACGCGGATGAATTCTATTCCTATGATCTTGCGTTTGCGTTCAGGGTCAAGCACGCCTTTGAGTTTCTTCAGGAACCTGCGGGAGGCATTGACATACCGCAGGTTAAGCCTGAAATTCCTGCGGAAAACGTCTTGCACCCGTTTTCCCTCGTTTTTCCTCAGCAGGCCGTTGTCCACGAATATACAGGTAAGTTTCTTGCCTATCGCTTTATGAATAAGGACCGCGCACACGGACGAATCAACGCCCCCGCTTAAGCCGAGAAGGACCCTACCGCCCTTTGCGCTTGCCCTGATATCAGCGATCGACTCTTTGATTAATGATCCCATTGTCCAGTCGCCGCTGCACCCGCATATTTTATAAAGGAAGTTTCGGAAAAGCTGTTTGCCGTGCCGGGTGTGGATCACTTCAGGGTGGAACTGGACAGCCCAGATATTCCTTTTTTTATCCGCCATCGCGGCAATGTCCGTGTTGCCTGTGGATGCGATCCTTTCAAAACCGCAGGGCATTTTTGCCACATAGTCCCCGTGGCTCATCCAGCAGATAAATTTTTTCGGGATCCCGGCGAATAATTTTTCGTTGCGCAGGATTGAGACGGGCGTGTTCCCGTATTCCCTTTTTTTTGCTTTGCTGACCTTCCCTTTGAGCATGTGCGCGATGACCTGCATTCCGTAGCATATGCCCAAAATCGGGATCCCAAGATCAAAGATTTCAGATTTGGGTTTGATGTTGCTTTTGTAGGTGCTGGCAGGGCTGCCTGTAAAAATGATGCCCTTGGGTGAGATCTCCCTTATCTTGCGGGGATTGATATTGTATGGGACAACACGGCAGAATACGTTGTTTTCCCGCACTCTGCGGGCTATGAGCTGGTCATACTGCGAGCCGAAATTTAGTATTAATATTGTCTCTTGCATTTTTGTTTTTGCGGATGCATACGGATTTACAAAATTACCACGGAGGCACGGAGAACTCAAAGGTCAAAAGTCAAATCGTCCCTAAGGGATCCCAGCGTCTAGATTTCATAAGAAATCTGCGGGGACAAAGTCAAAGGTAAAATTCCTTAATCCAGGATTATTTTTAAACTCTGACACGCTGACACGTTGACACGTTGACACGCTTTTCCTATATTCTCACGGGTATGCCCCGTTTTCTAAGGTATTGCTTTGCCTGGCGTATCGAATATTTTCTATAGTGGAATATGGAAGCGGCAAGCACAGCGTCCGCCTTTCCCTTCGCTATGCCGTCATACAGGTGTTTCAGGTTTCCCACTCCGCCGGACGCTATCACCGGGATATTCACGGCTTCGCTGACAGCGCGCGTAAGGGGGATGTCGTACCCGTCTAAAGTTCCGTCCCTGTCCATGCTTGTCAGAAGTATCTCGCCGGCCCCCAGTTTTTCCGCTTTCTTCGCCCACTTCACCGCGTCTATGCCGGTCGGTGTATTCCCGCCGTTGACGTAAACTTCCCACCTTGAAGACGGTGTAAGGTGCCCGCCCCAGTAAGCACTGGGGCGAGGTCTCGCCCCGATATTCATCGGGGCGGATAACGTGTTACGTGTAAGGGTTTTAAACTTTTGTTGAGCTGGCAGCGAAATCCCCTCTGCCTGCCCATTAAGGGCAAGGGGGGACATTTTACATTTTGCAATTTGACTTTTGACTTTGGTGATTCTTTTGGCGTCTATCGCCACCACCACGCACTGGCTCCCGAATTTGCGGGAAGCCCTTTTTATCAGCAGGGGGTCTTTTATAGCCGCGGTGTTTATGGAGATCTTGTCCGCGCCTGATCTGAGCAGGACCCCGATGTCTTTGATGTTCCTGATCCCACCGCCGACCGCGAAAGGGATAAATACCCTGGCAGCTGTTTTCCTGACCATATTAACGACAGTTTTGCGGTTTTCAATCGTAGCCGTGATATCCAGGAATACAAGCTCATCAGCGCTTTCTTTGCTGTAGAAAGCCGCGTTCTGCACAGGGTCACCGGCATCCCGCAGGTTCCTGAAGTGTATGCCCTTGACAACCCTGCCATTCTTCACGTCCAGGCACGGTATTATCCTTTTTGCCAGCATATCCTCTCCTTTTTTAAATAAAGTATCAAGGGTCAAGTATCAAGGGTCAAGTTTAAAACCAAGAATTTCTCTGTGCCTCTGTGTCTCCGTGGTTATTCTTTCGTATGAATTAGTTCAAGGAAGTTCTTAAGGAATATAAGCCCGTAAGTGCCGCTCTTTTCCGGGTGGAACTGGGTCCCTAACACGTTATCCCTGCGGACCATCGAGGCGAATTTAACGCCGTAATCGGTTGTTGCGGCGATAACTTCCTTATCCGCTGGTATTGGGTAGAAAGAGTGCGCGAAATACATCCAGCACCTTCGGCCAGGCAAGCCTTTCCATAACGGTGACTGATTTCTTTGCCTGACAACATTCCATCCCATGTGCGGTACCTTCAGTTTGCGGCTGAACTGCCTGACCGTGCCTTTAAAAATACCAAGGCCCTTGCTTTTGCCTTCTTCGCTTCCGCTGAACAGGAGCTGCATGCCCAGGCATATGCCCAAAAACGGCTTGCCGCCTTCGGCAGATCTTTTTATGGCATCCGCCAGCCCGGTTTTCCGCAGAATAGCCATAGCTTCGTCAAAAGCGCCGACACCCGGAAGCACGACCGCGGAAGCAGAACTAAGAACAGAAGGGGAGTCGGTTATTTTTACGCTCGCGCCCAGCCCTTCGAGTGCCTTGCTTATGCTGTATAGGTTTCCCGCCCCGTAGTTTATTACCGCTATCATGCCGTCTCCCGAAGACTGTTCGCTCAGATCCTGGATGCTAGATCCTGGATCCTAGTTAAAAATATTAAAATTACTTTATCAAGCATCTTCTTTAGACAATCACTGTAATCATCTTTTAATAATCACCGTAATCGTCTTTTAAACAAAAAAGACGCTTCTTCTCCATTGAAAAAGCGCCGTTGCTTTATAATATAATTATAGCATAAAAATAAAAATTGTCAAATATAATATAGTTACTGAGTATTGCGTAATATCTTGACAGTTGTCTTTGCGAGCAATAGCGAAGCAATCTCGTTTTTAACGACGGGATTGCTTCCCCGCCACGAATACTTCCACCATAAGAATTGGCGGACAAGGGCGGGTTGCAATGACATCAAAAGAAGTCAATCAATTAAGCGAACATCAATAGATAAATATTACATCTTTAATCTGAGTGTTTTGATCTCGTATTTCCCGGTTTTCAGCGTTATTTTGCCGTCCTGCAAGGGTATGCCGCGTATTTCCTTTTCCATAAGGTCGGTTTCCCCCGCTTCCTTCACCTGAAACCCGAATTTTATCTCCGCACTGGTTTCCCTGCCTTCGCTTTCGTAAAATCTTATTATGATATCGTCCGAATCCTCAGCTTTTTTGAAAGCGGTAAGTATCAGATTCTGCGGTTCCAGGGATAGAAATGAATGTATCTCGGGCAGATCCTGACGTACGACGTTCGACGTTCGACGTTCGACGGGAATGCAAACTAATGGGTTATTGAGCTCGTAACCTGCGCGGACAGTGCGCGCGTCCCACCTGCCTTTGTGAGGAAAGAGAGAATACGTGAATTCCTGGATGCCTTTGTCCGGCCTGGGGTCCGGATCATAAGAGGACCTCAACAGGGTCAGGCGCATCACGCCTTCTTTTACGTCGCATCCGTATTTGCTGTCGTTCAGCAGGCTCAGCCCGTATGCAATTCCGGATTCTGTGATTCCGCTGACGTCCATCCATTTCTGCGACGGGTATTCGTGCCCGTTCGCAGGCCTTGTTATGCTGCCGAACGGTATCTCGAACCGCGCTGAGCTTTCTTTCAGCGAAAAAGGGAACGCGACTTTCAACATCGGGCTATCTATTAATTTTGTTCCCTGTTCCTGCCAGTCTACGCGGCAGGGGAAATCGATCCGCCGCATCCCGTCGTAAAGCACAATGTCCTGGCAGAACGAAGAACTGCCGAAAACGCGGCACACGCGGACCCTTATCCTTGCAGGCCCGTCTTCCACAAGCGTGACAGTGCAGTCCAAACTGAGGTCCTCGGTCCTGGATATCTTGCCTATGTTCCAGGCGGACATATCGTGCGGTTTTTCAAAAAGCAGCTGCAGCATGTTCGCGCTTTCCAGCGTTGGCAGGATCTCGTAACTGTTCTCTTTGTCGAAGATGCCTGATATGCAGCCTGTAAGCGGGTCAATGGTAATTTTATAGAACTTGTTCTCAGCCTTGATAGTGGATGAGGTCACACCCGCTCTTAACGATTCTCCGCCGCCGATTTGAGGACCGGATCCCTGCAAGGCGTAATAAGTTTTATAGCCCGCAGCCGGCACGTCCCTTGCGATAAAAACGATTTTAAGGAAAAGCTTTCCGTTCTCGTCTTCTTCAATGCCTGTGAACTGGGAGGGCACCTCATTTTTTCCCTCGAATATCCTGAATTTTTCCTTCGCTGATCCTACCGGGATCTTTATCTCGCAGATATCATCCCTTTGCCAGGACAGAGTGTTGAACACAAGGACCGGTGTCCCTGTTTTCTCCTGGAACTTTATTTTAGAACCCATTGTTTTTAAAGAACCGTCAAGCTCGAGAACCGCTGTTTCATAAGCTATGTTGAACAATTTTTTTGAGTATGCATAGGAACCGTGTATGGCTGAGCCGTCAAAGATGTCATGGAACTGGTTGAAGCAGGTTTTTCTCCAGGCGTCGGTGAAAGCATCCTGCGGGTAATTCCGCCCGTAAAGCGCGGCAGCGGCGGAAAGCATCTCCGCTTGCGGAAGCGCGTTCTCAAGCACACGGTTATACTTCTTGATATCAGCGTGCGTTGTGTAGCATCCCTCGAACACAAAGTTAAGCTCTGTGTTTATCGCGGGCAGGCCCTCCTGTTTCTCCAGTGTTTTGTAAAAATCCCTGGCAGTGGAGAACTTCATCCTGGGATAACCGTCCAGCCTGTTAAAGCTTATTGCTTTATCTATGTCCTCTTTCCTCGGCCCGCCGCCGTGGTCACCCACCCCGTAAACATACATCCAGTCTTTCAGCCCGGCCTTCCTTGCCGCGCTAACCGCGTTCCTTACAGTCCCGGGCTTCACTTCAAGGTTGTACCAGTCCCAGTTGAACGCAAGCACCCTTGACCCGTCAGGCGACCCCCACCAGAACGCGGGTATCCCTTTGCCGCACCTGCAGAAATAATAATATTTTATCCCGCTCTTCGCGAGTATCTGGGGCACTGTCCATGCGTGGCCGAACGTGTCAGGCGACCAGCAGATCTCCACGTCCGTATTGAATTTTTCCTTAAAGTATCTTTTCGCGTAAAGTATCTGGCGCACAATGGCTTCACCCGATGCCATGTTCATATCGCCTTCAACCCAGGTGCCGCCTGTTATCTCCCACTGCCCGTTCTTTACGTATTTTTTAATATCCTCAAAAACATCCGGGTGTTTTTCCTCTATCGCTAAATAGGCGGCTGCCTGGCTCTGGGAGAATTTGAAATCCGGGTATTCCGCCATTTTCTTGGCCATGTCGGAGAATGTGAGCCTGCAGACCCTAACCGTTTCAGGCCAAAGCCACAACCAGTTCATGTCTATGTGCGCGTGACCGACAAGGTGCAGTGTAAAGTCTTTCGGGTCCTGGCTGAGGGTTTTCATCGCGGGCAGGGCAGAAGTATCACTGCCCGCGGCAAGCGTTATAGCGAATACGTGCATGTTCTCGTTCATCGGAAGGATAATGCCTGAAAGTTTCTTTTTTCCCTTTATCATTGCTGACTGCAGCCAGATATTGCACGAAATATCCTGCCTGCCGTCAATAGTTGTCCTGTAGGGGAAGGCAAAAGCCGTCATCTCTCCGTATGAAGGCTCCCTGCACCAGTCTGAAAGCCCAAGGTCAAGGGATGATCCTGTGCCGTCTGAGAACTGCAGCTGCGCAGTTCCCTCGAAATCTCCGTTTGAAGAGGAGCCCAGCACCAGGACCGCGCTGTATTCTGTTGCGGGCTTTATTTCTATCCTTTGCCCTTCGCAGGAAACGTTGTTCTTGCCCTTTGATATTTCAGGGAAAATAAAAGGTATGTTCCTGACAACGGTTTTTCCCGGCTTCGGCATCAGGTCAGGCGAGAATGAAGACCCTCCGAAGTCAAAGTTGCCGTCGATCGGGTTGTCAAGGGGGGCAATGCCGTCGTTGTTGAAATAGGGCGCGAGATCTATCGGGAAGAAGTCCGCGGCTTCGGCCAGACTGCTGAATGCTGAAAGGTGCCCGCCCCAAAGGGGCGAGGTCTCGCCTCCCTGTCTTCTGTCGAAGACAGAAAAGGGGGCGGAAAAGTTGAAAGTTAAAGCAAGGACAATAACACAATATTTACGCATAGGGCTTCCTTTAATAGGGATTTATAACAGAGAGTATAATATATTTTATGCTTTTTGTCAAGAGAATCAGGTGTTCAGCGAGTTTTTAATTGCTTTCCTTGACTTTTTCACGGGGAAAGTGTATAATATTGTCTGAGAATAGAGCAATGGGGGATCGGGGTACCTATTGAAGAAAAAAGGGCCCTCGTTTCCGAGAGCCCCTTATGACGCAAGCCAAAACTCGCCCCGACATATATGTTGTTTCATATTTTTTCTTAGGATATGAGATTATTTTACATGGGCTTTTATATACGTCGGTTTCTCTGTAATATATCTCTCGATAGCATCCCTGGTTAGTTCCGCGATGGAACGATGGCTTTTAAAAGATAATGCCCGAAGGGCGTCGTGTTGTTTGCGTTCAACTGATGCAAAAAGAACAACAGGATTTTTGATTTTTTTCTTTTGTGCCATGGTCTCCTCCTTTTTTATTTTGACATTTTATCGACATTTACTCCCGAGAAACAAGCTCTGCTTATTTCCCCACAGTAACAATCTCTGCTTGAACCTCGGGAATAAATTTGATTAAAATCGCTTCTTGCTTAAAGCGGCCTAAAAGTTTGTTCCTGCAGTATTTAATAAGCCTGCGTTTTTCAACTTTAGGTAAACTATTTATTTCTAAAATTACGTTTATGTCTTCATATATAACGCCCAATTTTGCCCAAATACCAAGTTTTGGGTAAGGGTCTATAGTACAACCCAGTCCATATTTTTTAAGAAGTTCTGAAATTTCAACGGCAGTATCTTGAAGATCTTTTACTGGTATCTGACCTCGCTTGCCTTTCTTATTGGGATTATACTCCACTGGCAGCAAGATGATAGCAGTCTCTGTTTTCATATTACTATTATACTATAATAATAGGAGTTTGTCAAGAAAAAATAAAAATTAACCAATTTTCAGGAAGCTTGATATTAACCGGAATTTCTACAAAATTCGGTATGAAACAATGGGACAATTGGCGGAATATAAATGCAGAAAATCAAAAACACGCTAAAGAAAGCAGGCATTACAAACTTCCGCTTCCATGACCTTCGCCACACTTTTGCCTCCCAC
>Ga0210017_1002161_pt1 | contig 16922 bp, 18 predicted proteins | sample CryGeyCG2014_020_FD_183966 | JGI IMG/M metagenome (GOLD analysis project Ga0210017, IMG submission 183966) | Groundwater microbial communities from aquifer - Crystal Geyser CG08_land_8/20/14_0.20 (SPAdes) (version 2) | ecosystem: Environmental > Aquatic > Deep subsurface > Groundwater | place... | reverse complement strand
TTCACCCATAGTAAGTACCAGAAAGAACTTCTTAGGTTTAGAGAACCTCATTTTGCCTTCTGGGAAATTACCCATTCATGTAATCTACGATGTAAACATTGTGGATTAGCCGCTGGGAAACCCAAGAGCGATGAACTTGATACAGAAGGTGCCCTGGCTTTAATAGATAATATCTCTGAATCAGATACAAAAATCTTGATGATCCTCGGTGGCGAACCCCTTTTAAGAAAGGATTTTCTTGAAATAGCAGAATATGCCGGGAGAAGATTTGAATTGGCTGTGTGCACCAATGGCGTACTAATAGACATGGAATACGCTAAGAATCTCAAGGAAGCGGGCATCTGGGTGATGGGTGTAAGTTTGGAAGGGGCAACAGCCAAAACCCATGATTACATAAGGGGTGCTGGATCCTTTGAGAAGGCTATAAAAGGTATAGAAAACTGCCTTGAAGCAGGCCTTCAGGTTTGTGTTATGCATACGGTTTCCAGGGCAAACATTCATGAACTCCCCGATCTCCTGAAACTGGCACAGGATTTTGACATAAACTGTTTTGAGGCGATGGATTTTCTCCCATTTGGAAGGGGGGAGAACATATCAGATCAAACCCTGACAAAGGAGCAGAGAAAGTGGATGTGTGAGTACCTGGCAGAGAGGAGGTTTAGAGCAGAATCTCCTGTAGCTTCTTTGCCGGACGATCCCTTCTGGTCTATAACATACAATGAAGAATTCATGGAAAACTGTTTCGACCCTTACAGCGATGTGATGGTAATTGGAGATGCCGGCGGTATACTCAACTACGGAATAAAGCCAAACGGCAAAGTGATACCTTTCCCTACCCTTAGAATAGAAATAGGTGACCTAAAAGAGAAGCCTTTTAGAGAAATCTGGAGGAATTCTGAGAGAATCGAGAAGTTAAGGAAAAGAGAAACCCTTCAGGGCAAATGTGGTAGGTGCGAATATAAGTTCGTTTGTGGCGGCAATAGAGGGGTAGCCTATTACTACTCTGGAGATATGATGGCTGAAGACCCGAGATGCTGGCATGAGCCTTCCTTAAGCTGAGGTTAGAGTTAGGCTCTTTTTTAACATTTACGTTATGAAAAACCCATCTAAAACAACCATGTTTTAATGGGTTTTTTTATATCTATTACCCTTCCTTGCTTCTACTTTGGAGTTAGTGAAACATTTGACTTAAAGCCCCTTTGATGTTATAAGGGATCGGTAGGGGAGCATATAAGGATAGATGTGAAAACAGAGCTGTATACTGGAAGCAGTGCGTTTGGCATATTGAAAGAGGATTGGAGAGAACTCATAGATAAGAGTTCAGCCAATGAGATATTCCTTACCTGCCAGTGGCAGAGCACCTGGTGGAGACATTTTGGGAAGGATAAAGCATTAAGACTTATGGCTTTTCGCCAGGAAAAAGGTGCCCTTATGGGCCTGGCTTCTTTCTCAGTTGAATCATCCCCTGACGGCAAAAGGGTAATGAGATTTCTGGGGGGAACTGATGTGAGCGATTACCTTGATATTATTGCCAGAGCCGGGTATGAGGAAGAAATTGGTAAAAATACAGTGGATTATTGGAAGTCTACAGAAAAAGAGTGGGATTTTATTGAACTTCACTGTTTGAAAGAGCCCTCAATTGCATTGAATGTATTGAAAAAGTTCCTTGACGATAATAGATATTATGCAGAGATTTCTGTGGAGGATGTGTGTCCAAGAGTCAGTCTGCCTCCCTCATGGGGGGAATATCTGGAATCCTTAGACAAGAAAGACCGTCACGAACTGCGTCGTAAGATTAGACGGGTTGAGAGAGTGTCTCAATCTGCAAATGGTTATGGTGTTAAAAATTCCGATTCCGTAACTGAGGGTATCGAACATTTTCTGTTATTACACCGTAAAAGTAATGTACAGAAGGAAGACTTTATGAATAGGGATATGGAGCTGTTTTTTCAAGATATTGCCAGTATTCTTTCTCCGGAGAATTGGTTGAAGTTGTCTTTTTTACGTATGAATGGAACTCGTATAGCGTCTTCAATGTGTTTCGATTACCAGAACAAAGTCTACCTGTACAACTCAGGTTATGATCCAGAGTATTCCTACTTAAGTCCGGGCATAGTCCTTGTGGCTCATTTGGTCCGAGAGGCAATTGAATCGGGGCGGAGTGAATTCGACTTCTTAAGGGGGGAGGAAGATTATAAATATCGCCTTGGGGCCAAGGATTCCAATATATACAGGATGATTATAAGGAAGATGGCTTCGTAAAAATTCATTCCATCCGAATCCTTGACCCCTTGAATCCTTTTTATCGACCGACTCTTTGGGAGATAAACTATATGTCGTTAAATAGGGTGATTATGCTATCTGTTCATAGCTGCCCCCTGGATGTATTAGGAGGAAGGGATACCGGGGGTATGAACGTATATGTCCGGGAACTCAGCCGTAAGCTTGGTGAAAGGGGTATTAGGGTGGATATCTTTACCCGATCCAAGGATCCGTCTATACCTAAGATGGTTTACATGGATGAAAAGGTGCGGGTTATACATATAAAGGCAGGTATAGAGGAACCTTATCACAAGAATCTGATCTGGAACTATTTGCCAGAGTTTCTAGAGGGTATCTTCAGTTTTGCCCGGGAAGAGGGGATAACTTACGATTTGATCCATAGTCATTACTGGCTATCTGGATGGATAGCCAGTAAGCTAGGTCAAGAATGGGGAATTCCTACGGTTCATATGTCCCACACCCTGGGTTTTCTGAAAAACCAGGCAGCAAGGAGTGATGATGAAAAGGAAACTCCTTTGCGCTTAGAGAATGAGATTAAAGTTCTCAGGGCTGCCGATAGGATAGTTGCCACAACCCCTCTGGAAAAAATACAGATAAATAGAGAATTTGACATACCTTTTGATAGGATTGAGGTGATTCCCTGTGGGGTAGATTCGAATCTGTTTAAACCATGGGAATCAGAGGAGGCAAAGTCTCGCCTGGGATTAAATGGTCAAAAGTTTATACTCTTTGTGGGACGGATCGATCCGATCAAAGGTATAGACAACCTCATCAGGGCTATGAACATACTGAAAAAGGATGATGGAAACAATGCTAACGGCTTAAGATTGTTGATCATCGGCGGCACACTGTCTGATGAAACTCATGCAGAAGAAAGCGAATTCAGAAACCTGATGAAGTTGACCTCGGAGTTGAACCTTGAAGATCGAGTAGAATTCCTTGGCACTAAGAGACAGGATTTATTGCCTTATTATTATTCCGGTGCCGAGGTATGCGTTCTTCCCTCCAGGCATGAATCCTTTGGGATGGTTGCCTTAGAGGCTATGGCCTGCGGGACACCTGTGATAGCCTCTGAAGTTGGAGGGCTTTCATATATTATGGGAGATGAAGATGCAGGGTTTTTCGTACCCGAAGGGGATCCTGAGATATTGGCTGAGAGAATTGGCTGGATTGTTGCCAACCCTTTTATAAAAGAAAGGTTTGGCAGAGATGCCGTTAAAAGGGCGGAAAGGTTTGAGTGGTCTTTGATCGCTGATAAAGTGATTAGTCTGTACTCGCAACTGGCGAATTGAGGGGTTAAAGGGTTAAAGGGTTGAAGGGTAGGGGCAAACCTGTGTGTTTGCCCTAAAAGGGTTAAGGAGTTGAGGGGTTTGGGGGGGAAGGTAACTCAATGGAAACAGATAGAATAATGGTAATCATGGCACACCCGGACGATGCGGAGATGGGGTGTGGAGGAACAATAGCAAAGTGGATAAAAGAGGGTAATGAGGTTCGATACGTGGTTTGTACCAATGGGGACAAAGGTACAAAAAACCGAGAGCTTTCCCCGCACCGCCTGGCGGAGATACGAGAGGATGAACAGCTTAGAGCTGCTCAGATGCTGGGCGTGAAAAGTGTGACCTTTCTGCGTCACAGTGATGGGGAACTGGAAGTAAACCTCGCTTTTCGAGGCGAACTTGCCCTTCTTATCCGTCAGTACAAGCCCCATGTTATAGTAACCCATGACCCATGGAGACCATATCTTCTGCACCCGGACCACAGAGCAGTCGGCTTTACAACATCCGATGCTGTGGTTGCCTCCAGAGATCATCTCTTCCTGCCTGCACAGACGTATGTAGGGTTTGATGCCCATTCTCCCCGTGAAATCCACTTTACATTTCCAGAGAACCCCGACCTTTTTGTCGATATTGCAGAGACCCTGGATAAGAAATTGGAGGCTATAGAACAGCATAAGAGTCAGATTGAGATTCACCCAGATTGGAAGGAAAGAATGACAGGGATGGCTATAGAGTTTGGTAAAAAGGCTAACCTTCAATACGCGGAAATTTTTAAAAGGGTTGTGCTTTAAATCGTGAATCGTGAATCGTGAATAGTAAGTCGTAAATAGAATAAACCGATTCACGACTTACTATTCACAACTTAATGTTCCTATGAGACTTTTTATATCTCCGATCCTGTGATCCCCCAGGTATTTTTCAATGCCTGAAAGAATGTCTACAGTAGCCTTAGGGTTAATGAAGTTTGCTGTTCCTACCTGGATAGCTGAAGCACCTGCAATGATAAACTCCAGTGCATCATAGGCATTCATTATCCCTCCGACACCGATTACAGGAATTTCCGTAACCTTTGCCACTTCCCACACCATTCTCAAAGCGATGGGTTTTATTGCAGGGCCTGATAGCCCACCGGTTATATTGGCCAATTTAGGGGTTTTCGTTTCGATGTCTATCGCCATCCCCCTTATAGTATTGATTAAAGATATGGCATCTGCACCAGCGTCCTGAACGCTTCTGGCAATCTCTGTTATATCGGTGACATGAGGAGAAAGCTTTACGATCAATGGGAGTTTGGTTGATTGTCGCACAAAACTTACTACCTCGAATGCCATATGGGAATCACTTCCAAAGATTATTCCCCCTTCTTTCACGTTCGGGCAGGAGATGTTGATCTCTAAGCCTGAAATGCCATGAGTGTCATCCAGCTTATTCGCCACATCACCGTACTCTTCTATGCTGCTGCCAAAGATGTTTACGATTATTGTGGCACCGCTGTCCCTCAAGTACGGGAGCTTTTCTCCAATAAAACGGTCTACTCCAATATTCTCTAAGCCGATAGAGTTTAACATTCCCCCTGTTGTCTCAACGATTCGGGGAGGCGGGTTACCGGTTCTTGGTTTTAACGAGATACCTTTTACTACAATCGCCCCTAGTTTGTCTAATCCCACGTAGGGGGCATACTCTTCACCATAACCAAAGGTGCCCGAGGCAGTCATTACCGGATTCTTTAATTGAATCCCACCAATATTTACAGATAACTCAACAGGCTCATGGTTCATAAAAATTCTTTACTCCCAGATTATCTCATTGCTGTCAAAGACAGGGCCGTCTTTACAAACCTTTTTATAAACATCCCCGCCAGACTTTGTCCTAACTATGCACCCCAGACAAGCACCCAGAGCACATGCCATTCTGGATTCCAGGGAGATCTGACATGATATACCCTTTTCGGCAATTATCTTTGATACCTCTTTTAACATGCTGTCTGGGCCGCATGCAAAGCAATGGGTAGACGAACCTGGACTATAATCTCTGGACTCAAGATAATCCAACAATAGATCAACAACTAATCCTCGATGTCCCAGTCTCCCGTCTTCTGTAGCTACTCTAACCTCCACACCTAATCTTTCAAACTCTTCCACACATAAAACGTCGTCCCTTCCTTTTCCACCCAGGAGGAGAATAAGGGATTTAAGCTTTGAACACTGTGAAATTATTCTCTCTGCCAGGCTAAGAAGGGGGGCTACTCCGATCCCTCCCCCAACCAAGACTGCTGTTCTAATATTGGTATCTATTCTATATCCATTGCCAACCGGGCCCAAAAGATCAATCTCATCGCACTCCTTCATCTCAGACATTATTTCTGTCCCTTTGCCCACTACCTTATAGAGTATCTCTACCTGAGAATCGCTGCCTGTATTTGCTCTTTGAATCCGGTGAATTACAAAAGGACGCCGTAAGAGAGGATCCAACTGGTTGCTGACTCTTACCATAATGAATTGACCGGGAGCTGCTCTGGAGGCTATCTCCGGACAATCTACCCCCATATTATAATAAGTTGGGGACACCTCTTTATTAAAGAGAATTTTTGATAAAATCTGGTACATTTGTTTTCCTATTTAGTTCACACTGAAAAATTCCCTTTTCCGCTTTCTAGTGCAGGTTTTTTTGACCCACCCTGTTTCGTAAGTCGTAAGTCGTAAATCGTGAATAGGATAAGACCCATTTACGATTCACGATTCACGATATAACTTAGCTTTGAACACATAATAATAGCGTCTTCATAGTTGTCTGAGTAATATCGGCGTCGTACCCCCATGGCTTCAAAAGCAAATTTATTATATAATGATATCGCAGGAAGATTTGATTTGCGGACTTCCAAAGTTGCAATTTCTGCACCTAGAAGTATAGAAAACTCAAGACCAAAGCTAAGGAGACTGGTTGCAATTCCATGGCGGTGAAAATTGGGGTGGGTTGCCAGATTTAAGATGTGAACTTCATTGGTTACCATCCAGAGACAGATATAACCAACTATCTTCTTTTTGTGGGGAGTGGATTTTTTGGCAACAAAAACCTTTGAACAATCAATATCCAGTTCTTGTTTAAAGGCATCTCTGGTCCAAGGGGATCTAAAGCAAAGATTTTCGATATCCAAGATCCCGTCAATATCTTCCCCTTCCATCTCTACTATCTCTAAGTCTGTTATCCGAAGATAGTCTTTCTCAAGACCCTGAAAAGTCAAGTCCATAGGATAGGACATTCCCTTTTTGGACACAGGTGAACACGGTTGTTTCATTGCTAAACAACCTTTTTGTTCATAATCTCGCTGGCCAAATTAATGTTCTTCTGTCCAAAAGATTTCAGTTGCATAGCCAATTCGTTTAATGTTTTATCTTCTCTGTAAGTAGAAAGCTTAATAAGCATGGGTAGGTTTACTCCTGTTAATACCTCTACCTTTCCTTCTTCCAAAAAAGAGAGACTCAGATTAGAAGGTGTGCCACCAAACATATCAGTTATTATCAAGACACCTTCGCCATTATCCAACCTTTTAATAGCCGTTGATATCTCTTTCATCAACTTCTCTGTGTCTTTCCTGGGGTCAACAGATATGGCTTGAATACCATCTATCTTGCCACCCATCATATCAGCAGCCGCAACCAACTCAGTGCCTAAATTGTAATGAGTTATTACCAGGATCCCGACCATTATTCCTCCATAATAAAAGTATGTGTTACTACTCAGGTTGTTTAGACTGTAGGCTGAAGGCTGTTAGTCGCGCATAATTTCCTCCTACAGGCTAACTGCCTACAGCCTATCCACCTGAGCAGTAACAAGTATTGTTCAAATAGCTTCTATATCCCTGTGTCTGATACTAACCGCATATTTTTCTTTATCAAGAGACTTGGCCAGTTCATTGATAATAGCTACAGAACGGTGCTTTCCTCCTGTACAACCAATAGCGATAGTCAGATATACCCTTCCTTCTTTTTCATATAGAGGAACCAAAAAGTGGATTAGATCAGAAAATTTCTTTATAAATTTTTTTGTTTCGCTCCTTTTTAAGACATAATTAGAAACCTCTGTATTTTCACCTGTGAGGTTTTTTAACTCTTCAATAAAGTATGGGTTTGGTAAAAATCTCACATCCATTGTTAAATCAGCATCATATGGCAATCCATATTTGAAACCAAAGGAGAGCAAATTTATAGTCATCTTCTTTAAGGAAGAGGCCTCACTAAAATATTTGTAAATAGCGTCCTTTAACTGATGAACATTATAATTAGAGGTGTCTATAACCTTATCTGCCGTGCTCTTTAAATTTGAAAGCCGTTCTCTTTCTAGTTTAATACCTTCAATGACCGATTTGCCTTCTGCCAGAGGATGAGACCTCCGGGTCTCACTGAAGCGCCTAAGCAGGATTTCATCAGAGCACTCCAGGAATATTGTTTCCATTAGATAGCCTTCCTTTTTCAGCTCTTCAAAGATTCGGGGGTATTCCTTTAGAAAACCTCTCTCCCTAATATCCATTACAAAGGCTACCCTGGAGATTTCTCCTGGAGCCTGAAGGCGCAACTCTAAGAATTTTGGAAGTAGAATAACCGGCAGGTTGTCTACACAGAAAAATCCGATATCCTCTAATGCCTTTATTGCTGTGCTCTTCCCTGAGCCCGAAAGACCAGTTATAATAACAAACCGGATATCCTTCATTTAACTAAAGCCCTGTATTTTAAACAGCCGGGACGCCTGTCCTACTTAGTAGGTGGTTATACAACACAAATAGGACAACCGCCTCGGTTGTCATGGCTGAATAGTTACTTTTCATCCCTCTCAATAATAGTTTTAAAGAGGTCATCTTTTAATTTAGCTTCCATTAAGTCTTGTTTGAAAGAACTGTCTTTCAACAGACGTGAGATTCTGGCCAATGCTTTCAAGTGGATACCCGCAGAATTTTCAGGTGCAACCAGTAAAAAAAAGAGGTGGGTTGGTTTCCCATCCATGGAGTCGAAATCGACTCCGTCTATACTTTTCCCAAAAGAGGCTAACAGGGCACCAATGTTTTTGAGTTTTCCATGAGGTATGGCTATGCCATCTCCAATACCTGTACTTCCTAATTGTTCTCTTTCTAAGAGAACCTCTATGAGTTCTTCTTTATTTATCAGTTTGTTTTGTTTGACAATAACACTAACAAGTTCCTCCAAAACCTCCTTCTTGTTTTTAGAGGTTAACTCAGGAATTATTAAATCTCCGCTTAAAATATCAGCAATCTTCATCAGATTCCCCTTCGGACACGCTTGTGTTAATACTCAGGCTCAATTAAACCATAATTCCCGTCTCTTCTCCGATAGATCACATTTACCTTTTCTGAGGAAGCATTGGTAAAGACCCAAAAATCATAATTCGACGATTCTAATTGCATTGCTGCCTCTTCTACAAACATAGGCTTTATGGATAGGTTTTCGCTCCTTATAACCTTTGGTTCCCCTCCCCCTTCAAGACTGTCTGCTGTTAACACATTGATTCTACCCGATAAATCCCCTAAATCAGAATTTATAGTTTTATGTTTCTTCAACCTTTCTTTATACTTACGAAGCTGTCTTTCAATTTTATCCATAACCAGATCGATTGAAGAATACATATTGTCTGTTTCTTCTTTACCCTTTATTACTATCCTGTTAGCGACAAGGCTGATGTCTGCTATATTCCTGTGTTTTTCTACTGATAGGACAACATTTGCTTCAATGGGTCTGTCGATGTATTTCTTTACTCTAGCCACTTTTTCTTCAACATATTTCTTAAAGTCCTCAACAGCATCCATATGTCGAAAGGTTACAGTTATCTGCATTTCTCTCTCCTCCTGCTAAAAAACCCTTTTTCTTTTTGACGAAGGTAAAATATTTAACATCTCACGGTATTTAGTTACTGTTCTCCGTGCAATATTTATTTTTAATTCCTTCAGGATATTAACAATTTTCTGGTCACTATAAGGTTTCTTGGGGTTTTCATTAAGAATAATCTGTTTGATCTTATCTTTGACGCTCTCAGAGGCTATACTTTCTCCTCTTGAATAGTCGATTCCGCTGTTAAAAAAGTATTTCAGCTCAAAGATTCCCTGAGGGGTATGTACATATTTATTTGTTGTGACCCGGCTAATAGTTGATTCATGCATACCAATATCCTCAGCTACGTCTCTAAGTACCAGAGGTTTCAGATGCCCTGTATTTTTCTCAAAGAAATCCTGCTGAAATTTAATAATGCTTTTCATAACCTTATGTATGGTTCTCTGTCTCTGATGGATACTCTTTATCAACCATACCGCAGAACGGATCTTTTCTTGTATGTATTCCTTTGTTATTTTTGATGTTAGGTCTCCCCGAGAGAGGGCATTGCGATAAAAGGAACTTATCCTCAATTTGGGCATACCGTCTTCATTCAGGACTATAAAAAATTCATTTCCCACATTGTAGACATATATATCAGGGGTAATGTATTGGGCTTCCTCCTCATTGAAATGTCTGCCAGGATTGGGACCCAATTCACAGATTAACCTTGCGGCCTCCACAACCTTTTCCAAAGGGACCCCCAATTTTTTAGCGATTATTTGAAGTCTTTTATTTTCCAAATCAGGCATATGATTGGCTAGAATTTCTTCTACAATAGGACTATCTCCAAGACGGTGTTTTGCTTGAATAAGTAAACACTCTTTCAGGTCTCTGGCTCCAACACCTAGAGGGTCAAATTCTTGAATCTGCCTCAAGACATTCTCAACCACGGCTTCATCTGTCCCGCTGGTCTCAGCAATATCGGCTAAACTAACCCGAAGATAACCATCATCATCTATATTACCAATGATCAGGCTGCCTATTAAATCTTCTGTTTCGGTAAAACTTGAGAGACGGAGCTGCAACGTTAGATGATCATAGAGGGTCATTTTTTTCGTTAGTCTATTCTCTAATGAAAGGTTCTCATCGTCTTCAATGCCGGAACCAGAACCATCCGGAGTAAAACCACCTGCATAATTTTCCCACTTAATACCCATGTTTGTGTCTTGATTGTCAAATGTTACTTCGTTTGTCTTGTCGGGTTCAAGTTCTCTTACCTCGTCACTTTTGTTGGAATTGTTTCCATTAGAAAAATCTTGAACCTCTTCCAGGACTGGATTCTCTACGATCTCCTTTTGAATAAGATCACTCAGTTCTAATCTTGAGAGCTGCAACAGTTTTATTGACTGCTGCAGCTGCGGTGTCATAATTGTCTGCTGGGCCAGTTTTAAGGTCTGTTTAATCTCTAAAGCCATAATATATCCAGTCTAAAAACTTAGTAACTACTCAGGCACAAAGTGGCAAAGGTACATAGGCACAAAGCAGATCAGGGTCGTTTCGTTGTTTTTTCCTTCTTTGTGCCTTTGGTACTCTGTGCCTTTGCGCCTACCTGAATAGTTACAAAACTTATAATTTGAACTTTTCACCCAGGTATATCTTTCGAGCCTTTTTACTATCAGTAATTTCTTGAGGGTCTCCAAATTCCAGGATTCTCCCCTGATCTATAATATAGGCTTTATCACAAACCCCTAGAGTTTCTCGGACATTATGATCAGAAATAACAACCCCTATACCTCTGGATCTCAATTGTCTTATAATATTTTGAATATCAATAACTGCTATAGGGTCTATTCCTGCAAAGGGTTCATCGAGTAAAATAAAAGCAGGGGAGGTTACAAGTGCCCTGCTAATCTCTACCCTCCTACGTTCTCCTCCAGAGAGTGAATAGGCTTTGTTTTTAGCGATAGAAGCTATGTTTAACTCATCTAAGAGGTCATGTAGCCTTTCTTTTTTTTCTTCTTTTGATAACTTTAACGTTTCCAGGATTGCCAAAATATTTTCTTCTACTGTCAATTTACGGAATATCGATGATTCTTGGGGAAGATAATTGATTCCTTTCCTTGCCCGTAGATAGATAGGGCACTCTGTGATATCCTCGTCATCCAAGAATACCCTTCCTTGATCCGGTTTAATTAGGCCAACCATCATAAAGAAGATGGTTGTCTTCCCAGCTCCGTTGGGACCCAACAATCCGATAACTTTTTCTGTATTGATTTCTAGGGTTATATCATCGACAGCCTTTCTATCCCCAAATACCTTTGTTAGACCTTTGGCCGATAGAGTTTGCATTTAGTGTCTTTTTTCTCCTTCATCCTTCTCTATATGAATTGTAGCGTTTACCCTTGTATTTTTATTCCCTTCTACCACACCCCTATCTTCGGCTAAAAAGAGAGTTATCTTTTCCCCCTTTATTATATTGTCTCCTTCCCAAACTCTAGGATTCCCTGTAAGTATAATTTTATCCTGAGAATTCATAAACACGGCCTTTTCCCCACGGGCCTTTTTATTCCCCTGATTTATCCTTACATCTCCCTCCGCAACAATCTCCATCACCTTCTTGTTCGTCTTGTCATAGATTACAGATATACTTTTCGAACGTATTGTGAGCTCTCCTCTTTTAGCAACTACATTCCCAGTAAATTTTACAACGTTTTTTTTATTGTCCCCTTCAAGATGATCTGAATTGATTACTATAGGTTGGTCCTTATCATTTAGTTCAAACTTGTCTCCTTTATGCGGTACTGAGGAGGTATCAAAACCCATGGATAGATATATATTAAAGGACAGTACCAAAGCTATAACTATCGTTAAAATCAAGCCTTTTTTTTGGGTCTGTAATTTTAACATAATAGTCCAATCAATCCGCCTTAAGATTTTTCACTATTGTTGAAACATCATTTAGCACAAAGAACCTTTCCCTGTCAATATCAATGGTCATTCCTACACCGCTGAGTTTCATCCCATAACCGGTAAACTCAATCCTATCCGGAGTATAGATTTCCCTTTTTTTTGAGCTGTATTTTAATGACTGAGTATGGAATTGATATCGATCTTCTGAACTTACAACCACATTTCCCCATATTTCAATGTCTCTGGTGTTAGTTATAACCTTTCCCTCATTTCCAATCAATGTTAAAGGTTTGGCATCTTTAAAGAATACCTTAACCATGACATCCTTGAGGGTTCCCATGTCTTTGTTTTTGAAGTACTGCCCTGAACTTGCCTCAATCTCCCATTCTTTAACACCTCGATTGGTTTTTACGTAGTGAACATTTTTAATTGTCACATCAGCTTTACTTGTGACCGAATCTATAATTTCTACCTGGTTCCAATGCGTTCCATAGTTAGTTATATATATTGTTATAACAGCGAAGATTGCTAAGATGATCACTGAGATAATGAAATATCTTGTCTTTTTCATCTCTTGGCTTTAGCTATTATGTTCCAAAGTACTTTTCTGTAAGCATACCCCATTTATCTTGGGCCTTCAAGATCAATTCACATACCTCTCTAACCGCCCCGTTTCCACCATTCTTCACGGTAACATAATCAACCACCTCTTTGAGATATTCAGACCCATCAACCACTGCCACAGAAAAACCGACTCTTTTTAACAAGGGCATATCAACAAGATCGTCACCAATGAAACATACCTGGTTATCAGCCAGCCCTTTCTCTTCCAATATCTTTTCATATACCCTTACTTTATCGAATATCCTTTGATATAAAATAGAAATACCTAACTCTTTAGCACGATACCCAACAGCTCTGGATTCTCTTCCGCTGATAATTCCCAGCTCAATCCCTGACCGCATTAGCAGTTTTATGCCATGTCCGTCTTTGGCGTCAAAGCATTTTAACTCCCCACCTTTATCATCATATATTATCCTTCCATCGGTCAAAACGCCGTCCACATCCAGAATAAGGAGTTTTATTGCCTTTGCCTTCTCAATTATTTTATCTTGAGCTCTGTTCATCCCTGATTATTTTAACCCTTCCCTTCAAGTAAATTCAGGAGTCAGAAGTCATAATCCAGAATAGAGATTGGTTAACCCTATACCTTGAGCAACGAACAAAATGAGCAGAAATTGTCTTTTCATTCTGACTTCTGACTCCTGACTTCTGACTCCTCTAATAGTCGCCCTTTAACAATATCGTCAATCTTTCTGATTTGCATTAGTAATTTGGACAGAGAATCCAGGCTTATAGAATTGGGGCCGTCGCATAACGCTTGATCAGGGTCTTCATGAACCTCCATGAATATGGCATCTATCCCAACTGCAACAGCAGCCCTGGAGATATTGGGGACAAACTCTCTCTGTCCGTCAGAAGCTGTACCTTTTCCTCCTGGTAGTTGGATACTGTGAGTAGCATCAAAAATCACAGGGTATCCAAACCCTCTCATAATAGGTAGAGAACGCATATCGGCTACAAGGTTATTGTATCCGAATGAAGTCCCCCTTTCAGTTAGTAGTATCTTTTCATTGCCAACCGATTCTACCTTTTCAATAATATTCTTCATATCCCAGGGAGCAAGGAACTGTCCCTTCTTCAGGTTTATTACCTTTCCCGTTTTGGCAGTCTCGATAATAAAATCTGTCTGCCGGCAGAGAAAGGCAGGTATCTGAAGAATATCCAGAACCTGTGCAGCCTGATCAATCTCTTCAAAGCGATGAATATCAGATAAGATGGGGATCCCCACTTTCATCTTGACGTCGTTAAGTATACTCAGACCTTCTAGGATACCAGGGCCGCGGTAAGAATGAAGAGAAGTCCTATTCGCCTTATCATAGGAAGACTTAAATATCAATGAAATAGATGATTCGGAGGCTATATCTTTTAGCCGTTCTGCTGTGCGTATTGTCTTCTCATGACCCTCGATTACACAAGGCCCTGCGACTAAAACTAAAGGATTACCGCCGCCTATTTTGATGGTATCCTTGCCGAGAGGTATATCGACATTAATTACCTTTGTCAATCCCGACCTTCCTTATAGTACCGTTCAGGGGTTACTGTGAACTGTCAACTGTGAACCATATCTTTACGATTTATCCGACGAAAGAGATGCCTTAATAAATTCCCTGAATAGAGGATGTGGGGTCATAGGACGTGATTTAAACTCTGGATGAAATTGACAGCCCAAAAACCAGGGATGAGACTCGATTTCTATTATCTCAACAAGTTCTCCATCAGGGGAAACACCACTTGTTCTTAGCCCTTTCTTAGCCAAATCTTCTCTGTATTTATTATTAAATTCATATCTATGTCTGTGTCTTTCAGAAATGAGTTCCTGCTGATACGCTCTATAGGCAAAGCTATCCTTTGTTAATCTGCAGGGGTAGGCTCCTAATCTCATTGTACCGCCTAAATCCGTATTTTCATCTCTTTGCTGGATTGTGTTGTCCTTATAGTCAATCCACTCTTTCAGCAGACCTATTATTGGGTGCGGGGTTTCTTTGTCGAACTCTGAGCTATGGGCATCTTTCAATCCACAAACATTTCTTGCAAACTCAACTGCAGCCAGTTGCATACCCAGACAGATTCCAAAGAATGGGATCTTCCGCTCTCTGGCATATCTAATAGCCTTTATCTTCCCTTCAATCCCTCGATCACCGAATCCACCTGGTACCAGAATTCCACGTACATTGGCCAAAAGTTTATCCGGGCTCTCTTTCGCTATGTCTTCTGAATCCACATATTTCAGGTTTACCTTGCAGTAATTGGCAATTCCACCGTGGACAAGGGCTTCGTTCAGGCTCTTATAGGAGTCTTGCAGCGTTACATATTTTCCCACTATAGCAATCTCTGTTTGCCTTTTGGGGTCCTTTATCTTTTTTACCATCTTTTCCCATTCATCTAAAACAGGGGCCCTGGTCCACATATGAAGCATCTCAACAATTTTCTCATCTAATCCTTCACTATGAAAAACCACAGGCACTTCATAGATACTGTCCACATCCTTAGCAGTAATTACTGCATCCTTCTCCACATTACAGAAAAGGGCTATCTTAGATTTTATCTCAGGAGGTAGAAGTCGATCGGTACGACACAGGAGAATATCTGGTTGAATACCTATTTCCTGCAACATCTTTACGCTGTGCTGGGTTGGTTTGGTTTTTAATTGACCGGCGGTGGGGATAAACGGAACCAGGGTCAGGTGAATATAAAGGACATTGTCCCTTCCCAGATCAGTTTTGAATTGCCTTATGGCCTCCATAAATGGGAGACTCTCGATGTCTCCTACCGTGCCTCCTATCTCGATGATGGCTACATCAACGTCATTGGCAACTTTCAGTATGTTTTCCTTTATTTCATCAGTAATGTGGGGTATTACCTGTACTGTCTTGCCAAGATAATCTCCCCTTCTCTCTTTGGAAATCACAGAATCGTATATCTGTCCAGTAGTGAAGTTGTTCTTTTTGCTCAATTTAGCGGTAGTAAATCTTTCATAGTGGCCTAAGTCCAAATCAGTCTCAGTGCCATCATCAGTAACAAATACTTCGCCATGTTGAAAAGGATTCATGGTCCCGGGGTCTACATTTATGTAAGGATCTAGTTTCTGGATAGTAACCCTTAATCCCCTGCATTCCAGCAATGCCCCAATTGAAGCTGATGCTAAACCTTTCCCCAAAGATGAGAGCACTCCCCCTGTCACAAAGATCAATTTCGTCTTCATCTAAGAACTCCTGCTGATTGCATTTCCCAGTCTTTTTGTCATTCTCTTCAGTTTTTTTATCCTGTTTTTAAGACTCTTTAATGCTTTTTTATCCTTGTTTTCTAAAGCCTTTTGTTTCTGGGGTTTAAGAGCTCTTAACTCTCTCTTTATATCTGCCTTTGATTTTAGAGGCTTTTCTTTTGTTGCTTTTTTATCCTTCTTAGGCTCTGTCTTTTTGGGCTTTTCCTTTTTGAGTTTCCCTGATGCCTCTCTAATGGCTTCAATCAATTCAGCTTTTTTCATTGCATGAACACCGGTTATCTCGGAATACTTCTTTGCCTCTTCTCGTAATTCTGGAACAGTCAATTTTTCAATGTCCTTTTCCATATTCCCCCCCTTAACATAAAGTTATTAGATATGTATATCATGCTAAATCCCTTACTGCAATTCAAAAATCCTGACTAGTGGAATGTCCCCTTAAAGCGCACTTAAGTGCGCTGTTGTTGTCATGCGCTGTTGTTGCTATTGTTGTCATTATGAATTGCTATAAATATTCCCTCCCACTTGATGGAGGGGCAGGGTGGGGGTGAAGAATCGCTATTTTAAGAGAAAGGATCAAGGTTGAGTGAATATAGGATTTAGCTGTTTAGGGAAAAGATTTGACAGGGATAGGTATTTGTAGTATTTGAGAATATCATTATACACAAGAATTTTCTTCTATCTATGGAAATATCTGGAACTCCGATATAAGAAAAAGAAAAATTTCAACTTTTTTCAAAAAAACTCGATTTTTGCCAGTTTTCATGTAATCACAACCTTTGCGCCAGA
>Ga0210017_1002159_pt1 | contig 16928 bp, 15 predicted proteins | sample CryGeyCG2014_020_FD_183966 | JGI IMG/M metagenome (GOLD analysis project Ga0210017, IMG submission 183966) | Groundwater microbial communities from aquifer - Crystal Geyser CG08_land_8/20/14_0.20 (SPAdes) (version 2) | ecosystem: Environmental > Aquatic > Deep subsurface > Groundwater | place... | reverse complement strand
TCTACCCGATTCAGAATGGATTGGATGGCGTTCTCATAAGTGTTTTTAGCCAACTGAACCGTCTGTTCGTAATCGCGGTTGATCTTCTCTATTTTTTGAATATCGTTCTCCGAAATATACTGAGACATGTTTTGTAACGTAAAAAGTTTACGCCATAATGTTTCTATTTCGACGTTTACCTTAGGGGCGTTCAACTGCCTTCCGATCTCAAGCCACGGTTCAATATAATATAGGATTAAATGTTCGATCTGAGAATTCAGGTCCAGCAGGCGCACTTTTCCCGGATAGAAATAACCCGAATTTGGATTAAATGTCGCTTCATCAAGCAATTCGCGTCGCTTAACTGGCAATTTTTCCAACTCTATGGATTCTTTAATTGCCCACGGATACCGATGGAGTTTGGTTTGGATATTATTATCGGACATGCTTTCTGCGAGAAGTTTGAGGTTTTTCTCCAACTCGGCAGTCTCAATTTCTGCTTCATCAGGTTCTATTAAAATTAAATCAGGCATTTGAGAATTGATAGATTTACTCTTAGTATCCGAACTTTCAGACGGCTTCCCAAAATAATCAGAAAGGAATTGCCCAATTTGATTTGATTTGAACCGCCGATAACGACTCGCTAAGAGTTTACAACCATCCATTCCTTCCCATATAAACTGATTGGACGAGATCGACGGAAGAATCACTTCCTCTGAAACTAAAACCGTGTCAATATTGAATCCCGAATAAATTTGCGGAAGTTGTGAATTAAGCCCGCCTGTCAGTGGACTTATGCCCATTTTCAAGGTTTCGCCGTATTGTTGCCCGACTTTTTCTCCGATAAGCAGATTCCGGATGATAGCCTCTCCGCTCGAAAGGCAGGAACACGGATAAATATACCAGGGACCAAATGTCAACCTGCCCGAAGCTAACATCTGCGCGATTTTGCTTCTCTCTCCGGGAAATTTTGTCAGATAATCATCCAACGACTTGACCTGAAAATCAAGCACAATGGCGATATTTTCCGGAACCGATCGGAATAGATCCAGCATGGATGAAAATACGCCGGATCGACTGGTTTTCTTATCCGAAACAGACAATTCCGAAAATGGATATACGAATACGACAAACATGTTTTGTTTCTCTTCTTTCACGTCAAATTCCTTTTTCTATTACGAAAGATTTTGCATCCCATTCAACACTCTTCAGTGAATAATATACAATACCGTCTGTTCATTTGCCAATATACCCAAACAATCAGCAATTTCTGCTTTTTCAGAAAGAGATAGAAATCAAATCTACAAGTTATTGCGTAGTTTGAACCATTCGTGAAAAATGACTCCGGGAAATACATTTTCACGTGCCCAAGATATATATTTATCGAGTTCTTTTCGTGTGGAGGCTTCGAAGCAGGGAAAAATTTTTTTCATCTTGATTTCGAGACGATATTGATCCAACAAATCCTCGGCCCACATTAGGTTTTTCTGTTTCTGCTTGTGATGCAAATATGGAGAAATAAAACATCCTTCGTCAGCAATTGCCAGCGGCAATTGACCTGTCGTAAAGGGCAAATCGATCAGCGCCAACGGTGGAAGAGAAATAATGAGTTTCGAGTTTTTCCCAAGCGTCTGTTTGGCATCGGCAATCATGTTGAAGATAGTGGTCGATCGCCACTGAAGCCATTCGGGCATCATTTCGACGATCTGTTGCGGTGAAGTGATGATCTCTCCCACAACCGATGAAAATTCAGTCACACAAAATGGACAATAACAAAATGGCGGAACTCTGTTTTGAATGTCCAATTCTTCCTTTTCCCAAAAAAACGGAAAACGAAGATGTTCCAGATAAAAATAATCCGGAGCGGAAACGCGCGCCATTTTATCGATCAGACGGTAAAAATATTCCAAACCTGTCGGATTGTTTGGACAAACCGGATGGTACCAGTCGTCAGGAACATACGCGGCTCCCGAAATACCAACCGGCGGAGAAAAGGATTCCTGTTTCCAAAGTAATGGGCTGTGAAAGAAAACCAGAATAACACCTGTTTTCAAACCTTTTCCGCGCGCAATGTCTATCATCCTTGAAATCGGAAGAAAATCCGACCGCCAGTTAGCAGAATCAGGTAGCGACATAGATTTCGTGGAAGAAATAATAACGCCGTCGAATCCAGTATCTTTGATTCGATTTAGATTCTCGGAAAAATCTTCCCGATTGTAATTGTTTACAATATATTTCACAAACGTCGGCATTCATTCTCCAGTTCGGTACCCTAACAACAAGGTTTTTGAAAAACAATCGTAACAAAGATAATTTCCGATTGAATAGTTTTCATGTATCAAAAATCTTCGCGAAAACCCTGCTTTTGTCGGAGCGAGAGGATTTGAACCTCCGACCCCCTGAACCCCATTCAGGTGCGCTAGCCAGGCTGCGCCACGCTCCGATTTCAAAGACAAGGGAATTTACCCTTTTTCAAATTGAATTCTAAAGAAAAAACCGCTTTCTTCACTAATCATCTAGGATGCCCAGAATCTCCTGAAGCCCCTTTTTGACTTCGCTAAGCAACTTTGGTAAATCTTTATCCTGAATTGCTGACGCTTCATTAATCTCATAACTTTCTTCGTCAGTAATTTCCATCTCCTCAAGTTTGACCTGTTTCAATTTTTGTTTGGCTCCTTCAATTGTGAATTTTTTGTCATAAAGGAGATGTTTGATATATTGAATGACCTTTATATCTTTTTCACGATAAACGCGATTTCCTGCACGATTCTTCGATGGCGATAGCGACGAAAATTCAGTCTCCCAGTAACGCAACACATACTGTTTCAGTCCGGTGATTTCGCTGACCTCACCGATGGAGTAGTATAATTTTTTTATAGGCTTGTTCACTTTCGACCTGTTATACACTTCACTTAAACCACTACTTTAGTAGTATAATCATGAAGATTCATTATGTCAAGGATTATTTTTATTTCAGGGCCTTCGCCGCGAGCGTCGCATTTGAGCAGAAGTTGATCAGGTTTTGCTTAATCATCTGCCAACGAAATCCTTTTCCATTGCGGACTTTCGCCTCGATAGAAGAAAGCGAATCTGTCAAATATACTGCCATCCGACCGAGTTCCATCTGATTATGAATTCCCTTTTTGTATCTGAAAGGATAAAAACCACAAACGCCAGAATATCCGTATTGTCTTGCCGCTTCAACGATCCGGTGATTGACCTTACCAAACGGCGAAGCGAAATACCGGACTCTGCAACTAAATTTTTTTTCTAGGATTTCTTTGGAATGCGCCAATTCCATCCAGATTTCATCAGTTTTCAATCCGACAAGACTCCGATGAGATTTTCCATGCGAACCGATCTCCCACCCTTTTTCGTACAGTTTAACGATCTCCGCAGAGTTCAAATGCCGAAAATGAATCCACCCCAGATGTGAATCCCAATCATTCGATTTTCCGATATAATCCGTGATGATAAAAACTGTTGCCGGAGCACTGAATTCTTCTAAAATCGGAAAGGCATACTCGTAAATATTTTGATAGCCGTCGTCAAATGTAATGGCGATTGCCATCGGATCATCAGCATAAAGTCCTTCCAAATCCGAAAGCGTTACGAGCCGAAAACCTTGCCGTGTTAAAAATTGAATCTGCTTACGAAACTTCTCCGGCGGAATGCAGGAAATTCCGATCTCTTTTTTTTCATCAATCTTGTGATAAACTAATATGCGATTCCCTGCGATGTCGCCGCTCCTCCAACCTATTTCGGAACGAAGTGGTTTTTCCGATAAAAACGTTCGGTAAATTCACCAATCAATTTATAAGATTTTACCAACGTTTCTTCATCGGGTAGAAAGACAATTCGGAAATGGTGAGTGTTCGGTTTTTGACCGAATCCGCTACCGTAAACCACTAATACACCAGTTTCTTCCAATAATTCCAGAACATAAGTCTCGTCGCTGATTACATCTGGCAACTGGACTTTCGGAAAAGCATAGAAAGCGGCTTCCGGTTTGACGCACGAAATTCCAGGAATTGCATTCAACATTTCAAAAGTAATGTCCCGGCGTTTTTGGATTTTCGCTTTCACTCCGACTAAATGCGGATCTCCGCTTTCGAGCGCTGGCGCAATCGCATACTGTTGAGGATGCGGCGCGCAAAGCCGCGCACGAAGCAATCGATTGATCGCCTCGCGGTAATCAACCATGACTTTCGCAGGATCGCGAAAAATTGCCCAACCGACACGCCAACCCGGCATAATATAATTCTTGCTCAAGCCACCGAACGTAATGACTGGAACGTCTTCGCTAAGCGACGCAATCGAAATGTGTTTGCGGTTATCGAGTAGCAATTTGTCGTAAATTTCATCGGCAAAAATAACCAGATTATGTTTTCGCGCGAAATTGATAATATTCAGCAAACTTTCAAGACTATAATTCGCGCCGGTCGGATTGTTTGGATTGATCACGACGATCGCTTTGGTTCTTGCATTGACCCGACGTTCGAGTTCGTCGAAGTCGATCTGCCAACCGGTTTCTTCGTTAAGTAAATAAGGATTGAGTTCGCCATGATAAACCGGAATCTGTCCGCTGTAAAGCGGATAGCCGGGCGATGGCGTCATGATGTTGTCACCGGGATTGACTAACGCGGCAATTGCAAGCGTTATTGCTTCAGAAGCGCCATTGGAAATGAAGACATCGTTCGCAGTGATATTCTTTATCCTTTTTTCCATAACTGCTTGACGAGCAACCGCTTCGCGCGCTTCGGTAATTCCCATGGAATCACAGTAAGTCGAAACATTCAATCGAGAACCTACTTTTGATTGAAGAATTTTTTCGGCCACGATTTTTCTCAACACTTCGGGAGTTTCAAAATCATAAACAGGCGGATCGCCGATATTCAAATAAAGAATTTTCTTCCCTTTTCCCTCGAGTTCCTTTGCTTTGATAACGATATCCCGAATGGCGTAAGTTACTTTGTCGGTACGCTCAGCAGGAATAATTTTCGATAACATGAAAACCTCCAAAAACTTTATTGATCGGATTGATTTTTAACATATCGTTTATATCCATTTTTCGGTACGATGATCGTCTCGATGAAGTTGGATTTATTATCATAAATATACGACGACAGTTCCTGCAGATCGCGAGCACTAATTTTGTCAATGATTTCCAGAATTTCATCAACACCAATAGCCCGTTTCTCGTGAATTTCCATTCGAGCAATGTGGCTCATTCTGGATTGCATGCCCTCCAAACCAAGAACGGTTCCGCTCTTCGATTGCTGTTTGATTTTTTTCAACTCATCTTCAGGAATCGGTTCATTCACCACTTTTTCCAACTCCTGATAAATCATCGAACGAACCTTATCCAATTTTTTCGTATCGGCGCCGGCGTAAATTCCAAATGCGCCTTCCGATAAAAACAAATCCGAAAACGAATAGATTTCATATACAAATCCATACTTCTCACGGATGTTATTAAACAGGCGCGAAGTCATGCCTCCGCTAAGAAGAACATTCAGCAAACCGAGCGTGTAACGGCGCGGATCGGTCTGGGGAAAAATTCGCTTTCCCAGCACTAAATGCGCCTGACTGATCGGTTTGGCATAAATCTTCTGCCGTTCTCGCACGGGAAGGACATCGGGAATGGGCAACCTTCCATTTCCGGCAGGCAGTGAACTCATATACTTTTCGACCAATTCCACCAACTTCTGATGTTCGATCCTACCGGAAGCGGCAACGACCAAATTTTTTCCTGTATAGTTCGTCCGGATAAAATCATTCAAATGCTTCTCTGTAAAAGAGCGAACATTTTCAATCGTTCCTTGAATCGGTCGCCCAAACGGATGTTCCGGGAAAATTTGATCGGAAAAATAGTCGTGGATAATGTCGCCCGGATTATCTTCGATCTCCTTGATCTCTTCGATAATGACGTCCTTTTCCTTCGCCAATTCACCGGGATCGAAAACCGGATTCAGGATAAGATCGGAAAGGACATCGACTCCGCGATCGATGGTTTCGCTCATCATCCGAACATAAAAACAGGTCGAACTTTTGCTCGTATAAGCATTAATGTTTCCACCGATGGATTCGATTTCGTAACCGATTTGAAAAGCCGTTCGGTTATTCGTACCCTTAAACGCCATATGTTCCAGAAGGTGCGCAAGACCGTTCGTTTCTTTCGTCTCGTTCTGAGAACCGGCGAGAACATAAAAACCGAGCGCAACTGAATAGACGGTATCAACATACTCGGAAATCACGCGGATTCCGTTCGGCAATACCGTCTTCTGATGCAAACCGGTCGTCACGGATCAGAACCGTTTTTTCGGTCCGAACGATCCGTGGCCTCGCGACCCACGATTGTCTCTGTCGCGTCCGGAGTGCTCATGACCTGAATTCCTTTCTTCGGTGTAACCTTCCGGTTTGGGAAGGAGTTCTTTCATCGATAATTCAAATCGTCCTGGCGACGAGATTTTCTTTAACAAAACATCTACTTTATCGCCAACTTTCATTATAGTATTGATATCGTCTGTCCGCTTCCACGCAACTTCTGAAATGTGTAAAAGGCCTTCTTTTCCCGGCAGGATTTCGACAAATGCACCATAGGTCTCCAAGCGTTTTACTGCGCAATTCCGGTAAATCGCGCCCTCTTCAGGTTTGGCGATCATTCCTTCTATCAGCCGTTTGGCATTTTCGCCGGCGGAACCATCGGGCGCGGAGATGAATATCATGCCATCATCCGAAATCTCGACTTTTGCTCCGCTTTGGGCTTGAACGGCTTTGATATTTTTTCCACCAGGACCGATGATCTCGCCGATCAATTCGATATCGACTTTCATCGTGATCATCTTCGGCGCGAAGGGAGAAATTTCCGGTCTGGGTTGACTGATGGTTTTTTCCATCGTATTGATGATAAAGAATCTGCCTTCCTTCGCCTGTTCAAGCGCCGAGCGCATGATGCTTGTGGAAATGCCTTGGACCTTTAAATCCATCTGGATTGCAGTGATACCGGTTTTTGTACCGGTAACTTTAAAATCCATATCACCGTAATGGTCTTCCGCTCCCAAAATATCCGTCAGCACGATGTATTGATCGTTTTCCTTGATCAGTCCCATTGCAATACCTGCAACGGTGCAACGAACGGGAATTCCGGCATCCATCATCGCAAGCGAACCCGCGCAGACGGTTGCCATTGATGAAGATCCGTTCGATTCAAGAATGTCGGAGACGATTCGAACGGTGTATGGAAATTCCTCTTCGCCGGGAATCTGCGTCCTCAAAGCGCGCTCGGCGAGATGTCCATGACCGATCTCCCGTCTGCCGGTTCCGCGCAGAGGACGTACTTCGCCAACGCTGAATGGCGGAAAATTGTAATGCAACATGAACTTTTTCGTGAATTCCTCGCGATCAATGGCATCGATAATCTGCTCGTCAAGTTTTGTGCCGAGTGTTACCGAACCGAGACTCTGAGTCTCGCCACGCGTAAAAAGCGCAGAGCCATGAGCACGTGGCAAAACGCCTATTTCACAAGTAATCGGACGGATCTCTTTTAATCCTCTGCCATCCAACCGAATACCGGATTCAACAATTTTTTTCCGCATATCATTTTTCAGAATTTCATCAACAATCTTTTCGACGACGCTTCCCATCCCGGGAAAGGGCTCTTCGAGTTCCTCTTTGAGACTTTTCAGAAAAAATGCTATTGCGTCTGAGCGAGTTTTCTTTTTCTGTTTACCCTTTTCACGCCAATCGAGTAACATCGGCAACGTTTTCGCTTCGACCGCTTCGACAAATCCTTCGGGCATAACCGGAACCTGAAACACGGCTTTGACCGGCTTAACTTCAGCAATGAGTTCTTTCTGAAGTTGAATGATCTGAACAATTGCCTGATGTCCAAATTCGATGGCGCTGACGATAACTTCCTCGGAAATTTCTTTCGCTTCTCCTTCCACCATCACGACGGATTCTTCAGTTCCTGCGATAACAATTTCCATTTCGCTTTTTTCCATCTGAGGAATCGTCGGATTTAAAATATATTCTCCGTCGATTCGACCGACACGAACCCCGGCAATCGGTCCCAAAAATGGGATTTCCGAAATGCTGAGAGCCGCCGAAGCACCGATGATTCCGAGAATATCGCCCGGATTTTCCTGATCGCTTGAGATTACGCTGGCAATTACCTGCGTATCTGAGAAAAACCCGTTGGGAAATAGCGGACGGATCGGGCGGTCGATCAGACGCGAACCTAAAATTTCTCTCTCGGATGGACGCCCTTCACGCTTAAAAAAACCACCCGGGATTTTACCTGCGGCATAAGCGCGTTCCTGATATTCACACTGAAGCGGGAAAAAATCCTGCTTAGGCGTCGATAACAGATTCGCTGTAGCCGTCACTAAAGCAATTGTATCCGCATAACGGACAGTTACGGAACCAGAAGCCTGCTTGGCCATCTTTCCGGTTTCAATGATTAATTCACGACCTCCAAGGGTCATTGATTTTCGGATCAATTATATATCTCCTGTATTCTATCTACTTACGTATGTTAAGATCTGCAATCAGCGTCCGGTAACTATCCATGTTTTTCTTTTTCAGATAACTTAACAGATGCTTCCGGCGGCTGACGAGTTTCATCAGTCCGCGACGTGATGCGTGATCTTTTGGGTTGTTTAAAAAATGTTCGGTTAGTTCCTTAATTCTCTGCGTCAAAATTGCGATCTGAGATTCAGCCGATCCCGTATTCTTCGGATCCTGACCGTATTTCTCAACTAACTCTTGCTTGATATCTTTCGTCAATACCATTCAGTTTATCCTCCATTTCATTCTTGATTTTCATACACAACATTTTGTCATTAATCATCTGCTTCTTCAATTCATCAGCAGATTCAAATTTAATTTCATCTCTTAACTTTTTCAATAATTCAACTTCTATTTCTTCGCCGTACAAATCCACCGTTGGCGGATCGAACAGATTGACTTCAATCGAAAACTCCTGTGCGTCAAACGTTTTCCGCGTTCCGAGATTACTCATACCGTAAGATACGGAATTTTTTACATGAACTCTCGAAAAATAAACGCCGAATGCCGGAATAAGCTTTTGCGAATCGTTTGGCAGAATGTTGGCAGTCGGAAAACCCAGCGCGTGTCCGCGTCCGAAACCTTTGATGACTTTTCCAGTCAACGAATACGGCCTTCCAAGCAATTTCCATGCGGCTTCTACTTTTCCATCCAACAGCAATTTTCTAATTGCTGACGATCGCACATGTTCGCCTTCTATCGAAAACATCGAAACGATCTCGACATCGAAACCGCTGAATTTGCTTTTCTCTTGAAGAATTGCCGCATTGCCCGCCCTATCTTTACCAAATCGATAATCATATCCAACGATCACTTTACTAACTTGCAAATGCTCCATCAAAACTGTCAGGATAAATTCTTCCGGTGACATTTTCAAGAATTCTATATCGGTTTGGACAAACAACACCGCGTCTAATTCCGTTTGACTCAGCAAGCGGATTTTTTCCGGAAGCGAAGTCAGAATCGGCAAGACAAAACCATCTGATTGATTTAAAACCTTACGCGGATGCGGATCAAAAGTGACCAGTAGCGATGTGACGCCCATCTTTTTTGCTTCAGTAATAGCGGTTTCAATAATTTTCCGATGCGCCAGATGAAATCCATCAAAAACGCCCAGCGCAATGACGCTTCCCTTGAATCGTTCCGGCAAATTTTCTAACCCGCGAAATACCTGAATCATGCGATGACCGCCTGCTTCGCCGATTCAAACAGACTATCCAATCCGTCGAATGAAATGGCATCGTCCGAACGATAATCGCCGACCTGAACTCTCTTTAAAAAAATCAGATGTCCGACCGTTCCCAACGCCAGAGCAAAATCTTCGCCGAGTTTCCGTATATAAGTTCCGCTAGAACAGGTCACGACGATCTGAATATGCGACGCATCGACGATTTCCGGCTTCAGATCATAGATCATGATCTTTTTCGGTTTCAGCGTAAATTCGACATCGCGTCTCGCTAATTTGTAAGCCCGCTGTCCATCGATTTTTTTCGCCGAGAATCGTGGCGGCGTTTGATCGATCTCACCCAGAAAAGAGAGGCGTATCTTTTCGAGAATTTCGGGTGTTAAAATAGGAACCTCGGAAGAATTAACGACCGAAGTCGTCGGATCGCCACTTTTCGTGGATTGCCCAAGTTTCAAAATACATTCGTACGTTTTCGGACACCGAAGCAGATCGATCATTCGTTTGGTCGCTTGACCCATAAGTACCAACAGAACTCCTTCGGCGAACGGATCGAGCGTGCCACCATGCCCGATTTTCCGAATTCCCGACAAACGCTTAACCTTCCGAACAACGTCATAAGATGAAATCCCTGCCGGTTTATACACATTCAAAATTCGGTCTGTCTGCTGGACGGTTGTCATAAGAATCTAATTTATTGGTGAAGTGATTGAATCAATTTTTCGATTTTCTCGGCATTTTCCTCTGTGTCGTCTTCATAGAAAGACAGTTGCGGCACGCGTCTCAACGAAATATGATTGCCGAGAATACCTCGCGCAAAGGAAGCGCGCGATCGGATTTTTTCCATTCCCGCTTTCCGCTGGTCTGCATTGTGATTCAAAATACTGATGTAAACTTTCGCCGACCGTAAATCGGGCGAGCAAACGACTTTTGTCACCGTCACAAGTCCGTATCCATCACACGGAATGTCTCGAATAAACGCCTCCGCAAGAATGCGCTTGATTTCGTCAGAAACACGCTGAATCCGATAACTGCTTGTCATAACATTTCAATCCTTCTACCCATCACCTGAACTTCAAAGCGGTTCTCGATGAATTGCTCCGCCTTTCGTAAAATATCGTGAACGACGGATGGGTCGTTGCTGATAGTAACAATTCCAATCTGACTGCGGCTCATCTCATCGCCCATTCTAAGTTCGGAAATTGCGACATTGAACCTGCTCCGAACTTGATTTTTAAGGCGACTCAAAATGGAGCGTTTATCCTTTAAAGAGCGTGTCGTAGGCAATAACAAATCCATCTGTAATAAACCGGTTGTCATTTTTTAGTGTAAAGAAATTGATCTTATTCAAGTTTCCTTTTCACGGATTTGATTTCGAAAAATTCGATCCGATCGCCGATTTTATAATCATCATAACCCTCAATCGAAATTCCGCACTCAAACCCTTCTGCTACTTCGCGGGCATCGTCTTTGAACCGCTTCAGCGACTCGACGAAACTTTCGTGCACGACTTTCGCATCACGTTTCAGCCGAGCACGCGCCGTTCGGGTCACCTTACCAGAAACGACATACGAGCCGGCAATCATGCCCTGTTTAGGAATCTTAAAAACTTCACGGACTTCTGCTTCGCCTAACATCTCTTCGATCTTGTCGGGACTTAACATCCCTTCAAGAGCGGCTTTGATGTCATCAATCAATTCGTAAATGATGCTGTAATAACGAATTTCGATATTTTCCTTCTTGGCTTGTTCTTTGACTTTTGGATTTGCAGAAACGTTAAATGCGACGATGACCGCTTCCGACGCTTTCGCTAACAGAACGTCGGACTCTGAAATTTCTCCAGCCGCCATGTGTTTAACACTGACGCTGACTTCCGTATTGCCAAGATCTTTCAATGCGTGGTTAATCGCCTCGGCAGAACCGTCCACATCGCACTTTAGAATAACATTCAACTGTTTAATTTTTCCTTCGGCAATCTTGGCAGAAATCGTATCCAACGACCATTCTTTGAGTTGGCGATTCATTTGTTCGCGCTGAATTTTCTGGCGTTCTATCGCGATTTTACGCGCCAAATGCTCATCCTGAACGACAGAAAACACATCCGCGAGTCCCGGCAATATATCAAAGCCGATAACCACGACTGGATCGGAAGGTTCCGCATGGGTTAGTTTTTGACCACGTTCGTCAAAAAGTGCTCTGACCTTTCCAAAAGCCGCACCGCACACGAATGGGTCTCCGATTTTCAGTGTTCCTTTCTGGATCAATATCGTTGCCGTTGGGCCGTGGCGTCTGTCCATTTTTGATTCAACGATCGTTCCCTGAGCGCTTGTTTCATAATTCGCTTTCAGGTCTAGCATCTCAGATTCGAGCAAAATTAAATCCAGGAGATGATCGATCCCTTTTCCGGTCTTTGCTGATATTTCTGCGTATTGAACTTTCCCCCCCCACGTTTCGACAAGCACATCATTGTCAGCTAGTTCACGTTTGACGCGTTCCGCATCGGCTTCTGGCTTGTCAATTTTGTTAATTGCCACAACGATCGGAACATTCGCGGCTTTCGCGTGGTGAATCGCCTCGATTGTCCGAGGCATCACACCGTCATCTGCGGCAACGATCAACACGACGATATCCGTAATCTGAGCGCCGCGGGCTCGCATCGCTGTAAAAGCTTCGTGTCCCGGCGTATCCAAAAATGTAATCTTCTTTTTATTCGGCAAGATAACCTGATAGGCACCAATGTGCTGTGTAATGCCGCCGAATTCACCGGCTACGACATTCGATCTTCGGATAAAATCCAGCAAAGAGGTCTTTCCATGATCGACATGTCCCATAATAGCGACGACAGGTGCACGAAATTTGGAGTTTTCCAAATCTTCTTCCGTTTGATCAATCTTGAGAAGTTCCTCACCAAACATTGCCACCTGCTCGACCCTGAAACCAAACTCATCGGCAATGATCGTGATCGTGGTAAAATCCAACCGCTGGTTAATGGTAACGAACATTCCCATTTGAATACATTTTTCGATCACATCGGCTGGGCTGACATCCATCAGCGAAGCCAGCGTTTCAACGGAAGCAAATTCGCTGACACGAATTCTATTTGTGATTTCTTCAATCTCTTCTTTATCGCTTCCGCCTTTTTTATATTTTTTATGAATGACTTTCCCGTCTATTTTAGCCATTGTACGACGAATGGAATCATCAACCTTCTTTTCGTCAATATCGGCTCCTTTTTTATTGTGCTTGCCTTTCTTTTGGCTAAAATCTGTCGTTTCCGGTTTCTTCTTCCCAAATTTTTGTGCGAGACGAGATTCGATATCCGAAATGGCGATCCTTCTCAGTTTGCGCTTTTCTTTATCTTTCTTTTTCTTTTCACCTTTGACCTCGATCTCACTCTTAGTGACTGGTTTTCCAATCGTTTTTTCCGATCCAATGGCTTCTTCGACTGATTGTTCTGCAATGATGTCCGTCTTGCGAATTTTTTCACGAACCTGCTCGATCAAAATCGGTTTGATATCGGCGCAAAGTTCAATCACGCATGCGATTGCACTCTGGAAAAGAAGCGCCGCGGATTTCACCACTTCCTCTTCCATTCTCCGACGCTCGAGTTCGGCGGCTTTTTGAGTATCTTCCTGAGCTTTCCGCTTCAGTTCCGCCTCTTTTCTGGCTCTTTCCTTGAGCGCGCGTTCGACAAGAGTCTTTTCCTTGGCGAATTGCTCCAGAATTTTGATATAAGTCAGTTCATCGACCGGAGAATTCACACTTTTGGAAGAACTGCCCTCTTTTGCAAGAAACGAAATGATATCAATATAGGATATATTGAGTTCCTTGGCTATCTCAAAAATTTTCTTTTGTCTTGTCTTCGGTTCGTGATCCATTCAACGCTTTCTATTCTTTTTCCAAATCTACGCCAGTATCTTCATCGGAAACTTGTGTCTTTGCCCTTTCCTCCTTCAGTGCAGTTTTTCCCTCTTCGTCCTCTTCCAAATATTCGTCGACTTCTTTTTCGTATTTTTCGAAATCTTCGGAACTCGCCGTCGCATCTTCAACGGCTCTGCGCGCGTTTTCCAATTCGGCTCTTCGATTTTCTACCGCTTCTGATACCAGTACAAGTACCTTTTCGACTGTCTTCTCGCCGAGACCTTTGATGTTGATCAATTCCTCTTTTGGCGTCGCAAGCAGTTCCTCGGCGGTGTCAATGCCAATACCATACAACAACTTCCAATTATGCTCAGTCAATCCTTCGATGTCTTCCAGATAAATCGTTTCCGATTCAGTCAGCTCATAATCTGAACGTTTAATAGCATCAATTGAATAACCCGTCACTTTCGACGCTAGCCGTATGTTCTGACCATTTTTCCCTATGGCGACGGAAATTTCTTCATCGGGGAAGATCGCCAGTGCGGTTTTCCTTTCCTCATCAATCTCAAGCATGAACGGTTTGGCGGGCGAAAGCGCGCGCGTGATGAGAATTTCCGGTTCACTGCTGTAATTGATTATGTCGATCTTTTCGTTATTTAATTCGCGGACGATCGCCTGAATACGGCTTCCTTTAATGCCGACACAGGCGCCGACGGCGTCGATGCGACGGTCGTTCGATTCAACGATGACCTTGCTTCGGTCGCCAGGATGACGCGCCACCCGTTTGATTTCGATCGTCTTGTCATAGATTTCCGGTACTTCGTTTTCAAAAAGTTTAATCAGAAATTCTTCCGATGCGCGGGAAACGATGATCTCCGGTCCGTTCAGCCCAACTGTCGCTTCTTTGACGATAGATTTGATGCTTTCGCCGCGGCGGTACTTTTCGCCCTGAATCTGTTCTTCGTGCGGCATCTTTATTTCGGCTTTGCCGATGTTGATAAAAATGGCGTCGCGTCTGATTTGATGCACATCGCCGATGATGATCTGCCCGATCTTCTTGGAAAATTCCTCGTAGATCTGGTTCTTTTCTACACTCTGAATTTGCTGATTTAAAATCTGTTTGGCGTGTGTAATCAATCGTCTGCCGAAACTCAGCGGATCGATAATCTCAACAAAATATTCGCCCGCTTCCATATCCGGCTCAGTTAATTTTGCCTGCTCGACGCTGATTTGATACAGGGGATCGGTCACCTCTTGGACGATCAGTTTCCGCTGGTAGATTTCGATCTCGCCTTTATCCATATTGACGATGACGTCGAAGTTTTCGACGCTATTGTACTTTTTTTCGATTAGCGCCAGAAATACCTTCTGAATAATGTCGCTTAAATCTGCACGATCAACATTTTTCTCACGTGCGATAGCCCCAAACGCTTCGATGATTTCCCGGTTAATCAACTTTTTGCTCCTCTTTGTTTCTCTACCATTTTAAAAGCACTTTTCCAAATTCGATGTTCGAATAGGCAAAGACCAAATTCCCTTCTACCGTCTCCAGTGTTACGCCCGTTTCGTCTGCCGAAACGATTTTTCCTTCAATGGAAGATTTCACGCCGTCGATTTCCACGCGGATTTTCATTGCTCTGCCAATATTTCGGAGAAAATCACGCCGCGTTTTCAGCGGATAATCGACGCCCGGTGAAGTTACCTCCAGCTGATAGGCGTCCGGCATCAGTGCGTCGAATTCGGCATCGGCTTTGATCTCCTTTGTAATCCGTATGATCTGATCTATGTTAATTTCGTTGTCTGACTCAGCGACGACCTTGATAAATTGCCGCCTACCTTGAAGGTTGAAGGAAGTTTCAATCAGGTAACAAGCGTTTGCTTCGACGATCCGCCTGATGATTTCCTTTGCTTTTTCCTTCACACTTGTCATTCTTTCTCTCTCCAAATGGAAAAGTGGGCTTTGTCAACCCACTTTAACCAGCAAAAATTTAAGAATCTTTCTGTTCTTCTCCAAACGAAAATTTTAGTTCTTTAATGCCTCTATTTGAGATTGTAGTTGCTCCGCCGCATTTTTGGCTTTGTAATCCGGCTCGCCATCCAATACCTCTTGAACTAATTCTTCCGCTTTTTTCAATTCATTGATCTTGATCAAACTGCGGACGGCGTTCAGACTGTATTCGTGTCTCTGAAATTTGTACGGCGATTCCTCAATGGCTTCAGTATACATTTTTGCGGCTTTTTCGTATTCCCCTTTGTGATCGAGACAGAGTCCAACGCCGTTTAGAGCAGAAGCTTCGATCATATAATCGTCATCATAATCATCAACATATTTCTCGAAATTCTCCTGCGCTTTCTCGTAATCCGACTTTGCTAAATATGATTGCGCCAGCAAAAGCGTCGCCATCCCGGCGCTTTTCGTCCGCGGATTCTTCTCGATCAGCGCTTCCAACCGGACAACCGCGTCGTCAATGTCGCCTTTTGCCAATGCAATCTCTGCCATTCCCAGCTCGCCAGAAGCTTCCCTGTTAGCGCTTTTCTTAGACTGAGCCAGCAAAACAATCAGAGCAACTACAACGACAATACCAAGTGCGCCATATAAAAGTTGCTTGGGATTGTTTCTGACAAATGTATCGACCTGCGATATTTTCTCCAATACCGGATCTTTTTTCATCTCTTTCTTCGTGATTTTCTTTTTCGGTTTCAGCATTTTGGTTTCTCCTTAATTTTTCTGGTACCCTCGCCGGGAATCGAACCCGAATCAAAGGATTAGGAATCCTCTATTCTATCCGATTGAACTACGAGGGCTCAAATAGCGGCTAAGTTTATTCCTTTTATGCCATTATTTGCAAGGATAATTCTCTGAGAAGATTGAACCCCGCCTTCGGCGAGGTGAAGATCGAAGATTCGACTTGGAGAATTCGCCGAAGTAAAATTGAAGAATGGAATTTGAATAAAGAAGTTGTCAAATTTCAGATGTTTCAAGATAAAAAAACTTTCTTTTAATGATTTAATTTTAACAAAAGAAAAAGGGCTTTAGCCTGATTATCAGACAAAAGCCCAATTTTGTCAAACGCTCAAAGAGCGTTGCGCTTCGCGTTTTAGTTAGAAATTATATCTAATGCCGATTCCTGCGTTGATTCCAAAATCCATACCCGGAACAATATTCAGTGTTGGAACTAACTCTAAAAACACGTCGAGCGGCGGACCAGCAAAAATCCAATCAAGGCCTAGCGGAACTCGAACGCCGACATAGGTATCATTCGCAAGTGTTACCTTTGTACCGATTCCATAATAGAATGGAAGTTTGCCACTGGGCGCATTAATCAGACTATAG
>Ga0210017_1002151_pt1 | contig 16961 bp, 15 predicted proteins | sample CryGeyCG2014_020_FD_183966 | JGI IMG/M metagenome (GOLD analysis project Ga0210017, IMG submission 183966) | Groundwater microbial communities from aquifer - Crystal Geyser CG08_land_8/20/14_0.20 (SPAdes) (version 2) | ecosystem: Environmental > Aquatic > Deep subsurface > Groundwater | place... | reverse complement strand
CCATCCTTTCCATAGCCTGGCTTTACCTCCTGTGAAAATATTAGCCAGGCTGAATCTTAATCCACTTCGGTTAGATTTTTCGTGATTCAACAACTTCTCCTTCGGTTAGATTTTAGATGATTTAAATCGCGGACTTGACAAAAAAATCTGATAGTGTTAGATTGAAAGGTTGCGTTATGTTTTTCCTTTCCCTTCAATTTTGGTCAAGTCTAAATTCCCTCACTAGATATATTACAACACTTTAAATGCCTTAGGGTAACTTTTTTGATTTTATTTTAAGGAGTAAAGATTATGGCTGTATTGTCCATACCTAAACATAGTTTAACAAAATCTTTTGCTAAGCTTCCTGAGGTTGTCGAGATTCCTTCTCTTGTTCGGATTCAGTTTGATTCGTTTCGTTGGTTTCAGGAAGAAGGCTTAAAGGAACTTTTTGAGGGGATTCCCCCTATCTTGGATTATACGCGCAATAAATTAGAGCTGCGTTTCACTGATTATGAGTTTCATGAGCCAAAGCATTCTATTGAAGAATGCCTTACGCAGGGCATGACTTATTCTTCTCCTCTTTATGTCACTGTTCAGCTAATAGTCAAGGAGACGGGAGAAATTAAACAACAGGAGTTATTCTTTGGTGACTTTCCGTTAATGACGGATAGAGGAACTTTTATTATTTCTGGAGTGGAAAGGGTAGTAGTAAGCCAATTGAGCCGCTTTCCTGGCGTTTATTTCACTTTACAGAGGGATCCTGCTAGCGGGCGTGAGTTATGTTTTGCCAAGCTTGTTGCTGAGCATGGCTCTTGGCTCGATTTTGAGACTTCTGGCAGAGATGTTATCTCAGTGAGATTAGGCGGGAAGAGGAAAATGCTTGTCACCACTTTATTGCGTGCTATAGGCTTTGAAACCGACGAGGAGTTAATTAACCGATTCCAAGACGTAGATAATTCGCCTGATCATGCTTTTATTCGCTCCACAATAGAGCGGAATCCTTCGATTAGGACTAAAGGTGATGCCTTAGTTGATATCTACCGTAAATTTTCTTCTGGTGATCCTCCTAGTCTTGATAGTGCTCAATCATTGCTGAATAACTTTTTGTTTAATCCACGGCGTTATAGCTTGGGGAAAATAGGGCGCTACAAGCTTAATAAGAAATTAAGGCTTCACCTTCCTCAAGACCAGCTCGGTTTAACACCCGAAGATCTGGTGGGAATAGTCCGTCAGATTATCTTAATAAATAAGCATGAAGATATCCCTGATGATATTGACCATCTTGGCAATCGGCGAGCACAAACAGTGGGTTTTTTGATACAGAGGCAATTTCAAGTTGGGTTGCTGCGGTTAGAGAGGGCCATCAAAGAACGGATGAGCATTCTTGGTCCCGAAGAGGCGACTCCAGCCTTGTTAATTAACATTCGCCCGTTAGTAGCTACTATGAGGGAGTTCCTTGGCAGGTCTCAGCTATCTCAATTTATGGATCAAACTAATCCACTGGCTGAATTAACTCATAAACGTCGCCTCTCTGCTATAGGTCCCGGAGGGTTATCAAGGGAGCAAGCTGGCTTTGAAGTTCGGGATGTGCATTATTCACATTATGGCAGGATTTGTCCTATAGAGACACCGGAGGGACCAAATATCGGGCTCATTGGGTCGTTAGCTACTTACGCCTCAGTCAATAAGTACGGTTTCATAGAAACACCTTACCGTAAGGTTATTCGTGAGGTTCCAAATATTGAAGATGAATTGTTGGGAAGAACAATTCAGGAGGATGTGACAAACAACAGCGGCGAGGTTGTAATCCAAGCAGGGACATTGATTACTAAGGAAATCGCTGACAAGCTTGCTTCTCTCCCCATGCAAACAATCAAAATAGTCCCCTTTGTTTCTGAGCAGATTGCTTACTTAGCCGCCGATGAAGAGGAGCAATATGCTATTGCTCCGGCTAATGCTCCTGTTAATAGCAGGAATGAGTTTATCCAGCAAAGGGTCGAAGTTAAGAAAGGTGATAAATATTTTAAGGAATCTGTTGACAAGGTAGATTTTATGGATGTCTCTCCCAAACAGATATTTGGCGTTGCTGCCTCGCTTGTTCCATTTTTGGAGCACGACGATGCTAATCGCGCTTTAATGGGTTGCAACATGCAACGCCAAGCTGTGCCTTTGTTATTTCCCCAGGCCCCCCTGGTAGCCACAGGTATGGAAAAAGAGGTGGCTAAATACAGTGCGCAGGCAATATTTTCTCCCTGTGACGGTGTAGTGACTTCAGCAACCGGTTCGCAAATCATAATTAAGGATGAGGAAGACAAGGAGCACGTTTATAAGTTGGATAAATTTGTTAGAACCAACCAAGGAACATGTGTTAACCAATGTTCCATAGTAAATAAAGGGGACAAGGTTAGAAAAGGGCAACCACTTGTTAACAGCAGTGCAGTGGAGGGAGAAGAGCTTGCCTTGGGGCAAAATGTTATTTGTGCCTTTATGAGCTGGAGGGGGTACAATTTTGAAGATGCCATCGTTCTTAGTAAAAGATTAGTCACAGATGAAGTTTTCACTTCTATCCATATAGAGAAATACGTGATTGAGGCACGTGAAACGAAGCTTGGTCCTGAAGAAATTACCAGAGACATACCAAATGTAAGCGAAGAAAGCCTTAGCGAGCTTGATGAGCAGGGCATTATACGAATAGGGGCTGAAGTAAGCCCCAATGATATATTAGTGGGGAAGATTACCCCTAAGGGTGAAACTGAGCCTTCTGCGGAGGAGAAGTTATTACGAGCTATATTCGGCGAAAAGACACGTCTGGTGAAGGACAGTTCTCTCAGAGTAGCAGCTGGTGGAGGGGGAAAGGTTATCGATGTAAAGGTATTCTCTCGTGATAGCCATGACGAAATGTCGATTGGAGTAAATAAGCTTATATGGGTATGGCTTGCTCAGAAACGTAAGGTATCAGTGGGCGATAAAATGTCAGGCAGGCACGGCAATAAAGGTGTTGTTTCAATTATATTGCCTGAGGAGGATATGCCTTACTTATCTGATGGTACGCCTGTGGATATTGTCCTTAATCCTCTCGGCGTCCCATCTCGAATGAACCTAGGACAGGTTTTGGAAGCTCATTTAGGTTGGGTAGCGCGTGTCTTGGGCTTCAAAGCAATTAACCCCATTTTTGATGGAGCTGATATTACTGAGGTTGAAGATTATTTAGCCATGTCCTGGATAGCATGGCAAGCTGGCGCTGTCTCTCTATATCACGGTGGTTTAACTGACGGTGTAACTGATTTTGAGAAGATTGACGCTTGGCTCACTGCCCGAGGATTTGATGGGAGGGAGACAGAGGAAATGATGGATGGGAAACATAAAGGGAAGGCTAGAGAGGCTGCTCTTCGTTTATGGCTTGAAGATTTGGGCATAAATTCTCGGGATTTGAGCAAGGATGAATTGGAACAGAAAACGCAGGAGGTTTACAAAGAGCGAAGACTTTATCCACCTATCTTTGGAAAGATGGAACTTAGAGACGGGCGAACTGGGAAGCCTTTTGACCAGCCCGTGACTGTTGGTGTTATGTATATGATGAAATTGATACACCTTGTTTCAGACAAAGTGCATGCCCGCTCTACCGGGCCATATTCGCTTATTACCCAGCAACCACTGGGTGGAAAAGCTCGATTTGGCGGTCAGCGCTTCGGAGAAATGGAGGTGTGGGCTTTGGAGGGTCACGGTGCAGCTTCTACACTTCAGGAAATGCTTAGTATAAAATCGGATGACATTAATGGTCGCTCTAGAGCTTACGAAGCTATCGTTAAAGGTGAAGACATTCATCATCCTGGTGTTCCAGAAGCGTGTAAGGTGTTGTTTATGGAGCTGCGTAGCTTAGGGCTTGCCGTGGAATTGCTTAACGAAGGAAGGAGCCAGGCAAGCCTCTCTACAGTGGGTACTTCGGAAGATTCAAAGCTGGAATAAAAATCGAGGTGTAACAGAAAATGTCTGATTTTGATGATTTTGATGCCATTAGGATAAGCCTTGCCTCGCCAGATCAGGTCAGGAGTTGGTCTCATGGCGAAGTAACTAAGGCGGAGACCATAAATTACCGCACTTTGAAGCCGGAAAGGGACGGCTTATTTTGTGAAAAGATTTTTGGTCCTGTCAAAGACTACGAATGTCATTGTGGGCGGTATAAAAAGATACGTTACAAAGGCGTCATCTGTGAGAAATGCGGTGTTGAGGTTGGTCCTTCTAGTATGCGAAGGGAACGCATGGGACATATCGAATTAGCGGCACCGGTTGCCCATATCTGGTTTACGAAGCTTGTGCCCAGCCCGGTCAGTCTTCTCCTCGATGTCTCGCCTCGAAACTTGGAAGGAGTTATCTACTTTGCTCGATATATCGTTATTTCCGTTGATGAAGAAGCTCGTCAGAAGAAGAGTGAACAGATTGATAAAGATAAAGATCGGGGAATAGCCGAGCAAGAAAAAAAGGTGAACAAGCAAGTTGAGAAGTTACAAGCCAAATTGGAGGCTACTCCCGAAGACGAAGACATAATTAAGAAGATAAATCAGCTAAGGGCCAAATTTGAGGAGAGTAAGGTAGAGATTGAAGAGGAATGGAAAGCGAGGAGGGATGAAGTAAAAAGTTTGAAGCGATGCGAAATACTCACCGAGGAAAAATATCAGGAACTTAAGGATAAATATGGTGATATTCTACGAATTGGCACCGGCGCTGAAGCTATCGAAGAGATACTGAGAGGGATTGATATTGATAGTTTGCATGGGGAACTTCTTGAGGAATTAAAGAATGCCTCCGGGCAAAATCGTAGGAAGTTAAGCAAGCGGCTACAGCTAGTGGAAGACTTTAAAGTTAGTGGGAATAAACCTGAATGGATGATTTTAACTGTGCTTCCGGTACTGCCTCCGTCACTTCGTCCTGTAGTTCAACTGGATGGTGGGCGCTTTGTTATCAGTGATGTTAACGACCTTTATCGGCGCATCATCAATCGCAATAATCGTCTCCGTCGTCTCATAGCATTAGGTGCACCAGAGGTTATTATCCGTAACGAAAAGCGAATGCTACAGGAAGCTGTTGATGCTCTTATTGATAATGGAAGGAGGGGGCGTCCGGTAACTACTGGAACCAAGCATGTACTGAAATCTTTATCGGCTATGCTGAAAGGGAAGCAGGGTCGGTTTCGTCAAAATCTTTTAGGAAAGAGGGTGGATTATAGTGGGCGTTCAGTAATCGTTGTTGGTCCGAATCTCAAGCTTCACCAATGTGGGTTGCCAAGGCGCATGGCTTTAGAGCTATTTAAACCTTTCGTGATGCATAAGCTTATCGAGATGGGCTATGCTAATAACTTAAAGATTGCTCGAACCTTGGTAGAAAAGGGTGATCCCGAAATTTGGGATTTACTCAACGAAGTAGTCAAAGAGCGTCCAGTGTTACTCAATCGTGCACCTACACTACATCGGTTGAGCGTTCAAGCTTTCGAACCGGTGTTAATTGATGGTGATGCTATCCAAATTCACCCTTTAGTTTGTGCTGCCTTCAACGCTGATTTTGATGGTGACCAAATGGCAGTCCATATTCCTCTATCTAAATTAGCGGTGGAGGAAGCCAGGAAACTTATGCTCAGTACTCGTAATATGCTGCTGCCAAGTTGTGGTGAGCCGATAGTCGTGCCTAGTTTAGATATAGTCCTCGGGTGCTATTATCTCACTACGGTTAAGCCTGGAGCCAAAGGAACGGGAAAAGTATGCAGTAATCTTGAGGAAGCTAGGCTTGCTTATGAGTTAGGTTTTATTGAGCTTGGTGCCCAGATTACAGTACGAGATGAGCGCTCAGGGAAAATGGAGACCACTGTGGGGCGAATTTTATTTAACGATATTTTGCCTCCCGAGCTTCGTGCCTATGATAAAGTAATGGACAAGGCATCCTTAAAATCATTGGTATCTGATTGTATTCGCTTATTGGGTGAGGAGGCTACGGCTCCTATCCTTGATGACCTCAAACAATTGGGGTTTGACTACATTACGAAGTCAGGTATTTCTATTGCAATGGATGATATTAATGAACCCGCTAACAAGAGCAAGCTTCTTAAAGAGGCTGAGCAGCAAATTGGTGTTGTGGAGGAGCAATTTAATCAAGGATTGATTACTGAGGAGGAGCGTTATGAAAGTGCTGTTCAGACATGGATGAAAACTACTTATGAAATTACTGATAGTGTAGCGAAATCCCTGGAATCTTTTGGGGGGATCTATATGATGGCTGACTCAGGAGCCAGGGGAAATATCTCTCAGATAACACAGATGGTGGGGATGCGTGGGTTAATGGCTGACCCATCAGGAAGGATAATAGAATTTCCCATTAAGTCCAGTTTTCGTGATGGTTTATCACCTATGGAGTACTTTATTTCCACCCATGGTGCTCGTAAAGGATTAGCAGATACTGCCTTGAGAACATCAGACAGTGGTTATCTTACTAGACGTCTTGTAGATGTTGCCCAGGATGTCATTATAACTGAAGAAGATTGTGGTACCACTGAAGGAGTCTGGATATCAAGAGGAGCTGAAGAAGAATACCTGCCTCCATTTAACGAACGGATTTTTGGTTATCTTGCTGCAAATAAGGTCGTTGAGCCTGGTACCGGGAGGGTTATCGTCGATCGCAATGAGGAAATTGATGAAGAAAAAGCTAGGGAAATCATTGAGGCTGACATTACTCAGGTATATGCAAGGTCTCCTCTTAGCTGTCATTCGCGGTTCGGTGTTTGTCGAAGGTGCTATGGTAGAGACTTAGCGAAAAGAAAGCTGGTGCAGCTTCACACTGCTGTAGGCATTATTGCTGCTCAGAGCATTGGTGAACCAGGTACCCAACTTACCCTGCGAACTTTCCATACTGGGGGTGTGGTGGGTGTTGATATCACCAGTGGTTTGCCTCGTGTGGAAGAACTTCTTGAGGCGAGGACGCCAAAGCGTTGTGCTATCGTTTCTGAAATCGATGGCATGGCTGAAGTAGTTGCCAGTGGAGAAGGGAACCTGATTAAAGTAGTCAGTTCAGAGTTTTATCAGGACGAGTATCTATTTCCACCAGAGGCAAAATTAGCTGTTGAAGAGGGACAGTTGATTGATGCTGGCACTACTCTCTTTCATCCTGAAGTATCCTCGAGTGAAGCTGAAGAAGAATTGCCTGCAGTGAAATCAGAGGCTATAGTAGCAAAGACGGCAGGGCAAGTTGTGATTGAGGATGATCGTCTTTACATCAGGCATGGGGAGAGAGAAGAAAAGGAGTATTTTGCGCCACATGATTTACGTGTGCTCATTAAATCTGGTTACGAAGTGAAAGCAGGTGAACAGCTTACTGAGGGAACCGTCGACCCCCACAGCATCTTGCGAGTTATGGGCAAGGAAGCAGTCCAGCATTATCTAATAAATGAGGTACAAAAAGTATATCGCTCTCAAGGTGTGAGCATACATGATAAGCACATTGCGGTCATTGCCCGTCAGATGTTGAGCAAAGTCAGGGTTATTTCTACTGGAGATACAGAGCTGTTGCCCGAGGAATTGATTGACCGAATTAATTATGAAGAAGTGAATGCGAAAGTACTGGCTGAGGGTGGTGAGCCAGCGATAGCAGAGGCAGTTCTTTTAGGAGTAACCAGAGTTAGCTTGCGTAAAGAGAGCTGGTTATCTGCTGCTTCTTTTCAGGAAACGGATCATGTTCTTCGCAATGCCGCGATTAAAGGCAAGATAGATAGGCTTTATGGATTAAAGGAAAATGTTATTCTTGGTAGGATTATCCCGGCTGGTGTGTTAAATGACCAAGAAAGTGTAGTTGGCTTGCAGCTAGACACTCAGGCTTCATCCGGTGAGGAGGGAAATGAAGTATGAGGGTAGTTTCAGGCAAGCAAGTTTCTGAGGATGTGCCTATTGATTTAGGCCTTCGGCCTAAGCGCCTTGGTGAATTTGTTGGTCAACAAGAAGTTAAGCAGAATTTAAACATAGCCATTGCAGCAGCACAAAAAAGAGGCGAATCTTTAGACCATGTTTTGTTCTGTGGCCCTCCTGGATTGGGAAAAACCACCCTGGCACATATTATCGCTGCTGAGATGGGAGTTAACATTAAGGTAAGCTCAGGACCAGCCATAGAACGTCCTGGGGACTTAGCGGCTATTATTACTAGCTTACGGAGCGGTGACATTTTCTTTATTGATGAAATTCATCGGCTTAGCCATTTGGTGGAGGAAAAGCTTTACCCAGCGCTGGAGGATTTCGTTTTTGATATTTTTTTGGGTAAAGGTCCGGCAGCCCGAAGCTTGCGTTTGAACCTACCTTGCTTTACCTTAATCGGGGCTACAACACGCTTTGCCTTGCTAACTCCTCCCCTTCGTGACAGGTTTGGAGCCACGTACCATCTTGACTTCTATGATGAATTAGCGATAAAGCTGATTCTAAAACGTACTGCTGCTTTTCTGAAGATACCTGCTACGGAGGAGGGGATAGAACAGATTGCTCAGCGTGCTCGAGGCACTCCCCGGGTAGCCAACCGTCTATTAAAAAGAGTACGAGACTACGCTCAGGTTATGGCTGACGGGGTGGTAACCAAGGAAATAGCTATTGAAGGACTTTCAAAACTGGGAGTGGATTCTATAGGTCTGGACGATGTAGATTGCAAAGTATTACGCACCCTGATTGATAAATTTGGCGGTGGTCCCGTGGGTTTAGAGACTATCGCTGCTTCCATTAGCGAGGATGCTGATACAATTATGGATGTTTATGAACCCTATCTTCTCCAGCTAGGATTTTTAGAGCGCACTCCTCGAGGCAGGGTGGTTACTAAGCTTGCTTACGAGCATCTAGGTTTACCTTGTCCTAAAACCTCTCAGGCACAAACAAGTTTATGGAAACAAGCCTAGGAAAAGCAAAGTGCAAAAATCAAAATGAGAAAGGTTTTACATTTTAATTTGTCATTTTGACTTTTTATTTTTGATGTTCTCAGCGTGGCTGTGGTTTCAACTGCATCCATGCTGGTATGACTAAGATAAGAAGGGAAAGAATCAAAATAGTCCCGGCACCTAGCCCGATGTTTGCGCGATTTGTCAGAGCTAACGAAAATAATATCAGGCTCGCTGAAATCAGCAGAGCCACTGCTTTGTGCCAGCGTTGTTTTGCCCTGATGAAAGCAATGGTTGCCAAAGCCAAAATGATGAAACTACCAGCTAATAATAATGTGTTTTCCTGAAGCTGTGCGCTAATGGGTAAAAGTTGACCTCCAGTGCTTGAAGAGGTTAGCCAGATAAATACTACAAGGATGGGAACAAGCATAAGTAATGTATAAAGCCAGTCCCGATTTGTTGTTTGTCTTACTATATAAGCAACGATAAATAAAGCTAATGGGATATATACCAGTGCTGCTAACCAGGTCCATCCTTGAGGCAAATAGATTAAAAGAATACCGGTAACGATTACTGGCAGTAGATAGTATCCCAACCAGGGAAAGAGCCATACTGGCTGGTTATGCCGCCAACCATAAATCACCACACAGGTTGTTGCTATTAATACCAGTAACAGGCAAGTAGTGTTCTGCCAGTAGTAGGAAACAAAGAGCGTGGCTACTAAAAAATGTGGTAAGGCAGCAAAAAAAGCCTCCCACCAACTTCCCTGGTTATGTACTTCACATATTTCTTGCGCTATCGATTGAACTGAGCCGAATTTCAAGGTGGCGATTCTCAGTGCCTCTTCTTCGTTAAGCCCGCCTTCTTTCAGCTCTTGGCTTGAATCTTCAAGGTGAGTAGAAATTTCTCGGATGGTCTCATCTTTAGCCGCAGAATCAATCCTCAGACAGTTTTTGAGGTTCTCCAGGTAATTGGCTAATTTGTTTGTCACGGTAGTACTAGCTTGTTTCGGGTTGTATAACTGTTTTAATCGCGGTAGAGAAATCCTCCCACAAACTCAATTTTTGGGATAAGGCTTGGCGCCCCTTTTCTGTTATCTGATAATAGCGCCTTTCTTGTCCGGCGGGTGACTTTTCCCATTCACTCTTGACAAGCTTTCCTTTCTCCAGGCGGTGTAATGCTGGATAAAGAGTTCCTTCCTTGAACCGGAAATACCCGTTGCTACGTCTATTCAGTTCTTTTATTATCTGGTAACCGTACATAGGTTGAGAACTAATCAGGCAAAGAAGCAAGCACTCAGTGTTGCCTTTAAGCAACTCACGTTTATAATCCATTGTTATGCCTCGTTTCCATAATCCTTAGTATTTACCATACCATCGAAGAAAGCCTTTGTCAATCCACTCAGTGAGATTGTTTAGCAACCTATTCCCCTGACCCCCTTCCCTTAGCAAGGGAAGGGGGAGTGTAGATAAGAGAGGGATGAAATCCCTCTCTATAAATCTCTTCCCCCTCTCCTTTGAAGGAAAGGGGGATAAAGGGGGTGAGGTTAGTAAACACTCTCTCAGTGACTCTCTGTACCTGGAGCGATGGAAGGAGATGTGCTACACTTCTGGTAAATTAATCAACCATTTGAGGTAGAAGTGAAGGAAGTAATTATAGCCAGTGTTGTGCGGACGCCTGTGGGTAATCTCGGTGATTCTTTACGAACTATTCCGGCATATGATTTAGCTGCTCTGGTTCTCAACGAAGTGGTGAAGAGGGCTAATATAGCTCCGAACTTGGTTGACGAGGTAATCATGGCGCAGAATTACCAGAGTGGTGAATATGTAAATATTGCGCGGATGTCACTGCTTAAAGCTGGCTGGCCGGTGGAGGTGCCGGCGTTTACCGTTGATCGTCGTTGCTGTGGTGGCTTTGATGCCGTTTGTCTGGCTGCGATGGCAATTCAAAGTGGCAATGCCGATATTGTGGTTGCTGGGGGTGTGGAGAGCATGAGCACGGCTGAATTTTACATAACAGGCGATGTGAGGTGGGGATTGGGGGGAACCGGTGATATGCCTAAAGGTCATGGACACACCTCAATGTGGGGAATACCGATGTACGACAGAATGCAGCGTGGTAGGGTGATGTCTCAACCAGAGGAAAGATTTGGCGTTTTGCCTACAATGATGTCCTGGGCTGAAACAGCAGCTAAGCAATACGGCATTAGTAGAGAGGATGTGGATAAGTGGGCTTTATTAAGCCATCAAAGGGCGTGCGCCGCTATGAAATCGGGGAAATTTGAAGACGAAATCATTCCTGTATCAGTCCCACAACGTAAAGGCGAGCCAGTATTGTTTGCTAGGGATGAGCATCCCCGTGCTGATACCAGCCTGGAAGCGCTTTCTAAGTTAAGAGCAGTTTTAAACGGTGTTTGCACTGCCGGTAATTCCTCTGGTGAAAATGATGGTGCTGCAGCGTGTGTGGTGATGTCAGCAGAGAAGGCTCGACAGATTGGTGTGGCGCCAATGGCTTATCTTAAATCGTTTGCCTTTAGTGGTGCTGACCCCCGCTATACCTGGAAAGCAGTTCCTACCGCGGTAAATGAAGCGTTACAAAAAGCGGGGCTTACTCTGGAACAAATTGACCTTATTGAGTTGCATGAAGCGTTTGCGGCTCAAGTGCTGGCGAATTTTACTGAGCTGGGAATAACTGAAAAGGACCGTGATAGGGTGAATGTTAATGGTTCTTGTATTGCTATTGGTCATCCACTAGGTTGTACTGGTACTAGAATCTTAACCACGCTGCTCTATGAGATGCGAAGGCGGAATGTAAGATACGGACTTGAGGCTATTTGTGGTGGGGGTGGAATGGGTGTTTGCGGTATTTTGGAAAGGAAGTGAGCCTCATTCTCTTTCATTATATCCTTCGTCAACAGGCAGGTTTGATTGCTGAGCAGCTTCCAGGGCAAGTTCATCGCAGCGGTTATTTTCGGCACTTTTAGCGTGTCCTTTAACCCATTTGAATTCAACTTGGTGATACTCATATAGCTGCAAAAGTTGCTCCCAGAGGTCGGGGTTCAACGCCTTCTCCTTTCTATTACGCCGCCAATTATTCTTACGCCATCTTTCCACCCATCCTTCTGTCATTGCCTTGACTAAATATTCGGAATCGCTATAGAGCGTTGCTTCGCACTTCTCTTTGAGCGCTTTTAAACCGACGATCGCCGCCATTATTTCCATTCGGTTGTTAGTGGTTTTGCGGTAGCCCCCGGATAATTCCTTTCTACGTCCTTTATATAATAGGACGACCCCGTAACCACCAGGTCCAGGATTCCCCAGGCAAGCACCATCGGTGTAAATAGTTACACTCTTAAGTCGTTCCATGTAGGTGAAATTAATTATAACAGAGATTGTTTAGCAACCTATCCCCCTGACCCCCTTCCCTTAGCAAGGGAAGGGGGAGTGTAGATAAGAGAGGGGTTTCACCCCTCTCTTAATAAATCTCTTCCCCCTCTCCTTTGAAGGAAAGGGGGATAAAGGGGGTGAGGTTAGTAAACACTCTCATAACAGATAGTTGAGCAAGCTAGGCTTTTGTTGCTATACTTATAACTCATGGTTGAGTTGGACCACTGTCAACAAGCTCTGAATATATCCTTTAAGGATAAATCTTTATTGTTGCAAGCCTTGTCACATAGTTCTTACTTGAATGAAAACCAGGACTTCTCTTTGCCGAGCAATGAGCGGTTGGAGTTTATTGGTGACGCTGTGTTTGGACTTGTGATAGCTGAGAGGTTGTATAGTGAGTTTCCCGAGTTCGATGAAGGGTGGCTAACTGCGATACGGGCTTATCTGGTTTGTCAGGATACTTTAGCTGAAGTAGCTTCTTCCCTCAAGCTTGGTGATTGGTTCTTAATGGGGAAGGGTGAGGATGCCAGTGGGGGAAGAAGAAAGCAAAGCAACCTGGCAAGCGGTCTGGAAGCTTTGATTGGTGCTATATACCTTGACCAGGGGTTATCTCGGGCCAGGAAATTTATCTTCAAGCAGATTGAACCCTTCCTGGAGAGGGTGAAGAGGGGGAAGGTTAGTCTTAACTATAAAGCGTTATTGCAGGAGTTTGCGCAGAGGGAGAAGATGTCACTGCCGGTTTACCATGTAGCGCAGGTTATTGGGCCTGATCATGATAAACGATTTACTGTTGAGGTTATGATGGACGACAAGGTCATCGGCGTTGGCACAGGCAAAAGTAAGAAAGCTGCTGAGATGGAAGCATCACAATTAGCCTTGGCGAAAGTGAGGTGTAACCATGGGTAGGCGAGATTTCAGTTGGAGAGAACGGAAGAAGCCAAAGAAAACGGTGAAGAAGCCTCAGGCGATACCGGAGATGTTGCCCCAGGTAGAAGTAGAGGTAATCAAGAAGAGGAAGAAAGAACCCGAGGAAGAGTAAGGGGTGACAGCTTACTTAAGCCTTTATCGCAGTGGCGAGCTGCGTGATCGGGTAGAGGCTGCCCGGTCTTTGTTGCGAAACTGTCGTGTTTGCCATGAGCCTCATCCTTTGCTACTGAGGCTCTAAAGTGGAAAACATAGCTCATCTTTCCGCTAGAGTTTACGGTTATGTGCAGGGCGTTAACTTTCGCTATTTTGTCATCCGTGAAGCCACGTATTTGGGTTTAACAGGCTATGTTCGCAACCTACCCGATGGTGCTGTGGAAGTTGAAGCTGAAGGGGATAAAAATCAATTGCAAGAGCTGGTGGAGCAACTAAAGGTAGGTCCCCGTGGAGCTCGAGTAACAGAGGTGGAAACAAGCTGGTCAGGCTACTCAGGGGAATTCGACAGCTTTGAAGTAAGATATTGAGGTTGTTTATTTGTCATTGCGAGGAGCGCTAGCGGTTGCGAGGCGTAGCCGAAGCAAACTGGAGCATGAGATTCCTCGTTTCACTCGGAACAAGCTCTGCAATCTCAGAGGTGGGCATGAGATTGCCACGCTTCGCTCGCAATGACAGAGGGGAGTTGCTAAACAATCTCATATTGAAGATTGACAAAATCTGTGATTAGGGATAAGCTGGGAAGTTGTAGGAAAGGAGTTGGGATATGAGACCGCCTGGACCGCTTGAGATAGGGCTTATTTTAGTTATTGTGCTTATCATCTTTGGTGCTGGGAAGCTACCTCAGGTTTTTCGTTCTGTAGGTGAGGGGATAAGAGAGTTCCGTAAGGCGAAGGAAGGCGAGTTTGACGAGGATAAGCCAGCAGAGAAACCGAAGAGGCGGAAAAGCACCACGAAAAGCTAAATTCCTCTACGTGAGGGAGTGCCACATATGGGTTTCTGGGAAGTAATCGTTATTTTGTTCCTTGCCTTTATTTTTGTTGGACCTCAAAAGGTGCCTGAAATAGCCAGGGAGCTGGGCAAGGGGGCTCGCTGGCTCAAGAAAAATTATACCGACTTCAAGGTAGCCATTACCAAAGAAGTTGATGGGGTTAATACTGATAGGGTAGCTATTACCAAAGAAGTTGATGGGGTTAATACTGATACCGAACGGTGGGACAAGACAAAAAGCTGAGTATCACCGAACATCTCCTGGAGCTGCGCAGTCGCTTAATTAAATCAGTAATAGCTCTGTGTGTGTGTATCGGAATCTCTATTCCCTTAGCGCATTATGTCTTCGATATCCTGAAATCACGGGCGCCAGGGATAGATCTGGTGTTCATAGATGTCACCGAGATGCTTGGCACCTATATGAAGGTTGTTTTTTACTGTGGTATAGCCCTGTCTCTGCCTTATCTTATTTATCAATTGGTGAGGTTTCTTTCCCCAGCGATGACGGACAAGGAAAAGAGATATCTCTATTTCTCAATGCCGCTGGTCGTTCTCCTGTTTGTCGCTGGCGTTTGCTTTGCCTATTTTATCTTTCTTCCCCCGGCGCTCAATATTTTACTTCACTTTGGCGGCGATATCGCCCGACCAATGATAGACGTAAGCAGCTATGTCAGCGTTCTGGTGAGGCTGCTACTCGCTGTGGGATTGGTGTTTGAAATGCCCCTGGTCATCACCCTGCTTGCCAAGCTGGGCGTGGTTAGCCCTCAGAAGCTTGCTAAAGGCCGGAAGTGGGCGGTATTGGCAGCATTCGTTCTCGGCGCCGTTATCACTCCTACCGTGGACCCTGTTAACCAGACGTTGATAGCCGCCCCGATAATTGTTCTTTATGAGCTGAGCATCTGGCTGGCTAAACTGGTGTATCCCCGGAAAGCCGTGGCACCTTCTCCTGCCAGCAACGAGTGAGGGAGAGTGTCATCGGGAACTCCTTTCCCACCCGTCATTGCGAGCGAAGCGTGGCAATCTCGGTGGGGCATTAGATTGCTTCGGCACTGACGTGCCTCGCAATGACAGAAGGGAGGCATAATTGCGAGGCCCTTCGCCCATTGTCATTGCGGTGAGCCAAAGCCCTGAATGTAGTGAAGGGGAAGCGTGGCAATCTCATCAACCTCCCTCGCCTTTTAATTTAACCGGGGAAAAGTGGGCTAATTCACACAATCTGAGGCAGGGACTTGACTCGTGCCGTTATTTTTTGCTACAATAATAGAAAAGGATAAGGAGGTTGGGCATGATAAGGATACAAGCCTGGTTATGCCGATGGATGTTTCCTGATCCAGGCTCTCCGCCAGCGTAGGAAGGCGTGGAGTCTGGTAAGTGCGTAACATGCGCTGGTGGGGAGCTTTGGGAAGCCCCGAGCTCTTCGCTGTAATATAGGGCTCTTAATAGAGCAACGGCTACTCAGCCGAAAAGTGAATGGGAGAGTAGGGGTGATGCTAAAATTGAATAGGAAGATTGGAGAGGAGCTTTAATGACTAAAGCTCCTCTCCTTATGTAGAGAATGGTGGGCTAACTCCACATTTCCCACCTGTCATTGTAGGCCTACTTTCCCCGTTGTTATTCTGCACCTATTTCCTGCCTGTCATTGCGAGCGAAGCATAGCAATCTCAGAAAAGTCTCCTCTCCCTTGATGGGAGAGGAATAACGGGGTCCCCGAAAATTCACAGAATTTTTGGGGTAAAATAAGGTGAGGGTGAATTCCCCCCTCCCTCTAACTCCCTCCCGCCATATTTGCCCGGGAGAATCCGCGGGGATTGCGGAGCTTGTTCCGAGTAAAACGAGGAATCTCGCTCGAGTTTGCTTCGTCGCTGCTGCTCCTCGCAATGACAGGGAAGGGGATGTGTCATTCTGACCCTGAACGAAGTGAAGGGGAAGAATCTCATGGTATTCAGGACAGGTTCTGCGAAGCAATCTCAGCAACTCTCGCCTCTTAACCGTGAGAGGCTAGTTGCACATTCTGACATTTCGTTAACATTGCTAAAATACTTGACAAATTACTATATTAGTAATATAGTAATTTCATACAAAATAAGGAAATTTTTCCATGAGGGTTGCTCGAACTGCCAGATTTAAGAAAGCATGGAAACATCTTAATGAAGAGGAGAAAGCGATAGCTCGTAAGGCAATCAAAAACCTGGCAATGGACATTCGATATCCTGCTCTCAGGACAAAGAAAGTAAAGGGAACGGAATATATTTGGGAAGCCAGGGTAAGTCATTCACTGAGGATGACTTTCCAAATTGAGAGGGATACAATCCTCTTGCGTAACATTGGACGCCATGATGAAGCACTGGAGCGACCTTAGGAGGTGATGAAAATGCCGGCGTATAGCAAAGTTACCAGGCATGGGCAAGTTACCCTTCCAGCATCTGTGCGTAAGGAACTCGGGATTGAGGAAGGTGACTTGGTCGAAATTGAAGTGGTAGATGACAGGGCAGTGCTAATGCCAAAGAAATTAGTGGACAAGAGCCAGGCCTACTTTTGGACCAAAGGATGGCAGGAAGCTGAAAGGGAAGCTAACGAGGATATCAAGGCTGGACGCGTCAAGACTTTTGCCTCAGTTGATGAGCTAGTCAAAGACTTAGAGCAAGAATAATACTTCCTCATGGGGGAAGCGTGGCACGTATATTGATGTAGGATGTATCATGTAGTTTGGAGAGCATTTGGGAGACCTCTATGAGCGTGGCTGGGGACATATGTACCTCTAGGGATTGAATGGGCGCTCCCGCTTGATGACCTCT
>Ga0210017_1002150_pt1 | contig 16963 bp, 20 predicted proteins | sample CryGeyCG2014_020_FD_183966 | JGI IMG/M metagenome (GOLD analysis project Ga0210017, IMG submission 183966) | Groundwater microbial communities from aquifer - Crystal Geyser CG08_land_8/20/14_0.20 (SPAdes) (version 2) | ecosystem: Environmental > Aquatic > Deep subsurface > Groundwater | place... | reverse complement strand
AAGAATCTATCACTCTTAATTTTACCACAAGATATTTTAAGATTTCCTCTACTAACCCGACCCCAATAATATAATAGAGAGAAAGTAAAAAGAAAGATTCCTGGATTTTTTCCTCTGGTAGAAAGCCTGAAAAACTTTCTTCTAACAAAAGAGCTGGTAAAACCATAATCATGCCAAAAAGAAAGATTTCTATTATCTTTTTATTTGATTCGGGATGGACATCCTGACGAAGATAGAATAAAAGCCAAGTTATACAAGGTAACACACTAATCAAAAAATAAAAGATAAATTCACCAATTGTCATATTAAATTTCTTTTAAATTTTCAAATTAGGGTCTGCCTTGATTTTCTCTAAAGAGACCTCTTTTTTCCTAAGGGACTTTAGATAACCCGAAATTCCTATCATTACGGCATTATCAGTACAAAACATAGATAATGGATAATAGATATTAGATAAGGGATACTTTCTCTTTATTGTCTCTTTAAATTGTTTCCGCAATTCTTTATTAGCAATTACACCTCCCCCAAGCAAGACTGTTCTCACTTTAAATTCTTTTGCCGCCCTTATCGTTTTTGAAATCAAAACATCAATTACTGCTTGTTGGACTGAAACAGCTATATTAGCTTTTAGCTTCAAATTTTTTAATTTTTCTCTTTTGATTTTTCTAGTCAGATAGAGTACCGCGGTTTTTAGACCAGCAAAACTGAAGTCGTAATCTTTTGAATTAATCATTGGTCTTGGCAAGTTAAAAACATCTTTTCCTCTCTTAGCAAGTTTTTCGATTTCTGGTCCACCAGGATAAGAAAGTTCTAAAATTTTTGCTACTTTATCCAAACATTCTCCAGCAGCATCGTCTCGGGTTTCGCCTAGGAGCCTGTATTTTCTAATCTTTTTCATCAAAATTAATTCGGTATGCCCCCCACTTACTACTAACCCAATGGCAGGAAAAAGAGTTTTAAGTTTTAAAATTTGAGATTTACTTCTTCCAATAAAATTAGCAAAGATATGTGCCTCAATATGATTTACCGGGACAAGAGGTATCTGCCAAAAATAAGATAGGGTTCGAGCAAAATTTATTCCTGACCAAAGTGCCGGTTCAAGGCCCGGCCCTTGGGTGACAGCGATAAAATTTATCTTTGGTTTTTTGTATCTTTCTAGAAATATTTTTGTCTTTTGATATAATTCTCCCTCTCTTTTTAAAAAATTTTCCACTTTTTCAGCTTTTAAATTACTAATTTTTTTTGAAAACTTTTTTTTCTGAAGATTATTTGTCTTTTTAAAACACTTTTTCAAAAGAGGAATAAGATTTTTCTGATGCTCTCTCTTTGCCAGCGCCGGCACTACACCACCATATTTCTGGTGGATTTTTACTTGCGAGGAAACAATATTAGATAAGATTTTGAATTTTGGGATTACTTTCTTAGTCCTTCGAACTTCCAGAATAGAGAGACAGGTATCGTCACAAGAAGTATCAATTGCCAATATTTTCATAAATAAAATACTTTAACTTTTGAAAGTTTATTGCCTAAATTATATAATAATAACCTAATTTTAATTTGAAGGCAATTTGATATATGTTTTCTTTATTTATTTTTTCTCTCCGTAATGCTTTCCGAAAAAAAGGGGTAGCAGTCTTGGCAATTATTGGGGTCGGGGTAGGTGTTTCTTTAATGGTTTTTATTCTTGCTAGCTCTGCCGGAGCCAATCAAGCATTTAACCAGTCTTTTACAAAAGCTGCCGGAGAAATCACTATTTCAAGTGAAAATGCTCCGATGGGACTTGGTATTTCGGGAGGAGAAGCTTCTTTAATCCCTAAAAGTTATGTGGAGAGAGTTGAAAAGATAAAACATGTAGAATCAGTTTCTCCCAGGGTTATGACAGTGATTTCTAGTAAATCTCTTAAAACTGCTGACCCCTTTTCTATATTAGTTGGAGTAGACCCAGAGAGAGACAAAAAAGGTGATGGTCCTACCACTGCTATTTTCGAAGGCCGTTCTTTCTCAAAAGACGAAGAAGTTATCGTAGGGAAAGTACTTGCCCAGTCAGCCAAAATAGCCGCCCGGCAAGAAATAAAAATAGGCGATAAAATCGAAATAATAATTCCCTCAAAGGAACCAGGTATTCCTCCAGAAAAAATAAATTTAGCAATTGTTGGTAAATTTGAGACGGGCAACTTTTTAGAAGATTATTATCTCTTCTCTTCAGAAAAGACCGTGAGAAAAATTGCTGGTTTTCCTTCCGACAAGATAAATAGTATCGTGGCAGAAGTGGATTCACTTGAGAATATAGAGAAAGTTGAAAAGGCTATAAAGAAAGAATTTAAAAACTCTGAACCGCCAATCCAAACTCTTTTAAATAAAGACATCTTTACGAATCTTGAAAACACTTTAAATATATTTACTAAATTTAGATTATTGATATCAGTTTTTTCCGGAGTTGCTGGCGGTATGTGTATTTTAATAGTAATGCTAATTTCAGTTATCGAACGGAAAAAAGAATTCGGAATTTTAAAAGCGGTGGGATGGAGTAATATTAATATTATTCTTTCTATTTTAATTGAGTCTTTAATCCTTAGTATAATTGGCGTAATTTTCGGTCTTCTTATTGGTCAGTTTGGAATATTTATTTCTGGATATTACCTGGAATTCTTGAGGGAATATTTATTATTAAGTTGGCAGGTAATAGTTTTTGTTTTGAACTTCGGAGTAATAGTAGGAATTGTGGGCGGAGTTTACCCTTCTTGGCAAGCTTCCAGGGTAGCTCCCATGGAGACATTACGTAATGAATAAAGTCATATGATTGTCATTAAAAACAGCATAAAAGAGGGAGGAAAGAAAAATATTCTTGTTAAAGTTAAAAACCTTACTAAAATTTATGGAAGAGGAGAGTTAGCATTTAAGGCTTTGGAGGGGATTAATCTTGAAATCAGTACAGGAGATTTTGCAGCAGTAGTGGGACCATCAGGTTCTGGCAAGACCACTCTTTTAAATATGATAGGGGCTCTCGATAAACCCACTCTTGGCGAGATTATTATTGACGGGATTGAAACTTCCAAAGTTAAAGAATCTAAGCTCTATAATGTCAGGCGAGAAAAGGTAGGCTTTATTTTCCAAACCTATTATTTGATTCCCACCTTAACTACTCTCCAGAATATTCTGGTACCAACCTTCCCTTTCGCCTCAAGAAAAGAAAATTATCTTTCTCGAGCAAGAGAACTTTTAGATAAAGTCGGTCTTCAGGGGAAAGAGCATCGAAAACCTTCTCAACTTTCTGGAGGCGAACAGCAAAGAGTGGCTATTGCCAGGGCTTTAATTTTAAATCCACTTTTAATTTTAGCTGACGAGCCAACCGGTAATCTGGACACCAAAACAGGAATGGGAATAATTGAATTAATGAGAAATTTAAATCAAAAAGAAGGTAAAACCTTTTTAATTGTGACTCATGACCAAAGAATTACCAAATTCTGTCAAAAGGTGATTCATCTCGAGGATGGAAAAATCTTATAGTTTTATGATATAATTATTAAAAATCGTAAGTTAATTTAGCAAATAAAAGGTCGAAGCTATAAATTTTTATAAGAATAAAATATTTTATGGCATTACAACCTCCTCAACCACCACCGAGAGTACCGTCGGGAAGACCACCGGGTCCTCCAGGGAAACCACCCAAAGTGTTCCAGGAGAAAGAGAGTCATGGAGAATTAGGCAGAGAGCTAGCTCGAAAAATATATTATTGGAATATTAGAGCTAGTTCGGATGCCAAAAAGGGATTAGACTATTTGCAGACTTTAGGAGCGGCAGAAGTGCAACAGGGAATAGAATTAGCTCAAAAAAAGTCAGAAGGATTTCTATTTCAAGACGAAAGGAGAGCTAATTATACTCTAAAATATGATCGTAGCACCAATACTTTTGTTGTTGAGAAAAGAGGATATTCCGGAACCGGAGAGCGCCTACCATATTAAGTAAAAAATTATCACTCTATAAATATTTTATATAGAAATCATGCAAGAAGGCCTTATTAAAGAAATGCAGCAATTGCAAGGGAAGCTTTCTCAGACAGAAAGAGAGATTAAGAAAAGGAGACTGGAGAAGACGAAGTTTGATAAAAAAATGAATCAGTTCAAGACAATCCAAAAAGAGCTCCTAGAGAAAAAAAAGATGATTTTTCGAGAGAGAAGAAGATTAAGCGAGGAAGAGAGGAAGATTAAATGGAGATTAGAGGAATTAAAAAGAGAAGAGTCCAGAACCATTCCCGAAATAAGTAAAATGGAAAAAGAGATTCAGGAATTGCAGAATACCCTTAGGTGGCATGAAGCAGACTTATTTACCCTTCAAGGAGAGAATATGAAGTTAGAGAGAAAATATCGACAATTACTCAAGGCCCGTCAAGACATGGAAAGGATGGGGAAAATTTAATTTTTATGCAGTCTCCTCAGGTTCGTAAGAAGTTCTTAGATTTTTTCAAGAGAAAAGGGCATAAAATTATGCCCTCTTCTTCACTTCTACCAAAAGATTCGACGGTTCTTTTTACCTCGGCCGGCATGCAGCAGTTCATCCCTTATCTTACCGGGAAAGAGGATCCTCTTTTGGATTTTGGAACATGCCACCTTGCTTCTTGCCAGAAATGTTTTCGGGCAGACGATATCGACAAAGTAGGGGATGAAACCCATCATACCTTTTTTGAAATGTTGGGTAATTGGTCTATAGGAGAAGACCCAAAAACTGGATATTTTAAAGAAGGTGCAATCAAATACGCCTTAGAATTTTTTATAAATGAATTAGGACTCAAAAAAGATAAAATATGGGTTACTATTTTCAGGGGAGAAGACAAAATTCCTCGAGACGAAGAATCTTTTCAATTGTGGCGGGAAAACGGAATCTTAAAAGAGAGAATTAAAGAATTTGGAATGAAAGAAAACTTCTGGGGACCGGTAGGGGGAAAAGGAGGCCCTTGCGGTCCTTCCTCTGAAATTTATTTTGACAGAGGAGAAAAATTCGGCTGTAAAAGAAAAGAATGCGGCCCTAATTGTCCCAACTGTAATCGTTTTTTTGAATTATGGAATTTGGTTTTTATGGAGTATCAAAAGAACGAAGATGGAACTTTTGAAAAACTTCCTCAAAGAAACATCGATACAGGCATAGGTTTTGAAAGGTTAGTAGCGGTTTTACAGGAAAAAACCTCGGGATACGAAACAGACCTCTTTTTACCAATCTACGAGAAAATAAAGGCTTCAAGTAATCTCCCTTTTGAGTCTCTTAACCCAAAAGTGTTGAGAATCCTTTCTGACCATATTAGAGCCAGTACTTTTCTAATTAGTGAAGGAGTTTTGCCTAGCAATGTAGAAAGAGGTTATATCTTACGGATGCTAATCCGACGATGTATCCGCTACGCCAAACTCTTAAGACTAAAAGAAAATTGGTATACGGGAGCGGTAAAGAGAATGGTAGAAATATATAACAGAGTCTATCCCGAAATAAGGGCAAACGAGGAGAAAACTATTACTGTTATTAAAAATGAAGAAGAGAAATTTAGAAAAACATTAGAGAAAGGCTTAAAAAGGATAGAGGTTATTGTGAAAATGAAAGCACCTTTGGAATTAAAAACTTCAATTTTTAGACCCAAAATTATTACAGGAAAGGAAGCCTTTGATTTATATCAAAGCTATGGATTTCCGATAGAGATGACAAAGGAAATAGCAAGAGAGAATGGCTTAGAAGTCGATGAAGAAAGGTTTAGAGGAGAGTTAAAACGTCATCAAGAAATTTCTCGTAAGGGAGCGGTAAAAAAATTTGGTGGCGGAGGAGAGTTTTCGCCAAAACTTCATACCGCTACCCACCTTTTACACTCAGCCCTAAGGAAGGTTTTAGGTAAAGAGGTTAGACAAATAGGGAGTGATATCACCACGGAGAGGTTAAGATTTGATTTCTCTTTTTCTCGTAAACTGACCGAAACTGAAATAAAAAAAATCGAAGGTTTAGTTAATCAAAAGATTAATGAAAACCTGAATGTTCAAGTAGAAGAAATGCCGCTTGAAGAAGCGCTTAGGTCCGGTGCTTTGGCTTTTTTTAAAGAAAAATATCCTCCCAAAGTAAAAGTTTATACTATTTTAAATCCAAAAACTGGTGAAATATTTTCAAAAGAAATCTGTGCTGGCCCCCACGTTAAAAGAACAAGAGAACTTGGTCAGTTTAGGATTCAAAAAGAAGAGTCTCTTGGCATGGGGGAAAAAAGGATAAGAGCTATCTTAATTTAAGCTTTTCATGAATCTACCAAATAGAATTACTTTATCTCGGATAATCTTAGGCCCATTATTTTTAATAAGTTATTTAATGGACAAGACTTACCTCTCTTTATTTTTTCTTTTTCTTAACTTATTCACCGATCTTTTAGATGGTTTTTTAGCCAGAGAGAGAAAAGAGACTACAGAATTAGGGGAATTTATTGACCCCTTTGTCGACCTTTTATTTTTTTTATTCGTAGGCCTTGGTTTTTCTTTAGAAGGAACAACCCAAATAAATTGGTTCTTTATACCGTTAATTTTTATTGGCTTATCTTTTGTTCTACCTAGCTTTAGATATAAAAAAGTCAAAATTTTTCATACTAAAATGAAATACCTTCACACCGCTTGCATTTATCTATTGGTCTTAATGATTTTATTTGAGCTTGACTTTAAAACTTTCTTTTGGATAACTTTTACAGTTTTTACTCTTATTTCCTTGGAGACACTTTTAAGAAGTCTTAGATATTTTTTAAAGAAAGAATCTTACAATACTTAAATTTTTATGAATATAGGTATTTTTATTTTTAGATCTTTATTTTTTTTTCTTCCTGCCTATATTACCAATATTACCACCACCATCTCGCGAAAAATTCGGTTTTTGAAATTTATAGAAAAACCGGTAGACTTCGGGAAAACAGTAAAAGGCGGACCCATTTTAGGGAGTCATAAAACCTGGCGAGGAGTAATCTGCGGAGTCATTATAGGGATTTTTGTATGCTATTTTCAAGAATGGTTATACCAGTCTTCGCTATTTATTAAAAATAACAGCCTTATTCCTTATGACAAGATTAATATTTTTCTTTTTGGCTTTCTGATATCTTTTGGAGCAATTTTGGGAGATCTTTTTTTTGCCTTTTTAAAACGTCGCCAGAATATTCCGCCTGGCGCGCCCTGGATTCCTTTTGACCAGATTAATTATGTGATTGGTGGGTTTTTATTCTCAAATATTTATTTGAGGATAGATATAATTTATTGGATAATTATTCTTATTTCGACTGTTTTATTACATATTCTCGTTAATTATATTGGTTATCTTCTTGGTTTAAGTAGAGCCAAATTATAGATCCTCCCACCAAAAATTTTGGTGTGGGGATAAAAGTTTTTAATTTATTGACACTCTTTTCAGGAAAATCTACAATGGATAGTAAACCCCCGCACTAAATTTTTAGTGTAGGGGTAGAGAAACCAAGAGATTAGATAAAACTTCAAATTAATGTATATGTCCAAAAAGAAAGAACAACCACAAGGAGATTTGAAAGAGACAGTTGAGGCTATAAAAGAAAAATTCGGCGAAGGAGCAATAATGAAATTAGGAGAAGTAAAACCGGTAGATATTGAGGCGATTCCTACCTCTTCGGTGGCGCTAGATTTAGCCTTAGGAATAGGAGGAATTCCCAAGGGGAGAATAATTGAAATTTTCGGACCAGAAAGTTCCGGCAAAAGTACCTTAGCTTTGCATATTCTAGCTGAAGTTCAAAGAAAAGGAGGTATAGCCGCTTTTGTTGATGCCGAATATGCTTTAGATCCAGACTATGCTAGACGGCTCGGGGTTAAAATTGAAGACCTTTTAATCTCTCAACCTGACACAGGAGAGCAAGCCCTTGATATTGTGGAGAGCCTTGTAAGGTCAAGTCAAGTAGGCGTGATTGTAGTGGACTCTGTAGCGGCATTAACTCCTCGGGCAGAGATTGAAGGAGAAATGGGAGATCAACAAATCGGTCTCCAGGCACGGTTAATGAGCCAGGCCTTAAGAAAATTAACAGCGATTGCCGCTAAGTCTAGAACCTCAATAATTTTTCTTAATCAAACCCGAATGAAAATTAGTACTTTTAGTTTTGGCAATCCCGAAACCACGCCCGGAGGAAAGGCTTTAAAATTCTATGCTTCTGTTCGTATTGACTTAAGACCAATTGCTAAAATAAAAAGAGGCGAAGAAATAATAGGAAATAGGATTAAAGCGAAAGTTGTTAAAAACAAAGTAGCTCCCCCTTTTAAAACTGCGGAATTCGATATTATCTATAATGAAGGTATTTCAAGATTTAGCGATATTATAAATACCGGAATAAAATATAATGTTGTTCAGAGAAAAGGTAATACGCTTGAGCTTGAAGGAAAAAAATTAGGGACAGGGCAAGAATCAGCAAAAAAATTCTTGGCCGAAAATCCAAAGGTTATTGATGATATCAAAAAAAAGATAAGAGAGACTTGGGAAAAATCGAGACCAAAATAAAGATATAAAGACCAAGATTTTCTACCTTTGAGGGGAATGATTTTTATGGAAAAAGAGAAATCTGCCGGTGCTATTATTTTTTACAGAGAAGGTGGTAATATTTACTACCTTCTTTTACATTACGAATCTGGCCATTGGGATTTTCCAAAAGGCCATGTAGAATTAGGCGAAAACGAAGAAGGGACAGTAACCAGAGAAATAAAAGAGGAAACGGGAATTAAAGATATTAAGTTCTCACCTGGCTTTAAGGAAAAAATTAAATATTTCTATCGAAAAAGTTACAACAAGGTCTCCAAATCGCAGAAGCGATTTGGAGTTACTACACCGCTGATTTTGAAAGAGGTGATTTTTTATTTGGCAGAGACTTTTACAAAAAAAGTTAGCATCTCTTCTGAGCACCTTGGTTTTCAATGGCTAGCTTATAAAGAGGCAATCGAGAAAATAACTTATAAAAACGCTAAAGAGATTCTCAAAAAAGCTGATGATTTTCTTTTAAAATATGGGAGAAAAGAATAAAAATACTTTTACTAAAAGGGTCTACGACATAGTCAAAAAAATTCCCAAAGGGAGAGCAGTGACCTATAAAGAAGTTGCCCAGACAGCCGGTTCGCCCCGCGCCTGGCGAGCGGTAGGAAATATTTTAAAGAAAAATAAAAATCCTATCTTGCCTTGTTATAGAGTGATAAGATCAAATGGTAAGATAGGAGGATATAAATGGGGTAAAAAGAAAAAAATGAATCTACTAAAAAAAGAGGGATTAAAACTGAAGATTTAGAATTCTATACTTTTATCTTATTTACTATCTCTTTAAAGACTGCTGGGTTTTCTTCCGCCAGGTTAGCTAAAATTTTTCTATCAATTTCTATTTTTCGCTTTTTAAGACCAGCAATAAATTGAGAATAGGTAAGGCCCAATTGTCGGACAGCCGCATTAATTTTAATCTGCCAAAGTGCTCGTCTTTCTCTCTTTTTTCTTCGTCTATCACGATATTGATAAGTCCTAGCGTGCATTAAAGCTTCTTTTGCCGCTCTATATTTTGATTTTCGTCCCCATCTAAAGCCTTTAGTTGCTTTCAAAGCTTTTTTTCTTTTCTTTTTTGCAGTTTTTGAACGCTTTACCCTAACCATAGTTTTAAAAATCTAGAATTCTAAAAATTTAAAAAGAAATTTTAAAAGCAATACTATTTTATCTTTTATATTTTGAAGTTTTTAATTTTTTATTTTTGCGGGGCGCAAAATATAACATTTTTTTTATTTTTTTTGCTGTATTCTTATCGAGCTCAACCCACTTTCGAGTTTGACGAATTTTCTTTCTGGTCTTTTTTGCTCGATAGTGATCTTGTCCTCTTGGTCGGTGAAGAACCTTTCCGGATTTTGTGATTTTAAATCGTTTTATAATGGATTTACGAGTTTTCATATAAATTATTGTTTTGCTATCATTATTTCCAATCCTCGCGGACTCCTTTTAACTTCGCTCTCTTTTTTGATTCTAATATTTTGTTCAATTTTTTGAAATAAATTTTCTAATTTTTTCTCTGCAAAATTAGAGAGTGCCTTCTCTCTTCCTCTTAACCGAACTTCTACTTTTACCTTATGCCCTTTTTGAAGAAATTTTTTAGCAAGATTGGCTTTTATCTCAAGGTCATGTTCAGAAATTCGTGGAGAGATTCTAACTCCTTTTATTTTTCCCAATTTTTGCTTCTGTGTTTGACGTTTTTCTTTCTTCCTTTGTTGATAAAGATATTTACCCATGTCTCCTGCCTTACAAACCGGGGGAATAGTCTTCTCAGTTATCTCTATTAAATCTAAATTACGCTCCCTGGCATACTGGAGTGCTTTGTCTAATGGGAGAACACCTATATTCTTTCCGTCTTCGGAAATTAATCTTACTTCCTTAGCCCTTATTTGATTATTGACTCGAGGTGTTTTAATAATAATTATTTTCTATACCCAAAAATTTAATAACTGGGAACACGAAACAACCTTCTTTAAATCCAATTTGACATTTTAAACGGAGCGGAGTGTTCCTCAGGTGGAGATGGTGGGATTTGAACCCACGTCTGGGTCTTCCCTCTAAAATAGTACTACAGACTTAGCCTGATTTAAATATTCGATTACGGGTTTTCAATCAGGCAGAATAACCCTAACCTAAGACTTTTTTCTTTTGATAGTTTCTTCAAGTCAAGAGAGACTATCTATCTCGATGGTATTAAGCCTCATCTTCCTATCGAGAAGTCAAAAGATGAGACTTCTTGCATTAAGCAAGAGCAAACTCTAAGTTTGCACTTTTCTTTGGCCAAATTTTTTCGAGGATTTGACCAGCCTCGGTCTGCCTATTATAGAGAGACAGTCCATCGAAACCTGACATCCCCGTTATTTTAATCTTTATTTATATCTCTTTTCTTTAACTTCTCTTTCAATCTCTCTTTCAATTTCTTTTTCTTTAATCTTCTCTCTCTTGTCGATTTTCTTTTTGGACTTGGCTGTAGCTATTTCTATTTTTATTTTACCTCCCTTATTATAAACTCGAAGAGGGATTAAAGTCAAGCCTTTTTCTCTTGTTTTACCAATAAGTTTTTTAATCTCAGATTTGTGCATTAAAAGTTTTCTTGTCCTTGAAGGGTCATAGTTTTTGGGGGCGTTTTGGGGTTGGTAAGGAGGAATAAAAGCATTAATAAGAAAAACTTGAGAATTTTTTTCAATTGCAAAAGAACCTGAAATAGAGATGCGTCCATTTCTTATCGATTTTACCTCTTGGCCCAGAAGCTCTATACCCGCCTCATATTTTTCCAGGATCTCATAATCAAAGCTCGCTCTTTTGTTTTTGGCAATGGTTTTCATAGATTACTACGAATTACGAATCACTTACGAATATACGAATAAATTCCATCTTTACGAATACATAAATAATTTGTATATTTGTAAAAAAATTTGTAATTTGTAGTAACTCTATGAAGAAATCTTTAGGTAAATTGGGCGAGGATGTTGCTGCAGAATATCTTAAAAAAGAAGGATATCAGATTCTAGATAGAAATTACCGCAGGCCCTGGGGGGAGATTGATATTATAGCCAAGAAAGAAAAAGATATTATATTTTTTGAAGTAAAAACCTTACAGAAAATCCAAGGCCAGTCCTTTTTGCCAGAAGAGAGTATTCGTGTTTTAAAAAAGAAAATTTTAATTAAGACAGCAAGGAGATACCTTTCAGAGAAGAGGTATCCCGAAAACCAAAACTGGCAAATCGATGTTATTGGAATTGAGTTTTTTGAAGAGAAGAAATGCCGCTTACGCCACACTCAAAATGCCATTACTGAATAACTTTCTCTCCTTTATTGTCAACCTTATCAGTAACTATTATTTTAAATTTGTAATTCTCTCCCTCTCCCAATTCACCCAAATTTGTTATTTTATAGGTGAAAGACTGTTCCGTAGCAGTGCTTTTCGAAGAAGAAAGAGTTTTTTCTTGAGGGAAAAGTTCTAAGACTTCAATATTGGCTATACCTTTTGGAGCAGTAATTTTAATGGAAAAACTCACTGTTCCCAGGCCTTCATTCTTTATTGGCAAAGAAATAACTTCTATCTCGGGTTTATTCTCTTTAGTATGAATATCGTCTTCTTCTGTGGGGATTAAATATTGACCACCAGTGCTTTTTGCCCAGGCCTTAACTCCTGCTTCCCAACGCTTAAACATCGGGTCATTTTCCGGATTTACTGGATAAGGTCCTCTGGGATCATCTTTATTGATAAAATATAAAATTGAGTGGGGTTGAGAGAAACTTCTTTCCTCTATTAATTCTGGCGGCGTAAGAGAAGTAGCCAACTTCCCAGAGATTTTGTCTATTTTTATTTTATTGTTTGGCAGATATCCATCCAGTATCGGTTTGCCTGTTTTAATTTTTTTGGGAAGGGTAAACCCTTGATGGGGCTGATTTTTAGTCGCCTCTTTCATAAAATGCCACCAAAGGGGAGCTGCCGCATTAGCGGCCGAACTATATAAGGGTTTATTATCATTATTTCCAACCCAAACTCCGGTGACAAGGTTGGTAGTATAACCAATGGTCCAGGCGTCAGTAATTTTACCTTTTGGAGTAGCGGCTGTCCCTGTTTTTGCAGCTGCCCAAGGGCCAAGATATAACCAGGACCTAGAACCAAACATTGGCGCCCTTAATTTATTGTCTGACAAAATATAATTGATTTGACGACAAATTTCGCTATCTAAAACTTTTATCGGATGAGGTTCTGGCTCGAAAATCGTTTTTCCGCTCCTGTCTTCAATTTTTAAAATATAACTAGGAAGATGTCGGACACCTTCAGTAGCAAAAACCCCAAAAGCCGAAGCTAATTCTAAAGGTACTACCTCCTTCCCGCCGATAGCCATGGAGAGTCCAGCATCTTCATATTCCTTAAAGCTTTCAATCATTCCCATACTCTTTGCGGTATTTGCTACCTCATCAATACCGGCTAAATAAAGTGTTTTCACTGCCGGAATATTTAAGCTCTGGGCCAAGGCATCCTTCATCTTTACTGGTCCGCGGTATTTCCCATCGTAATTTCTTGGTATATAATTTGGATTTCCTCCAAAGTTAGTTTTAACATCCCAAATAATTGTCTCGGGCGTATAACCTTTTTTGAAAGCGGTGGCATAGACAATGGGTTTAAAAGACGAACCCGGCGATTGGAAAGACTCTTTCTTCTCTGGTGTCCAAATATTTACTTGGGATTCTTTAAAATTCCTTCCTCCAATCATCGCCAAAATTTCTCCAGTTTGAGGATTAATCACTACCAAGGCAGCATTTTTAGCGTTATACCATTTTTCAATTTTTGGGGCCCATTCCGAGACTGTATTTTCAGCAATTTTTTGAAGGTTAAAGTTTAAAGTTGTAAAAACCCTTAACCCCATTCTTTTATAATTATCTCCATAGATTTCCAAGAGTTGTTTTTCTACTTCCTGAACAAAATAAGGAGCAGCCATTTGATTTGGCGCAATTTCAAGAGTAATTTTTTCACTTTTGGCTGTTTCTGCCTCCTCTTTATCTATAAATTTGAGAGCAACCATTCTGTCTAAAACCCAATTTTTTCTTTCCTCTCTTTCTTTTGGATGTTTCAAGTAATAAGTAGGGGAACGAGTGATACTGGCAAGGGTTGCTGCTTCAGCTAAAGTTAATTCTTTAACTGGTTTTTGAAAATAATTTTGAGAAGCTGCTTCTACTCCGTAAAAAATCGAGCCATAAGAAACGTAATTTAAATAAAATTCTAAAATTTTATCTTTGGAGTATCTTCTTTCTATTTCCAGAGACAAGATTATTTCTTTTATCTTTCTCGATAGAGTCCTCTCAGGGGTCAAGAGAGCATTTTTTACAAATTGTTGAGTTATGGTTGAACCTCCTTGAATTTCTCCGTTCCTCCCTTTTAAAACATCAAAAATTAAAGCCCGAGCGATTCCTTTAATATCAATTCCGGGATGGGTATAAAAATCGTCGTCTTCAGCTGCCACCGTTGCCTTTTGAAGATAAGGAGAAATCTCTTCTAATTTTACAGAGGTCCTCTTTATGTCTTTCCCCGCTTCGTACAATAGATAATCTCCAGTCCGATCATAGATCTTGGTCGATTCTACGATAATTCTGTTTTCCAGTTCCTCGGGATTGGGAATCTGGCTAGCAAAATAGGCAAAAACTCCTATCAAGCCAAGGAAAGAGATAAAAAAAGCCATTCCTACCCACCTCAACCAAAAATAGAGTTTTCTTCCTTTGGAAGATTGAATTGCTACACGATAGTATTTACGCAAGGCCATAGGATTTATTATTCTTAATTTATCGCAATCTTATTAATATCTCATTTTTCTCTCTTTGGCAAGGTCTTTACTTGTCTTTTTAACTTGATAGTTGAGGAGATATAGTTAAAATAATATAGGTATGGCATGGATAGATATTAATAAAATTCTAAAGAGTGTTAAGTCGCGTCCCCAAATAAAAGATAAACTAAAGGAGCAAATTATAAAGAAATACCTTCAAAAAAAGAGGGGAATAAGGGATATAGTTTTTAGGAAAGGCACTCTTAAGATAAAAGTAGAATCTACTGGTCTTTTCCAGGAACTTTTCTTGAATAAAGAAAATTTCAGAAAAGAGATAAATGATTACCTAAAAGAAGATACAGTAGAAGAGGTTGTCCTCAAAAGAGGTTGACAAATAAGTAATAATATGTTATATTTTAAAATGCCATTTGGAAAAAGATAAAAATAGATCATACCTCCTAAACCTATTTCTATCTGCTCTCAGGGCATCGGAAATTTCCGAGGAGGTCCTGGAAGCCCAAATGGCTTTTTAATTACATAAATTATACTAATTTCAATTTTCCGGTAATCTTATCTATTTTATTCTCAAAAGCCGGACCAACAGCGATACAAGTTTTTGTTCCTTTTTTAATTTGAGTTAAACCAGCATCTTCAACTAAAACTACCGGAAGATTATTGGATTTTGCTCTTTTATACAAAAAGAGCAGTTCTTCTAAATTTTTAGACCAGAGCACCACCTTTTTTTGTCCTTCTTTTTCCCATTTGTTTTTAAATTTACTTTTCTCAGAAGCTAAAATTGCCGCATGAGCAACCTGGGCGGCTAATTTTCCTTTTCCTAATTTTAAATCTTTACGAACTATAATAACTTGTTTTAACATTAGAAACTTAATCTTTTATTAAATTAGTAATCTTTTCCTTTATCTCTGCGTAGTTGAATTTACCCCTTTTAGGCCATAAAACAGAGGCAGTTTTTCCTCCCAAGATAGTATTTTTGTACGAAAGTAAAGAATTAGGTCTGCCAGCATCGATTACAAAATAATTTATTTCTTTTTGGGAAAATTTTCTTGTAAGGACTATAAATGTCTTGAGTTCCTTAAAAGTAAGATTAGTTTTGCCTCTAAATTCCTTAAACAAAGCAGCAATTTTTGAGAAATCTTCCAAAATATTCAACTTAGTGATTTTTTTTCTCAGCGCCTCTATCACCTGCTGCTGTCGTTCAATTCTCCCAAAATCTCCTCTTTTTTGGTGGCGAGAACGAATATATTTTACTGCGGTCTTTCCGTCCAAATGCTGGTATCCTGCCGAAATAGAAAAAGTTTCATACCCTCGGGAGACACTAGGGAACAGCGGATCATAAATAGACTCTTTAACGTTAATATCGATTCCTCCCAGAATATTTACTAATTTTTCAAGAGTTGTTAGGTCGAGTATTATATAATACGGAGCAGGAATTCCGGTAATCTCTTTAACTTTTTTTAAAAGCAGAGAAGAATTATTTTCGAGAGAATAAAGACTGTTTATTCTCGTCTCGTACTCAGAACCAGGGACTTTTACCCAGAGATCTCGGGGGATAGCGATGACTAGTATTTTTTGAGAGTCAGGATTAATAGATATAATTTGGATTGAATCGGTAAGGTAAGGAGCCGGCCACGGTTTTCCGGGAATTCCAATTAAAAGAATATTTATTCTTTTAATTTTGTCTTGGGAAAGATTGGTAAGATAATTTTCCTTTCCCTTTGATAGATTTTCTGAATTTTCCTCCACTTTTCCATAGGCTTGGGAAGTAATATCTGGATTTAAAGAGAGGAATATTGAGTTTTTAAATATAAAAGTTCCCAGGACCAACAAAATAATCCCGCCCCCAATGCCAAGGAGAAATTTTTTAATATTGTTTTTGGGACGCCAATAAAGAGAGTCTTTAAACCTCGCTTCTAGATGAGAATAATCCATGATTGGAACTATATTTCAATTAAATTCTAAAATAATAGAATTTAATTCCTTCTTTTAATCTTATCATAGATTTTACAAAAAAGGAAAAATAAATTATAATAAAAAAACCTATATTTATATGCTTATCGAACTTATTGATAAATATTACGAAGATAGAAGAGAAGAGAGAAATCAGGAACATTTTTATATTAGCGATGCTGGCAAATGCCAAAGAGTAGTTTATTTTTCAATGAAGGGGTACCCCAGAAAAGAAAAAGAAGCCAGAGTTCTTCGAATTTTTGACAGAGGGGACATTACCCACCAGCGGCTAATGCGAGCCCTTTTTGGGATATCAAAGATTAGAGTTATCGCTTCAGAAATTGATATGCCATCGAAAGAAATTATTCACGGGAGAGCAGATGCTATTATCTCTATTGAAGATAAGTTATATGTAGTAGATTTTAAAAGTATGAATGATTTTAAGTTTCAGAAGATGGAAGTACCTGAGCCGAGTCACCAACAGCAACTCCAGCTATATATGCATTATTTTAAAGTTCCTCAAGGAATTATCCTCTATGAAAATAAAAACACTCAAGCTTTAAAAGAGTTCGAATTAAAATACAATTATAAACTCTGCAAGAAGATTATATCTGACTTTGAAAGTCTCAAAGAACAGTATCTTGACCAAGATATTGTTCCGCCTATTCCCCTCGAACTTAAAAAAGCAAGAGAGG
>Ga0210017_1002148_pt1 | contig 16976 bp, 23 predicted proteins | sample CryGeyCG2014_020_FD_183966 | JGI IMG/M metagenome (GOLD analysis project Ga0210017, IMG submission 183966) | Groundwater microbial communities from aquifer - Crystal Geyser CG08_land_8/20/14_0.20 (SPAdes) (version 2) | ecosystem: Environmental > Aquatic > Deep subsurface > Groundwater | place... | reverse complement strand
CTATAGTCATTAAAGTACCGAAAGATGAACCGAAAAGCATTGCCAATCCCTGAAATTGGGATGAAATATTGGGAGAAACTCCATATACATGCCCAAATAATTGGGATGATAAAAGAAAGTAGATAACAAGTACTACCCCTGTCCATATCAATTTTTTATTTAAGGATAACTTATAGGTAGGTTTTTCAACTGTTGGCAAGTATTTTCCTAACTTTGCTATATCAAATTTGACCATTTTATCAAACCACTATTGTTTTGCCTTCTTTCTCTTCTATTTTTTTTATCGCAGACTTAGAAAAGGCTTTTGCTTCAACAATTAATTTATGATTTAGTTTTCCAGTTCCTAATAACTTGTCGTAACCTAATTCATCAAGTTTGACTATGATCATATCTTTTTCTTTCTGAACCCTCTTTTCTTCTAAAAGCTGTTCAATCATTGGATCAAGCTGTTTAATGTTAATGATTTTTGGGTTTTTAATAACTTTTTGGGGCCTTTTAAAACCTTTCTTGCCAAAATGCTCAGGGTCATACTTAAGAGCATGCATCCTCTTATGCTTATGCAACCCGGCTTGACCTACCCCACCCCTGCTTCCGGCTCCCCTGTGCTTTTTTCCACCGCCATATCCAGCAGTTCTAAATCCTCTTTTTTTGAGTATTTTTTTGGTTTTTCTGACTACCATAATCAATCACGTAACTCTATATTCTTATTTAGTTAAGTTTATTAACATTATTATTGTGGTATTTTTAGGAACTTTTAAATATGTAACTATTCTCAGTTTTAGGCAAAAGTGACTTAAATCATCCTTTCCAGTAAATCTTTTATTTTTTCTTTTCTATCTCCTAAATCCCCTCTTGGATAGGGGATTCTAGTGGCTTTATACCCCTTTATTGGCGGATTAAGCCTGAATACAGGTTTTAATTCTGGATAATCTTTAAACTTAACTTTGCCTTTCATTAAATCATCGACAAAGCTACCAAGAACATCATATTTGGTAACTTTCTTAATATTACCTTCTTCCAACTTCTTTCCACCTTTAACCATGCCTCTTTTCTTAAACAATTCAGCAACAGTTTTTTTGTCTATTTTGCCCCATGTTATCCAGTCTTTAGCTTTCTTGACCATGCCTAGATATTCTGGTGTTTCAGGGACAAGAACACAATGATTAATTTTATTAAGCCTAAGCATACCTAAGGTGTCTTCCACCTTTTTCCTTATGTTTATTTTTCCTCTGATTCTAATAACAGCTAACAATTCATTCACCGCTCTTGAAATTATGAAGATTTTTTAAAGCTTCAAATGTTGCTTTAACAAGATTATATCTTGTTTTAGTGTTTCCAAACGTCTTAATCCAAACATCCTGGATTCCTGCAAGGGATAATAATTTCTTGTTTTCATCACTTACAGAAAGGCCAATTCCTTTTGGTGCTGGCAATAGTATAACACTGACTGAACTAGATTTTCCCTCAGTCCTGTATGGAATAGAATGACCCTCTCCACAGTTACATTCCCATGAGCCACATTGCCTAGGAACAGAAATTAAGTTAAGTTTAGCTTTTTTATTGGCTTTTTCTACGGCTATTCTTCCTTCTTTTCCCACACCTTTTCCTATGCCAATTATACCATCCTGATTCCCAACTATTGAAAAAGCTGAATAACGATATCTTCTTCCTGACCTGTGCATCTTTGCCGAAACTCTAATAGCTGTCCTTTCAATACCCCCACCTTTACCAGGCCTGCCACCTATTAAAACCAATTCACTCTTGATATTTGGTATTAAAAAGTCGACAATTTCTGACTCTTTTATTTTCATCCCATTTCCTAGGATTTCTTGAATGCTTTTTATTTTTCCATTAAGGACATCTTTCCCTAATTGTGTCTTTGGTCTCCAGTTTAATAATGTATTTTCTGGTTCTCTCTCCCTTCTTTCAGGATTTCTGCTGTTTTTTCTTGGCTTCATATTAACCCTTAATTATCTTTTCTTTAAGTTTTTCAAAGTCTTCAACCATCTTATCAGGCTTGACCTTTGAAAATTGAATTTTATAAGTATCCCCCTTTTCTTTTGAATATTTAACAATGTTTTCTCCTTTGATCCTTCCTTCTGTCGGCAAAACATCTTCTGAGCATGGAACTTCTATTCCAGCGTCTTTAACACCTTTTACAGCAGCATATAATTTTGACCCTTTGATTATTTTTTGAACACCAAAATCCACAACAACATCTTTAATCTTCTTCTTTTTTGCCCTTTGGCCAATTAACAATCCTGCCAGATAGGCTGATGGAAGATTAGATGTCGAATATTTCCATCCAAGTGCTTTTATGTCTTGTGTGTTTGCCGAAACAAGAGTTTTATCCCCCTCAGTTTCATATTTGATTATTTGAGCTTTTGTGTGTTTATTTGATGTTCTGATGACTAACCTTGGCTTTTCTGATAATAATAACCCTAATCTTTTCTTGTAGTTCGTCTCCTTTTCAAATCTTCTTTTGAAAGGCATTTTGTATTTAGGCCCTATCTTCACTTATTATCCCTCTTTGTTTCAAATAAACTTTAAAGTGGCTTCTGCTCCTGAAAGCACCACTTTTGATTTTTAAATATAATTTTCTGTAAATTTTGACATCAAGTTTTTCTTTATCTTTTAATTCTTTTAACATTATCCTGAGAGAACGGACAGTGTTCACCCATTTTTGCTTTTCTGGAGTTCTCGCCCCTTTAGAACCTTTTCTTCTGCCTATACCTTGTTTCTTCTTTTTTTCTATTTTACTTTTTATTTTCTCGCTCTTTGCTTTTATGTAACCGTAATTTATCATTTTTCTAATATCTGCTCTGGTTATAGCATTTTTAATATCTTCTAAATGGTCAGGATTCATCCAGACTCTAGATTCTCCTGCTTTAAGCATAACAGATGCCATTCTTTTTTGTTGACTCAATCCACCCATATTAATCACATGTTTAAAAGTTTGATTTTTCTTTCTTCAGATTTTTTAATTATCTCTAGTTTCTTCTTTTTTCCGATTGTTGAAGATAATCTCCCTGCACATATTTTTGGATCTATTTTTTCTAAATCCTTGATATTTTGAACATAAATTTCTCTTAAGCCTGATGGATGAAGGCCTCTTGTGGATTTTGGAGCCCGATAACCAACATTTGGCATTTTACCCTTTGATTTTTCTCTTATTCTAAGTTTGCTATCTGTACCTCTAGGTTTTCTCCATCTTACTCTTACTCTTTTGAGATAATTTACCCCCTGCTTTAAAAATTTGGGTTTTTTCCTAGGGTTAGTCATCTTGTTCACCTGTAAAGTATATGCCATCTTGAAATATTCTCCTGTCGAACTTGTTTATCCTACAAGCTTGTTCAATATTTCCCATTGTTTGGCCAACTTCTTCACGATTTATTCCTGTTAATACAATATCTTGGCCTTTAATATCGATTTTTGTATTCCCAACTATTTTAGCTATTCTAGATTTTTTCTCCCCTATAAAGTTGTTAATCAATAATTTATCCCCCTCAGTTTTAACTGTTAAAGGGAAGTGGGAATAAACAATTTTCATATTATAAATATAGCCTTTTTTTACACCTTTTATCATGTTTTTTACGTGGGCAATAATTGTTCCCACCATTGCTTTGACCTTTCTTTTGTCAATTTTTGAAGAAACTATCAATTTCTTCTCTTTTTTCTCAATTTTGATATCATGAAAATACTTAAATGACCTTTCTAATTGACCTTTTTCTCCAGATACCTTTATTGTTTTCTTATCTGCTTCTAAGGTTATCCCTTCTGGTATTTCTAGTTCTTTTTCCATAATCATCGCCTAAAAGACATATGCAAGTAATTTTCCCCCTAGATGCTGTTTTTTAGCTTCTTCGTGTGTCATCACACCTTTATTTGTTGTAAGTATGAGTGTACCAAACCCTTTTGCTGGCAGAAATCTCTTTTCAAAATTTTCAAATTCATCAGATTTTACCGAATATCTTGGTTTTATGACATTACATTTATTTACAAGATTTTTCAGTTCAATTTTGAATTTTCCTGACTTTCCATCATCTATGAATTCGAAAACACCGATATATTTCTGCTTTTGCATGACTTTAAGGACTTCTTTAACAAGATTAGATGCAGGAGTAATGCATTCCATTTTACCTACTCTTTCTGCATTCTTTATTGTTATCATTACATCTGCTAATGTGTCATGTCTCATTTTTTTCACCTAATTAACTACATTTTATTGTTTAGTAAAGCTTATTAAAGTTTCCTTAGCGAGCGTAGGATTAGCGAAGCTTAGATAAATTATAAGAAGAATGAGTTTAAATATGTCGAAGTTTCGAAATTTAATTTATATCTAAATTCTTAAAGAACTATTAGATTAATTTATGGGGGTAATCGGCTAGTTTGGTCTAGGCTTCAAGCTTGGGGACCGGCCGAAGGACAAATTGCTTGCGACCCGGGTTCAAATCCCGGTTACCTCATTGTAATTCTGTTTGAAAAATTGAGTATTAGTTAAAATTATAAGAATTTTTAGAAACATTCAAAAAATAAAATAAAAAAATGCAATTACTCTACTAATCGTAGATTTCGAGCTTCCAGATTTTCCCTTGTTATGAAAATGGAACCCCAATAAGTTTTCTTATTTGGATCTTTTTTAGTAACCTCAATTGGACGATCTATAAAATATTGAGAACTTTGAAAAATCCTCCTAATTTCTGAAAATCTATATTAACTAATAATCCTAAAATATGTTTATTAAACAAATGGAGGTTTTATTATGAATAAAATGATGAATTTTAATCAATTTGGTGTTAGTTTAGGTTATAAACGTGTTCAAAAACTAGGAGACAAATTAGAATCGATTTCCAACTTAATTTACTGGGAAAAGTTCAGAAAATTTTTTGAAAGAGATTCGGAAAGAAAGTCAAACGCTGGAAGACCTCCTTATAATCCTATATTCATGACAAAAGCATTGGTCATCCAGAGCTGGTACGGCATCTCTGACGAGGAATTGGAATACCAGATAGCCGATAGGATAAGCTTCCAAAAATTTCTTGGATTTCCGAAAGACATACCAGACTTTACAACCTTCTGGAAATTTAGGGAATACATTTCCGAAGAAACACTGAACAATATCTGGGAAGAACTCAAAAGGCAAATGCAAAAGAAAGGAATCAAGTTCTCAAAAGGCGTGATTCAAGATGCATCATTCGTTGTTGCCCCTCCAGGGAAAACAAACAGTGGAATGAAAGATAGAGGAAGAGGGCAGCCAACAACAAGAAATGAAGATGGCAGCTGGTCGAAGAAGGGGAACAAGAGTTATTTTGGCTACAAGGACCACATTAAAATTGATTCGGAGAATGATATTGTCAGAGAGCTCGCCGTGACTACAGCGAGTGTTCATGACGGCAAGATAGACTTGACAAAATAAGATGAAATTGTCTATAGGGACAAGGGGTATTTTGGATGCGGCACAAAAGCGAAGGGAGATGCAACAATGAAAAGAGCTGCAAGAGGGCATCCCCTTTCGGTTGGGGACAAATTAAGGAACAAAAGAATATCCAAGAAAAGAGCCCCTGGAGAAAGGCCATTCGCAGTTGTGAGAAGGGTAATGAAAGGGGGTTACACATACCTGACCGAACTTCACAGAGTATTCTTTCAAAGCATGATGCGTTATTTCACATACAACCTCTTCCAGATGAGAAGGATTCTTGAAACATGAGTAGCGTAAGCTCTATCGAATGATTAAAAAAGTGGGTGAAAATTGGTGAAAACAAGTCAAGAATGAGAATGATACAGATAAAATTTACTGAATTTTCTGATTCTGATTTAAAGTTCTACTAAAAAGTCAATTTTTCAATGTTCTCTATTCATCTATTTTAGGGTCGTATCCCAATTGTCCTTCAAAATAACATCCTTCGCATGGAGCAAAAGGGGCATTTACTGATACTGATGTTCTCATGACATCCTGTACACTAACCGTTCTCCCAACGAATTCTTTAAGTCTTTCAAATGTTGACATATTTTTCACCTATTACTACTATATAGTTACACTAAAGTATGTCAATCCAATAGCTCGCCCCACCACCAGTCAAAGACTGATGGCATGCTCGCTCACTCCGTTCGCTCGGGGGCTCGCTAGTCAGTTCAAGAAATTATTCATTCTTGTTTGTTTTCCTTGCATCCTGACGTAGTTCCTTATTCTTTCTTGATTGTTTCCAAGGCTGTCAAAGTATATTGCCACTCCACAAACCAGAGCCCCAGAAGTATTTGTTTTTCAGCCATGGCATCGCTTTCAGAATTTTATACCCTAATATTCCTTTCAATTTCTTCGCAACCTCTGTTATTGAAAGCAAGCCTATATCAACTGCCATATGTACATGATTCTTGTCAAAACCCAGTTCCTGCATATCTATCTTCATTTCTTCAGCTGTCTTCAAGAAAATCTTCGTATTCAAAGACTTTATTGCAGTATTTTGTCTTGAAAGATATGTGCATCATATGCCTTTCAATGCTAGAGATACGTCTAATAAATCCATCCACAGAACACACCTCAAGTTTTAAGAAAGCAGAACTCTATAGTTTACACCAGATAAAATTCGTTTTTGGAGCTCTGCTCCTATTTTTTATTTTATGATTACGATAGGATTAACTTTACCACTGGTCACAGGCCAGTGGAATTAATCATTTAAATAGAAAAAACCATCAAAATTGTTCTTCAAAAAATTATTTCTTTTTTTTATAAAGAACATCAAAGATAGAACCCTTTGTGATTTTCCAGCCTTTCATTCCTCTTTTTTTACTTCTTAATTTCGCAATCAAAGTCTTTCTTTTGTGGCTTCTTGGATGCCTTCCCATTATATCCCCTCAACTTATACTTTTTTATAAAACTATTTAATATTGTTTTAAGATTAGGTTTTCCTATTTCTTCAAGATCATATCTTACTCTTATCATTGGCTTGTTAACTTTAAGTAACTTTCCTAAGTCTATTGGAGTTCCTACAACTATAGCATCACACCTTATTTTGTTGATAGTTTCCTCAAGCTCTTTTATTTGTTTTTTTCCATATCCTATTGTAGGAAGAAGATTTTGTAGATGAGGATATTTTTTGAATGTTTCTTTTATTGATCCAATGGCAGAATATCTTGGATTAACTAATTCACATCCCAATCTTTGAGCAGCAACAACCCCTGCTCCGTAATTCATTTCACCATGAGTGAGTGTGGGCCCATCTTCAATCACTAGGATTTTTTTACCTTTTACCAAATTTGGATCATCTACTTTTATTTTAGAATTGGCTTTGATTATTTTTGCTTTTGGATTCATTTCTTTTGCATTATCCAGAATTATTTTAACATTTTTTGGGTCAGCACTATCCATTTTGTTTATTATTAGCACATCAGCCATTCTGAAATTAGTTTCACCCGGATAATACAGTTTCTCATGCCCAGCCCTGTGAGGATCAGTAACAACTATATGTAAATTAGACCTGATGAATGGTGTATCATTATTTCCCCCATCCCAAATTATAACATCAGCTTCTTTTTCTGCCTCTTCAAGAACCCTTTCATAATCCACCCCAGAGTAAACAATTAATTCTCTTTCTATATATGGTTCATATTCTTCCATTTCCTCGATTGTACAATTATTTTTTTTTAAATCTTCATATTTTTCAAATCTTTGAACAGCTTGCATAGCAAGATTGCCATAAGGCATTGGATGACGAATTGCAACCACTTTCAGGCCTTTCTTCTTTAGAATTTCAACAATTTTTCTTGCCGTCTGGCTTTTTCCACATCCAGTTCTAACAGCACAAACAGAGATAACAGGTTTTATTGATTCAATCATTGTATTTTCAATTCCCATAAGTTCAAAATCTGCTCCTGCAAGGTTAACAATTGAGCATCTACTCATGACATATTGATGGGAGACATCGCTGTAACAAAAGAACACTTTTTCAACATTTAGTTTTTTAATTAATTCTGGCAACTTTTCTTCAGGATAAATAGGAATGCCGTCTGGATAGAATCTCCCAGACAATTCTTTAGGATATTTTCTTTTTGAAATATTTGGTATTTGTGTGGCTGTGAAAGCAACTAAATTATATCTTGGATTATCCCTGAAAAAAATGTTAAAATTTTGAAAATCTCTTCCGGCCGCCCCCATTATAATTATTCTTTTTCTTTTCATGGCTCCACTCACAATAATATAAATTCCGATTTAGTTAAAACTTTTGGTCCTCGTTTTGTCATCAATACATCATTTTCTAATCTGCAGCCGCCTATTTCTGGTACATACACACCAGGCTCAATTGTAAAGACCATGTTTTCTTTTAGTTTTATTTCTTTCAAGTTTTTAAAATTAATTTTATTTTCAGGTTTGTGAGAGATATTGGGGCTATCATGAATATCCAACCCAAGGCCATGACCCAAAGAATGTTTGAATTCAAAATTATTTTTCTCTAAAATTTTATTGGCAAATTCATAAATTTCCCAAACAGGTTTTTCTATTTTCAAAAAATCAATAGATTTTTGATAAGCTTCCTGCGTTGTTTGAGCAATCTTCTCTTCTTTCTCATTTGATTTCCCAATCAAAAACGGGACTGTAACGTCAGAGCAATAACCTTGATATCTAGCTCCAAAATCAATTAATCCCAACCCTTTTTGGATTTTATTTTTTGTAAATGACGGTTCTGGGTGGATATATGCTGATCTTTTTCCAGATGTAATAATTGTTGGGAATGCCAATTCATCTGCCCCTTGACGAATAAGTTCTTGCTGAAGCATCAGAGCCAACTCTCTTTCTGTTATCTGGGTGGACAGGTTTTCTTTGATTAATTTTATTCCATGGTTTGCAATTTTGCAGGATTTTTTTATCAGGTTGATTTCTTTTTTCGTTTTTATCATTCTAAGGTCTTCCATTATTCCTGAAATATCATGTAATTTTTTCCCTTTTAATTTTCTCGCAATTTTGTAGGGGAACATACCTTCTATTATCCCAATATTTTCAATGCCTTTTAATTTTTTTTCAAAGACTTTGGTTAGATTGTTTTCATAATCTTTGAGATTTATTATCTCATCTGCTTCTGCTAGTTTTACCGCACGATCATATTCTAGCTGTGATGTTATCAAGGATGACTTATTTGGAGTTATTATCAGGCAGCTGAATGCATAGAATTTTGTCTGTTGAAAATTAGTGAAATATTGAATGTTTGAGTCATGAATGGGAGATAAACAAAGAAATATAGAGGCATCCAGATTTTGGTTTTTTAATTCTTGCTGAAATTGTTTGAGTTTCATGATAATTATTTTAATTTTTATAATATTAATTCAATTTTCTACTCTATAGAAAGATGGGATCTATATTTATAAAAAAACTTAATACTCTCTCATGGTTAAGACAAATGTGCCTTCAACACAAGGACTTTTTGGGCAGAGATTTCCAACAATCTCTGAATTAGTTGAATATATACAAAGAATTTATAGCGAAGAAGGTGGACATTTTTATTTGCGTACTAGCAGAACACTTTACAATAGAAGGCAAGGGCCAGATACAAGAAGAGGGCCAGTAAGAGCTTGTACTAGAATATATAGATTAAGAGGCTGATCATTTACCAGCAACTTGGACATCTTCAAAAGCAATATAAGGGCAAACCCCAGCAAGAACATTTCCCCCAGAAGTGATTAGTGATTTATCAGATATCATACTAATCTTTCTAATCATGTCAAAAATATTTCCGATGACTAATCCGCCATTAATTGGTTTTCCTATCTGGCCGTTGTCAACATAATAACCTGCTCTTATTTCTGAAGAAAAGTTGCCTGTAACAACATCAGGAGATAGCCAACTAAATTGTTCAACTAAAATTCCATGCTTAACATTTTCAATCATTTTATCATAGCTTACATCACCAGGCTTAATATAAAAATTAGATATCTGGTCTGATGGTTGGCCTCCATATTTTCCATCAAATGTGTAGAAGACCTCACTCTGTTTTAACCCATTGCCTGTTGATTTTGTATTATCTTTCTTTGCATAAAATTGATCATAAACAAAATTTTTGAACACGCCGTTTTCAATTATAGGAATTTTTCTTTGTGGAACGCCTTCATCGTCAAACTCACTGCTCATGAGGCCATACGGATAAAGCCCATCAGAAATTATTGTCAATTTTTCTGAGGCAATTTTCTCTTCTACATCAAATTTTGTCACATCATTAACTTTTGTGGAGCCAGTCACATGATCTCCTATAACTGTCCCTAAACCATCAAGAACCATTGATGGAGAAAATATAACTGTAGTTTTTTCTGTTTTTGGGTGTTTTGCAATTGTTTGGTCACGTGCTATTTTTACCCATTTTTTAATTTCATTTATGGATAAATCTTGTATTCTTCTTCTGTATTCATGAGGCCAAAATTCCATTCTTTTGTTATTTCTTTTTACTATCAATGACAATTCAACCATAAAGTTTGTGTCTTCTCTTTTTATATCCAAATCTTGAGAATTAGTGATGCTTATAATATTGTCATAAGTTCTTATTTTTCCGAATGACAGCAGAACATCTTTTGGTATTTCATTCAATAATTCTTCCGCATAATTTTTTACAGCTTCCTCACCTTTATTTTTTATTTTTTTGTCAACTGTTTCTACTTTGGAATATTTTTCCTGTTTTGGAAATTCAAATTTGACTTTCTCTGTCATCTCAGCAGATTTGATTGCATTAAGAATCGTTTTTTTGATTGTTTCACTGGATTTGATATTGCTTGCGCTGAAACCTAATCCACCTTTTAATACACGTATAGAATAGCCTGAATCAACAACTTCATTGACAAAATTAACCCTATTTTTTTCTAGGTGAACTTCGTTTATTTTAGTTAATTGTGAGTAAATGTCAAAATCATTCGCCAATTTTTTTATCTCGTTTAGTATTTCCTTCATCCTATTACCGCCTTTTTTACACGCATATAAGGGCCGCCTGTTGTGACAGCAACATAATCTTCTTTCCCTTTGCCGCATCCACTTCCTGTTATTTTAAAATCACTTGTGACTGCGTCTACGTTGTTCAAAAATTCCAGAACTTTTCCTGATATTCCCACACCTTTAAACAATCCTGTTAATTCCCCGTTTTTTATTTTCATCGCTCTGGCTGTAATCATCTGCATGTTTCCACCAAGAGGATCTTCCATGCCTGTTAAACTTTTTATTAGATAATAACCAGATTTTGTTTCTTTAATCAGTTCGTTGAGCTTCCAGTCACCTGGTGAAATATAAGTGTTAGTCATTCTTACAAAAACCTTTTTTGAGAAATCCTCTGCCCTTGCATTGCCTGTTGGTTCAGAATTCATTAGCACACAAGATTGCCTGTCATGCATAAATTGTTTTAAAACACCTTTATCAACAAGAGTGTTGTCTTTCGTTCCTATACCATCATCATCAAAAAATGATGTTCCTCTTTCTCCTGGGATTGTCCCATTGTCATGAATGGAAACTAGATCAGATATAACCTTTTTTCCTTTTAGTGGGGCGAGATAAGACCTGTCTCTCACAACTTGGTCCGCTTCTAAGCCATGCCCAAAAGATTCATGGGCAATAACACCAGAAATTTCAGGGTCAACAATTATATCATATTTTCCACTCTTAATTTGTTTAGCATCAAGCATTATTATAGCATTTTTAACAATTTCATTAATTTTTTCTTCAATATTTATTTTTCTAAACAGATCATAACCACCTTGTTTAGCAAGAACAAAATAATCATTTTCCAATCTTTTGTTTTCTTTTGATGTTGCTGCCATTACAAATTTGAAATATGGGAGAACTTGCCGAAGCTTAGAACCTTCTGTATTCATAAAAATAGTTTCTGATTTTGTATTTCCTATTCCGACGTTTGCGTTAATAATTTTTTTGTTTTTTATTATTTGGCTGAATATTTCCCGCATGGTTTTCATTTTTTCTTCAAATGATAAATCATCAGGGTTTTCTTTTACTGGAACTACTTTATCTAACTCCCATGGGTCTTGAAGCCAAATTTGGGATTTTTTGTTTCTTATCTTTTTTGCCAATTGCTGGACTTGATTCAAAATTTTTTTTTCATCGATTATGCTAAAACCCAAATAGTACCATTTATTATCAGAAATTGCCCTCACACACAAACCATTTGATGAACCTGTTGAGATAGACTCTTCACTTTTATTTTTTCCTATGCCACTTCTTTGATTGAATTCATATCTTACGTCCCCATAATATGTTTGGCCGAGGATTTCAACTATTTTTTGCATTAGATCTTGAATCATTCAATCATCTTTTCAAATTCTCTTTCTGTTATATTATTTAATAATATACTTTTCTTTTTTGATTTTAAGCCTCTGATGATTTTTACTTGGTTTCTAGTTAATTTTTTCATCTCTTTTATTATTTCTTGATTAGCTTTATTTTGTTCAGGTGAAGATTTGCAGTATATTATGTAATTATCTTTTTTTTCTATTTTGAATATAGAAGATTTTGGTTTAATATTTGCTTCTATTATTAGATTATTTCCAATTTCTCTTGCTTCAGGCATAGAAATCATTTTAGTAATTTAATAATAATTAGTTAAGCCTAATATAGGAAATAACAAAAAAATAAAAAAAATATTGATTGTACTTTACCAGTCTTCATCTTCATCGGTATTTTCATCACTTTCGTCATCGTCATCCCAATCTGACATAGATATCACCCTTTTAAGCATATTAGTTTATTCAACTATTTATCCTTCAAAAATCCCATCATAAAAAAAGAAAAAGAGAAAAAAATCAATTTCTTAAAATCCCATTATTTCTTTTTAGCTTTCTTTGGTGCCATTTTTATCTTCACTCCTTTATTTTAATACACCATACCCTGCATAGGTGACGTATCTAAAACTAATCATAGTATTTTTTTTCAAAAAATTCGAGGATGCAGAGTTTCCCATTTAATTTTCCTTATTTTTTAATTAAATGATTTATGATTACTTACTATTTAAAATTATCACTAAGCCAAAAGGATACCAGCTCTTTCAGAGTAAAAATTGATTTTTTTATAATTTCAGGCATAGAAAAAATAGTTTTATTTATAGAACCCAAATAAATTATTGTGAAAAATATATTCAAGCTAATATTTTCAATTCTAGTCTGTCAGTTAGCTGGATTTATAGGTTCAATGTTCACATCAAGCTCAATTGATGTTTGGTATAAGGCAATACAAAAACCATCTTTCAACCCGTCAAATTGGATTTTCGCTCCTGTTTGGACTTTATTATTTTTAATGATGGGAATTTCTTTGTATTTTGTTTTGATAAAAAGAAAAAGCAACTCAACCAAGAATGGGTTGATTTTATTTTCAATACAACTTGGCTTAAATGTTGTTTGGTCTGTTATTTTTTTCGGATTCAGAAACATAATTTTTGCTTTTATTGAAATAATATTTTTGTGGATTTTTATAGCGCTTACAATTTACAAGTTCTGGTTCATAGACAAAAGAAGCTCTTATTTACTTTTTCCATATTTGTTTTGGGTTACTTTTGCATCAATCCTTAATTTCTATATTTGGAGATTGAACTTGATTGTTTAAGGTTAATGCCTTCTGCTAAAAAGCCAAGCACTCAAAGTAATTGTTAATGTTGAAAATGCTGAAACAATCAGAAAATTAGTGATGAAAGGTATGCTTGATACACCAACAATCATATAACGGAGCAATTCCACACCATATGTCAATGGGTCTATGTATGGTATTATTCTAAGAAGGGTTGGCAAATTATTTATTGGGAATAAAGCGCCAGACAAGAAAAACATCGGCATCACAAGAAAATTCATGATCAATTGAAAACCCTCAACATTATTCATCACCGACCCGATTGATAATCCTATGCCAACCAATCCCAATGATATTAATAGCATGACTGGAATAACCAAAAAGAAAGTTGCTATGCTAATGTGCAAACCTGTTGCTATAGCTATCAACATGACCATTATACCTTGAATAATTGCAGTAGTTGATGTACCAAGGGCTTTTCCAATTACTATAGACAATCTTGAAACTGGTGACACTAACATTTCTTTCATGAAACCAATTTCCTTATCCCAAATTATTGAAATTCCTGACATCACAGAAGTAAACATCAAACTCATTGCTATTACACCAGGAGTAATAAAAGATTTGTAATCAACATTGCCTATGTCAATAGATGAACGCATGCTTCCACCGAAAATCAACAGCCAAAAAACAGGCATAACTAATGAAGAGATTATTCTTTCTTTTTGGCGGAAATATCTGATCATTTCCCTTAGCCAAACTGTGTATATACCTTCAATTTCACCCATTTTAATGACCTCTGAATCCGCCTCTTGATCTTCTTCTTAACTGTTCCTTCAAGTCAACATTTTCCTCTCTTATTTCCCTTCCGGTCATTTTCAAAAATACATCGTTTAATGCTGGCTTTCGTATGTTTGCTTCTATAACTTCAATTTTATTCTTTCTGCATTTTTCAAGAACTTCTTCTATTTGTTTGCCGGCATTTTTCACTGACAATATGATTTGGCCGTCAAATCTTTTTGCATTCTTGTATATTTTCAATGCCTTTTCAATGTCTTTATCATTGACATCAAGAATTATTGTGTCACCACCCAAACTGTTCTTGAGATTTTTTGGCGTATCCAAAGCTATTATTTTGGCATTGTTAATAATTGCTATTCTGTCACAAAGCTCATCAGCCTCTTCCATATAGTGTGTTGTCAGGAAAATCGTCATATTATAATCCTTCTTGAGTTTTACAATATATTCCCAGACATGTTTTCTTGTCTGAGGATCTAAACCAAGCGTAGGCTCATCCAAAAAAAGGATTTTTGGATAATGTATCAGGCCTCTTGCTATTTCCAATCTTCTCTGCATGCCACCGGAAAATGTTTTTACAATTAAATTTTCTTTTTCTTCGAGCTCAACCATTTTCAATACCTGATCTATCCTCTTTCTTCTTTTTTCTTTCGGAACACCATATAATCTGGCATGCAATTCAAGGTTCTCCCTTGCTGTCAATCTATCATCAAGCGTAGTGTCCTGGAAAACTAAACCCAGGCATTTTCTCACTTCACTTTGTTCAGAATCAACATCATAACCGCAAATTTTAGCTTCTCCAGATGATATCTTAAGCAAGGTGCAAAGCATGCTTATCGTGGTTGTTTTTCCAGCTCCATTTGGACCAAGCAACCCGAATATTTCCCCTTCTTTTACATCAAAAGTGATTCCATCAACAGCTTTAAAATTGTTTTTGAACACTTTTGACAGATTTTTTACTTCTATGACATTCATAAAATCATCTTCAATTATTAACCATCTGAGTTTTAATTCATTTTGCATAATTATTTTTCATAACGGAATACCGAAAGCTTCTGATATCTCCTTCAATTTATTCGCTTCTCCGAGGAATCTCAACCCCTTTTCTGTGATGGTATAAAATATTTCTTTTTTATTTTTTTCTTCAATTAAAAGGTCTTTTGACAGCAGGAAATCAAGATACCCTTCTAATCTCGAATGGGTTAAATTTGCTTTGTAAACTATATGGGTCTTTTTAAGTTTCCCCCTTTCCCTCTGAACAGATCGCAATATGTCTATATAAATTTTGGTTTTTGATCTACGGGAATTCATTTTTTCACCCTTAATAACATTATCAGGAGAGTGATGAAACCGCTTAATACTGATATGTGGGCAAAAACATACATCCACCCACTAATAAAAGAAAATAAATGCAGCAAATGAAAGATTGAAATGAGCATAAAAGAAATCATGACTAAAAATGAATTCAAAGACCTCTTTTCATTATAATTCAAGACATTTTTGAAAGAGATAAAAATCATTATTATTAATGATGCCAAATGGAAATATTCATGATAAGAATACCATAGTTTGTAATCGTCATTTAATGACAAAAAGCTGATAATTACCAAAAAATAAACAGAAAATATTGTGATGAAAATCTTATGAAATTTTGAATTCTTTGACAAGTAAGAGTTGATGAATAAAACATATGCAAACAAAGAAAGACCAAAATACATGAAGTATGAAAAATCTTCGAGTGAAAATGCGTCATCCATTAACCCCAATTCGCAAGACGTATGACAATTATTAAAAACAATATAACTGAAAATATTTGTTATAGACAATGTCACAAAACCGATTGATAGCAATAAAAAACCGAGATACAGATACATATGTTTCTTTTCCGAGCTGATGGAATATATCTTATTGAAATAAAAACTAACTAAAAATCCAATTAATGAACTAACCAAATACATTGCGGAATCAAACCCGTAAAACCATACCGGTATTATAATATGCATGCTATCACATTCTAAATTCCTTTTAATCACTTATAAGCTTTGCGAACCATAAGTCCGTCTCTTTTGTTCGTATTGCGGATATATTGCATATGGCAATTAGTATTCTATAAAAAAAGTGGACAACACACAACCTGTTGAAGGTATAGAAAATAGCGTCCACATTATGGAGGAGATTAAAATGAAAGGATGGTGTTTGGTGATAAAAAATGTTTCCGATGATGCTTCGGCGGAGGGAAGAGGTAGACAAAAAAATTAATTCTTTCTTTTTATTGTATACAGTTTAAATATTGTTTTAAAAACAGTTTTATTTCTTGAATGACAATTAATTATGGGAATTATTTAAAATTCAAAATACACCTTAAAATCTTAAAAGTAAAATTTTTTATGCTCGAGTAGCTCAGTTTGGATAGAGCAACATCCCCCTAAGGTGAAGGTCGAGGGTTCGAATCCCTTCTCGGGCATGTTTTTTAATATGAAATTTTTCTATTTGGCATTAACAATAAAGAATTTTTTATTTAACTTCGTATCCGAGAAGTCCCCTTCCAAAAGGCAGGGAATGAAAGGCGTTATTCATAATAATTAGTGCAGAAGATGACTCGGATGATTTTTTTAAGGAATTTTTGGCTTCTATTTAGTTAAAA
>Ga0210017_1002146_pt1 | contig 16985 bp, 22 predicted proteins | sample CryGeyCG2014_020_FD_183966 | JGI IMG/M metagenome (GOLD analysis project Ga0210017, IMG submission 183966) | Groundwater microbial communities from aquifer - Crystal Geyser CG08_land_8/20/14_0.20 (SPAdes) (version 2) | ecosystem: Environmental > Aquatic > Deep subsurface > Groundwater | place... | reverse complement strand
CTGGAGAATAAGCCAGAAAATTGAAGAAAGAATTGATACTGCTTTATTCTGTAGAGTTATCTGGCACGATTTAATTAACCTGTTCAGAAGTTAATTCTGTCCCAATCATGAGAAAAAGCAAAGATTAAATAACTCTAGTTGATTAATATAGAGATGAAAAATTTAACAAGAAAAGTTGATGATAAGACAATACTTGACCAATTTGCAGAAGATTTTGTGGGGGTTATTAAAAGATATTGCAAATATATAATTGTTTCTGGATTTGTGGCAATCGCTCATGGGAGAAGCAGGGGAACTGAAGACATAGATATGATTATAGAAAAAATTTCAAAAGAAAAGTTTATTGAGCTGCACAATTCGCTCAGCAAGGCAGAGTTTGAATGCATGCAATCAGATAATGGAGAAACAATATATGATGACTATCTTGCAAAAGGAGACAGCGTGAGATATACTCGAAAAGGATTTAATTTTGCACCTCCTGAAATGGAGCTCAAATTGGCAAAAGATGAGTTGGATAATTACCAGATATCCACAAGACAAAAACTCCCTTTTACAGGGCTGGATGTATATTTTTCAAGCATAGAAATGAATATCGCCTTCAAAGAAGAATATTTAAAGTCAGACAAAGACTTAGAAGATGCAAGGCACTTGAGGATTATTTACAGCGACAAGATAGATGAAAAAGAAATTAAAAGAATTAAAGAGCAGATAAATAAACTGAGGATGAAAAAATGAGGGAAAAAACACACCTAGAGCAGGTTGAAAGATGGGCCGAGCATGTCAGGAACAACCCTGAATCCTGGAAAAAAGAGTTGAAGCCCTTTTTAGACTCCCAGATAATAATCGCAAGAAGATTCTACAAAAACCTCGCACAAACACCTGAAGGCAGGGAAAAAATAAGGATTTTAAGAAATGTTAAGAAGAATTAATTGGCAATAGATAAAATTAAAAGTAGGGGAGAAAGCTTATTCTAAACTATAGAAATAGTTAAAAAGAAATAAAATATATTATCTCATGGCATATTTACCAAGCGCAGATCCGCCAGGACCTTATTGGGCAGAAGAAAGTGATACTAGAGAGCATTGTTACTCTATTATCCCACTTAAGGATGGAAAGCCAAAAGATATCCACTCAGAAGTCTGGAGAGAGATATTTCTTACATTAGGAAAATTAGGTTATCTTTTTAGAGATGCTGGTCATGATATTAAACATGCTGTTGTTTCTTTAAACAAAGCGATACGTCCTAAACACCTAAAACAATTAGAAGGAATATTACAAATTACTTCAGATAGCGGAACAGACTTATCATTTGTGTGATTAAGTTAAAAGCAGACATATCATCTGGAAGATGATGTTTAACTTTCAGTTAAAAAACAGACAAAATTAAAAGTAGAGGGATAAAACGATAATTCTAAAAAGCAGGGGAACATTAATCTTTTATCACTTATGCAATCTATGCCGCTGAAAGCTTTGAAAAATGGAAAATAAAATAGAGAAAGATTTAGTAAAACAATTCAAAAACAGCTTAGCAGATGTTAAAGCAGGAAGAATAAAAAGAGTTGCATGAACCGAAAAGGATAAAAAGTTTTTCTTTCTGAAACCATCAACCAAAACATTTATATACTTAACACTTTAAAGTGTTATATGGTTAAAAATAAAATCTTAACAGAAAAAGCAATTGAAGTTATAAATAAAAAACTTAAAGGTAGGAATCTTACTCAACAGGACTCTAATTATCTGAGCAGATTTGTCAGGCCCAAGCTTAGGGCTATGGCTTCAATTAATGCAGAAATTCTTTTAAAAAGATTAGAATATAATCCTAAAGCCTTATCAATAGAGAGAAAAATAAAGGAGATTATTCTAAAGAATGTCCAAAAAGTAGATTCAATAATAGTTTGCGGATCTGCTGTGCAGACTAATTATAAAGAATATAATGATATTGATATTATAATATCAACTAAAAATATTCTAACAAAGAGTCTTAACAAGAAGAATAGATTAATAGAGAATATAGAAAAAATTGGGAAAAAAGAAGGCATTGACTTAGATGTTCAGATATATGCAAAGAAATCGATTTTGTCACAATATCCACATAATCCTTCATTAATCTATCAGTTAAAAGATTCTAAGGTTATTTATGGAAAATTGGAAATTCCTTCTAAAATCAAACTATCTGTTCTTGATTTAAAGATGAAATTAGACTGGAGTGGAGATTTGGATATTCATGCAGATTCAAATGAGATATATTATGCTATTAGAAATACCATGTTAGTCTTGCTTTTGATAAACAAGAAAATAGATAATTATCAATTAACAAATAATCTGGCTAATCTTTTGGGAAATGATTTGATTGTTAAATTAAAAAACAATCAAGCTTCTAATGAAGAAAAGAGGCTTGCTTTAAACTATCTAAATCTATTAATTAAACACCTGGAAACTCAATTAAATAATGCAAAATGGGAAAAAATAGAGTTAGAGAATCATTAATTAGAAAAATTGTTAATGTAGTTGTGCATAAGATAATACTGGAACATACAAACAAGCTAGAATCAGCACATTTTTTAGAGCCAGAAATAATAGGATACAGGAGCATAGCAGAAAAAACATCAGAAGAATATAGCTGGGATAATGAAGATAAAGAATATATTAAGAAGAAAGCATTAAACATGATAAAAGAAAAATTAAATACCAAATACCAAGATATAGAATACTCTGAACAAGAAGCAATAGAAAAACTAAAGGAAATGCTAAAAGAGACGCTTGGATAGAAAACCCTAAAAACACCTGATTCTTAAATTAATCATGGACCCTTTAGCAATAATTATCATTCTTATAGTATTTTTAATAGGCCTGGCTATGGCATATTGGCTGGGCAATAAGGCAGGATGTTTCAAGAGAGATAGATATTGGGAAGCTGAACTTCCAACTTACAGGAAAGATGCTATCATGAAATCAAGGGCTGTTCTTGGGGGGCAGTTTTCAGAACAATTAGCTCCGTTTTTGCCTGACTTTCAGTATCTGCCAAATGAATGCAGGTTTATTGGGAAGCCCATAGACCTTATTGTTTTCAAAGGAATGGATGAAAAAGATATTAATGAAATAGTTTTTGTAGAAGTAAAGAGCGGAAAAGCAAAGCTTTCCCCACATGAAAAAAAGCTCAAGGAAGTTATTGACAAAAAGAAAATTAGATGGGAAGAATATAGAATCCCTGAAGAGATAACAAAGAAAAGAGATGTAGAAGAAGAAATAGAAAAGGAGGGAAAGAATGAAAACTAAATTATTATTTTTATGTTCAGTAAATATGGACAGAAGTCCTGCAGCAGAGGCATTATTCCAAAACTCAGATAAATATGAAGCAAAATCAGCAGGATTATCTGAATTAACAGAAAACCCAGTAACCAATCAGACAATAAAATGGGCAGAGATTATTTTTGTTATGGATGAAAGAAATGAGCAGCATAAAACCCTTTTGCTAGAAAAATTCCCTCAAGCAGAAGATAAAGATATTAGAATTCTCAATATCAAAAATGAATTTTGCAGATATGACAAAGAGTTAGAAAGATTATTAAGAGTTAAATTAGAAAGAGAGGGCATTAATGTTAGTTTGAGCAAGAGAAATGATTTGGAGGAAACATGATAAAAGCAATTTTATTTGATTTGGATAATACTCTAATTGATTTCATGAAAATGAAGCAGAAAAGCTGCGAAGCTGCTGTGGATGCAATGATAGCAGCTGGATTAAAAGCAAAAAGGAAAAAAGCCCTTAAAGTTCTCTTCAAGCTTTATGATAAATATGGGATAGAGCACAAGCATATTTTTGAAAAGCTCCTTAAAAAAATAACTGGAAAAGTGGATTATAGGATAATTGCCCATGGAATAATTGCCTACAGGAAACTAAAAGAAACGCAATTAATTTTGTATCCTGGAGCAATGCAGACATTAATTGAATTAAAAAAGAAGCATAAACTTGGAATTATAACCGATGCTCCAAGAATGAATGCATGGAACAGATTAGTTGCATTAAAAATAGATGATTTTTTTGATGTTGTTATAACTGCTGCTGATGTAAGAAAACAGAAAACCTCTCTTGCTCCTTTCAGGGCAGCGTTAAAAAAGCTTAAAGTCAAGCCAGAAGAAGCTTTAATGGTGGGAGATAGAATAAAGCGAGACATAGAAACAGCAAAGAAACTCGGAATAAAAACTTGCTATGCGAGATATGGGAACATAAAACCCGCAAAAAAAGGCAAAAGCAGGGCTGATTTGGAGATAAATGAGATAAAAGAAATAATTGAAACAAAAATATAAAGAGAAAGGATTAAATAAAAGGGAAGATATGGAAGAAGAAGATGAATGAACAAAAAGCAGAAGAAATTTTAGAATCAATAGAAGAGTTAAAGAAATTTGATTCTTCGAAATATGATAGAAAAGATTATATTTTTGAGATTAAAAAAGAAGCTGAGCCTTTAATCAATAAAATTTCTGGAATAGGGGAAGAAGCATTGGAGTATCTTTATCCGTTATTAGATGATCCAAGTACCTGGACTTCTTTACTTGCCCTTGAGATAATCATTAAGTTAAAAAGTGACAAGCCCTTAAATTTTTTAATAGGCTTTATTAAAAAATATGACAAAACAGACTTTTGGGACAGGTGCGAACTTGCGATGCAAGCTTTGGCAAATATAGGAAAACCTGCAGTAGAGTTGCTATTAAGCGAAGTAAAAAAGGATTTTGAAAACAAAACTTTCAATACCTATCTTGTTGGAGCTTTAGCAGAGATAAAAGACGAGAGCGCTTATAGTTTCATGGTTAAAATCATCGAGGATTATATTTCAGACTACAAAAAATATGATAATTGGTTTGATATAATCTCATTTATACTAGATTTTGACAGGCAAGAAAACAAGGGCGCAATAATTCTCCTGGAAAAATTGCTTAATATGCATCATCTATCAACAGAAGAAAAAATAGAAATTGAAGATACATTAAAGGCGATAAAAGACCCAGAAGCGTATAAAAAAGAGACTGATAAAACGATTTCAGAATATGCAGGCAAATTTAAAGATTTCAAGGAATTTGGGGATATATTAGGAAATAAAAATCCTAAAATAGATAAAGAAGACTTTTTAGAAAGGTCTCAAACCCCTGATGATGAATTTGAGCTTAACTTTAAATGCAATGATTGCAAGGAAAGACAGAACTTAAAAACCGGGCTGATATGGAGCATTGAAAACAGATATTTTCTTTTTGAAAATGAATTAATGTGCAGGAATTGCCTTGGCCATAATCTTAAAATTAGTGATTTTGGAAAAAGAGAGATAATGGGAAAGCAGTTTAGGATTTTAATGGGAAAAGATAAAGGCGTTTTAAATACTGGAAAAAAAGTTTATGCAGAAGAAAAATCCATGGATTTTAAAAAAGCTCGTGATTATCTGCTGAAGAGAATTAATGAAGAGCCAATGAACGGAGAGCTTTGCCTAAGATTTGCCAATCATTTAGAAAAGAACAATGATTATGAAAAAGCAGTAGAGTATTATTATAGGTCTCTTGTGCTTAATCCGAGGCTTATTGCATCATACCTGAACCTTGTAGAGATATTTTCATATAGGTATTCTTATTATGGAATTGAAGGTGCAAGCAAAAGAGCACTGGAATATTTCCAAAAAATGTTAGTGCTTTTTAATTCCCATGAGTATGATACCTGCACGATTCTTAATCAAGAATCTGTATTAGGCTTCATAGCAGAGAAATCAAAAGAATTTGGGATTAAAATTAAGTTCAAGAAAATAGGCAGAAACGAACCCTGCCCATGCGGAAGTGGGAAGAAATATAAAAAATGCTGCTTGGGAAAGGAGGAATAAGGATTGGAATGAGCAAAGATGCCCCTAAAATGCTAAGAATCAAGCAAAAAAGGGAAACATTTAAATAGTATACTTTAGAGTATACTAATGTAAAGTATACTAAAATGGCTGAAAAAACATTCAAAAATCGGGTCAAGGAATTGGATTTCCTTAATGAACTATACCAAAAAGATAGTGCCAAATTAATTATTTTATATGGAAGGAGGAGAGTAGGCAAGACTAAACTTTTGAAAGAATTTCTAAAAAAGCATAAAGGAGTGTATCTTTTGGCAAGGCAGGAATCTGAAACAGAGCAGTTTAAAAAATTAAGCTCTCAAATTGCAGAGTTTTATAATGATGAAGTTTTAAAATTAAATCCTTTTAGTAACTGGGATTCTCTTTTTACCTATCTTTCAGAGAAACCAAAAATTCCCATCATCATAGATGAATTTCCATACCTAGTCCAGGCATCAAAAAAAGTTACAAGCATACTTCAAGACTATTGGGACAATAAATTTTCTAAAAAAAATTCCTTTATTGTTCTTTGTGGAAGCTCAATCCAGATGATGGAAAAATTACTGGGCAAAAAAAGCCCGATTTATGGCAGAAGAACAGAACAGATGCTATTAGAGCCATTAAAGTTCAGAGATTCCTGCCTGTTTTTTCCAGAAAAAACTGCTTTAAAAGATAAAATTTACTACTATTCTATTCTGGGAGGAATGCCTGCCTATTTATTAGAGTTTGATTTTAATAAATCACTTAAGGAAAACATCCTTGAAAACATTCTTAAAAAAAATAAATTTCTCTATCAGGATGTGCTTTTTACCTTAAGAGAGGAGTTAAGGGAGCCAAGAAATTATTTTTCAATACTTTATTCAATAGCAAAAGGAAACACTAAAATCAGCCAGATAGTTAATGATACGGGCTTGGAAAAATCTTTTGTAACAAAGTATTTGAGCATTTTAATTGATCTCCAGCTAGTTGAAAGAAGAGTGCCTATCACAGAAAAAAGCCCATTAAAATCAAGAAAAGGAATCTATCTGTTAAAGGATAATTTCTTTAAATTTTGGTTTAAATTTGTTTTTGAAAACCAGGAGTATATTGAGCAGGAAAAACAAGAGAAACTTTATGATGAAAAGATACTCCCAGAAATAAATTCTTTTGTAGGAAGGCTGTTTGAAGATGTCGCTCTTTCTGAAATCTCTAAGAATAGCCAATATAAAGATTATTTTTTTGGAAGATGGTGGGATAATGAAAATGAAGCGGACATTGTCGGAATTGACAAAAAAAATAAAAAGATATTTATTGGAGAAGTAAAATTCAAGAATCTCTCTTCCCGGGAAATAAATGAGATAAAATTAAATCTGAAAGCAATGGCAAAAAAGATAAATATTTTTGGCTTTGCAGAGCATTTTGCCATTGCGTGTTTAGATTGCAAATCTAAAGTTGATGGAATTGATGTGATAAAACTGAAATAAAGCCCGTAAAAAAAGGCAAAAGCGGGGCTGATTTTGAGATAAATGAGATAGGGGAGATTGTGAAGATAAAATTAAAAGTAGGGGATCTCTAACTAAAACGTTAATTCTAAAAAGTATGAAATCGTTGAGAAGATATGGCAACATACTCACATTCAAAAATAAATACATTTGAAACATGCCCATATCAATATAAGCTTCATTATATTGATAAAATTGAGCCCGAAATTACACAGACAATTGAGGCTTTCATGGGCGAGCTTGTTCATCAAACACTGGAAAAGCTATACAAAGATAAGAAATTTAAGAAAAGAGTTGAAAAGAAAATCCTGATAAAATTTTACAGGGATTTATGGGCAAAAGAGTATTCTGATGATATTTTAATTGTTAGGGAAGATGAGGGGCTTAAAGCAGATAATTACAGGAAAATGGGTGAGAAATTTATTTTAGATTATTATGATTCTCATAAAGATGATGACATGACAATTCTTGGGTTAGAGACTCAAGACAGATTGACTTTGCCAGATGGAAATCAGTGGCATGTAAGAATAGATAAATTAGGATGTAAGGGAGACACTTATTTTGTCTGCGATTACAAAACAAACGCAAGAATAAAATTGCAGGAAGAAGCTGATTCAGACAGGCAGCTTGCAATGTACTCTATTTGGGTTAAAGATAAATTCAAAGATGCTAAAAAAGTTATTTTAAAATGGCACATGCTTGCATTTAATAAAGAAATAACAAGTGAGAGAACAGATGAACAGCTTAAAGCATTGCAGCAAGAAATTGTTGAGGTTATCCAGGAAATCGAAGAAGCTACTAAAGAAAATGATTTTCCTACAAACACTACAAAATTATGCGATTATTGCCTCTATAAATCAGACTGCCCTAGTTTTAAGCATCTTGCAGAAATAGAAGAAAAGCCTATAGAAAAGTTTAAGGAAGATCAAGGAGTTAAATTTGTTGATGAGTTTTCAGAAATTAAAGCTAAGCTCTCAGAACTAAAGAAAAAAGAAGAAGAGTTTAGAGATAAGTTAATTGAATTTGCAAAACAAAAACAAGTTGATGTCATTTATGGAAGCAATACAAAAGCATCTGTTAAGGAGTTTGATAAGATTGTTATGCCTGAAGGAGAAGATAAAGAAGCATTCATAAAATTAATGAAAGATAAAGGAATTTACGAAGAATGCTCAATGGTTTGCTATCTAAGATTAAACAGCAAAGTCCTAAAAGGAGAAATTGAAGATGAAATTAAAGATAAAGTTAAAATCGAGAAAGATTGGAGAATAAGCTTGAGCAAGAGGAGTGATTTGGAGGAAGAATAGATAAGGAGAAAATCAAGAGATAGAAAAGAAGAAAAATTAGAGAAGAGGAAAAAGAATTGAACTGTTGGAAGAGTATAAAAAGTCGCTTATCCCTAATGTAGTAACCTAAAAGGTTGATGTGAGGAGTGTGAAAATGAATAAAATTGAACTCGTCCAAAAACTAGGCGATATAGAATGGGAAGATTTTGAGGCAAAAGAAGCAAAATCTGAAGTTCCAAAAAATAGCTGGGAGACTGTAAGTGCTTTCTCAAACACTGCAGGGGGATGGTTAATATTTGGAGTAAAAAAAGAAGGAAAAGAGTATACTATTTTAGGAGTCATAAATCCTAGTAAAATTGAGCATGATTTTATTGGAGTTTTAAGAAATGGAGAAAAATTTAATAAAAAAATAGATGTTAAATGCAAGAAGTATAATTTTAATGGAAAAACCATTCTTGCATTTTATATTCCTATTTCTGAAAGCAAGCCAATTTATTATAATAATCCTAAAAATACTTTTATTAGGGCAGGAAGCAGTGACCAAAGAGTTACGCAAGAAGAACTAAACTCTATGTTTAGAGACTCTGCATTTGGAACAAAAGACAGAGAAAATACTAACTTAAAAATAAATGATTTAAATAAAGAAAGCATTAAAAGATATAGGACTTATTTACAGAACTTAAAGCCAGAACATCAGTATAATTCTCTTTCTGATAAAGAATTTTTAACTAAAATAAGGGCGCTTGAGAAAGATCAGGTTACAATTGCAGGATTATTAGTTTTTGGAGCTGAAGATTCTATTGGAAAATATTTTCCAGATTTTAAGATTGATTATTTAGAAATATTTGGAACGAGCTATTCAGATGCTGAAAAAAGATATGAATTTAGGATGTCAGAATATCCTAATCTATATGAATATTTCTTCGCAATATATGAAAGGATTATAAAAAAAATTGACATTCCTTTTAAGTTGAAGGGGGCATTTAGAGATGAAAATCAGCCACAAGTTAAAGCAATAAGAGAAGCTCTTGTAAATCTCTTGATTCATTCAGATTATTTTTCTCCAATGAAACCAAGAATAAGGGTTTTTTCAAATAGAATTGAATTTTTTAGCCCTGGAGCTTTGCCTAAACCTTATGAGGAGCTGCAGAAAGGAGATATTTCTTTACCGAGAAATCCTTTAATAACAAGAATGTTTCGGGTAATTGATTTAGCAGAAAATGCAGGCTATGGGTTTGATAAAATGTTTAAGGGATGGAGATCACTTTATTCAAAAGATCCAGTTGTTTCATCTAGGCTTGATTATTATAAAATAGAATTCTTTTTTGATGATAAATTGGTTGGAAAAAAGGCAAGAGAAAAAGACACTGAAAAAGACACTGAAAAAGACACTGAAAAATTACTTTCAAAAGAAGAGAAAAACATCTTAAAACTTTTTAGGGATAATCCTAAAATAACTTCTGAAGAGTTATCTAAATCTTTAGAGATTAATTTAAGAAATACTAAAAAAAGAATTTCTAAACTCAAAGAAAAAGGATTAATTAAAAGAATAGGCCCAGATAAAGGCGGGCATTGGGAAGTTATAGCCTAGAGGATTATTATAAATAGTATACTTTAGAGTATACTAATTTAAATTATACAAATTACACTAAGCAAGCTTAAAGTCAAGCCAGAAGAAGCTTTAATGGTTGGAGACCGCATAAAACGGGACATAAAAACAGCCAAAAAGCTCGGCATAAAAACTTGCTACGCAAGATATGGCGACAAAAAACCAGCAAAAAAAGGCAAAAGCAGGGCTGATTTGGAGATAAGGGATGAGAGAGAGGTGGATGGGGCGGGAACAGATAAACTTAAAATCTGAGGAGTTCTTAACAAAATATGAAACAAGAAGATAAAATAATTATAGCAATTATAATCTCTGCCCTGATTATAGCGGGTTCTATCTTTTTTTCAATAAAACTAACTGGGAAATCTGTTGATAATGGATATGATAATAAGCCTCTTTCTAATAATAATCTAATTGGACAGCATATTGTAACTAAAATAATTGATGGAGATACAATTATTGCAGAGGGAGAGAATGTAAGGCTTATTGGTATGGATACTGATGAAAGAGGATATCCTTGTTATGATGAGGCTAAAGAGAGGCTTGAAGAATTGATTTTAAATAAAGAAGTTAGATTAGAGAAAGACCAAACAGACAAAGACCAATATCAGAGGTATTTGAGGTATATTTTTCTTGATGATAAAAATATTAATTTAAAGCTTGTTGAAGAGGGTTTAGCAGTAGCAAGATTTTATCCAGAAGATGTAAAATACAAAGACGAAATTATTAAAGCAGAAGCTCAGGCAAGAGAGAATAAACTTGGATGTAAATGGGGCGGAGAAGAGCAGATAAAACCAAAAGAGCAGCTTAATAATTATAGCTGGAGTAAATTAACACCTGAAAAAACAGGCCTTTCTGTTATTGGAGCTTGTAATGCTGGAAATTATATTAACAAAGAGATGATTGTTGAAGGAAAAATAGCTGATGCTTATAAAAGTAAAACAAATACAATTTTTCTAAATCTTGAAAAACCTTATCCAAATCATTGTTTTACTGCAGTTATATTTTCTTCTGATATTTATAAGTTTCCTGAAAATCCAGAAGATTATTATGCTGGAAAAACTGCAAGAATAAAAGGCATGATTAAAGAATATGAAGGCAAGCCCGAGATAATTCTCGAAGATGTGAGGCAGATTGAAGAGGGGTGAGAATAGAATAAAAATAATGCAAAACCTGTTATGCAAGATATGGGGATGATATGGATTTTGGAGAAGTTGAGGGAGGTGATTAAAGAAGGAAAGAGTTAAAAATAAGTAAATACTAATAAAAGAGAGGAAAAAGAGGATGAAATTAAAGATAAAGTTAAAATTCACGATGATGTGAGAGAATTATTCGTATTAAATCATGTCTTCCCAAAAGATGTTATATTAAAATCATTAATTCATTCCGTCTTTTATTCTGTTTTGTATATTCTCTTATTTTTAGTTTTTAGTAAATGGGTAAACCAAAAAGTAGTTGGTGAGGTTTTCATTGCCAATGTAGTATTTTTGTATTTATTTTTAGGTAGCTTTTATTATCTCTTAAAGGGAACTATTAATATGGCTTTTTTCTTTAAATCACAAAACTAAATTCTAATCTCAGAGGAAAACGTTGCTAAGTTAATCTTTAGGATTCAATTCCAAATTTAAGTAGTCTCTCTTGGCCTATTTTGCAGGGGCATCTCCTTTATTTTCATCTTATCCTTTTATCTCTTTTATTTTAATTAAAACACTCTCCTTAAAGAACTTTTCCCCACACTCGCTCACTCCGTTCGCTCGTCCCAAACCTCTAAAAACTCTTCTTCCATTTGGGTTATCATGAAGAGGCGAACGAAAATTAATTGGTGGATTGTAGCTTATTCCATCATCGCCTTCGGCTTTTTGGCCCTGACTTTTCTAGTTGATTGGATGTTTATAATCGGGGCTGTAATTATGGTCTGGATGAACCAGAGAGAATTGAGGATAAAATGATAAGAGAGAATAGAAAAATATTGACACTATATGTATACACTGATGGCGGATGCCGAGGCAACCCTGGACCAGGGGCTATTGGGATAGTTTTCTTTGATGAGAATAAAAACAAAATTGTGGAATACAAGGAAGGCATAGGTGAGTGCACTAATAACCAAGCAGAATATCGTGCTTTGATAAAAGCATTGGAACTAGCGACTGCCCATTGTAGAAAAGAATTACTATGCTTTCTTGATAGTGAGTTAGTAGTTAGACAGCTTTCTGGGAGATACAGAATAAAAAAAGAAGAACTAAGAAGATTATTTTACATTTTGAAGGATAGAGAAAGAGCTTTTGAAAAAGTAGTTTATAATCATGTAAAAAGAGAAAATAAGTTTATTCAATATGCAGATAAATTAGTAAATGATGCTTTAGATGGTAAGTAAAATGCCGAGCTGTAAAAAGTGTGGAGCTTATACAAAATACCATAATGGTTTATGTTATAATTGTTATTCTGGTAAAAAATCAAAAGCCGGTAAGGTTTATTTTGGCGAAGTCACTTTCGGCAATGGCAAAAAGAAAATATACACTGGACAGACTAAAAGATCTGTATACCAAAGAGTTTCAGAACATAAAGAAAATCAGTATGAACATAATACTAAGGCCTATACTGGAAGAGGAATCAAATTTAAACTTTTAGGAAGCATATTTTCAGGCAATATGTTTAAGGCTGAAAAAACATGCAAGGCCCTTTCTCCATATGAAAAAAAGAAACTAGCAAAGTATGGTGCAAGAAAATTTAGAAAAAATTACTGTGATTAACATCTATTCTCTTTCCAGCTCCAATTTTTTATGACAAAAGCCCAAATTTCTTCAATCTCGATATAATGGCACCAGGTTGCCTTTTTAGAATTTGAGCAATTTTATTAATGGAAGTATTTTCAAGATATAAATTTTTTAATTTGTTATCTTCTTCCTCCCCCCAAGGTTCATAAGCATTTGGAAATTTTTCTTTAATTTTTTCTAATCTTTTATGGTAATCTGTTTTTACATTATTCTCTATAATAACTTCTTCAGGAACAATATTGTTCTCTCTTACATAATCATTTATTACTTTCAGAAAAGATCCTCCAAAATCATTTAGTTTTTGTTGCCCAACACCATTAATTTTCAATAACTCATTTTCATTTTTTGGAAAGTAACAGGACATTTCCCTTAAAGAAATATCTCCGAATATAATAAATGGAGGGAAGTTTCTTTCATCAGCAATTTGTTTTCTCAGAGCCCTTAGTCTTTCAAATAAGATTTTATCATAAGTGATTTCTTTTTTTATCTCTTTAAGAATTAAACTTTTATCTCTAACATCAACTGTTATCTCTGGAATATTTAAGCAAACATCACACCCATTACAATTATTTTCTGGGAAGGATTCTCCAAAATACCCTAAAATAGCTTTTCTTCTGCAGGATGTATTTTCGCAGTAGATCATCATCTTATTCAATTTATCTAAGGCACTGCTTCTAATTGCATCTTCTTGAATTTGGTCAAGAAAAAACTCGTGCTTTCTTTTATCTCCTTTTGAATAAAACAAAACGCAATCACTTGAAAGTCCATCACGTCCAGCTCGTCCTATTTCTTGATAATATCCTTCTATTGATTTTGAGAAGGTATGATGAATTATTAATCTAACGTCAGGTTTGTCTATTCCCATACCAAAAGCAATTGTAGCTACAATAATATTTACCTTGTCTTTAGTAAATAACTCTTGATTTTGTTTTCTTATATTATTAGGAAGTCCAGCATGGTATGGAAGAGCTTTAAGTCCATTTTCTTTTAATCGTTGAGCGATCTTTTCCGTATCTTTACGAGAAAAGCAATAAATAATAATAGATTCATTTTTATGTTTTTTAACTAGACTCAAAATTTTATTGAAAGTATTCTTCTTTTGCACCACAATCAAATTAAGATTTTTCCTGTTGAAACTTGAAATAAAAATGTGCGGATTTATTAGAGATAATTGTTTTACAATATCCTCCCTTACTTTTAATGTTGCTGTTGCGGTTAAAGCAATTATCGGAACATTTTGGAAAAGTTTTTTTAAAAATTTTAAATTTCGGTAATCTGGTCTAAAATCATGTCCCCATTCCGAGATACAATGTGCTTCATCAATTGCGATTAAACTTATTTGAAGTGTTGTTAAAAATATTTTAAACTCTTCTAGTGCCAATCTTTCTGGGGCAATATAAAGAATTTTAACTTCCCTTTCTTTAATTTTTCTTTTGATATTCTCAATTTCACTAAAAGAAAGAGTAGAGTTGATGTATTCTGCACCGATTCCATTTGTTTTTAAATTGTCTACTTGGTCTTTCATTAAAGAGATAAGAGGGGAAATTACAATTGTCACTCCTTCAAGTTTAATGGCAGGAATTTGGTAACAAAGAGATTTTCCTCCGCCAGTAGGCATTAAAACAAGCGAATCTTTTTTTTGAAGAACATTTTTAATAACATCCAATTGCATAGGTCTAAATTCTTCATATCCAAAATATTTTTTTAATAAACTCTCCATATAATCTTCTATTTACCCCTATTTAAAATATTATTTGTTCTCTTTCCAGCTCCACCACTTCTCTCCCCCAATAATTATATGGTCCAATACATTTATCCCTAATTCTTCTCCAACTTCTATCATCTTCCTTGTTATTTCTAAATCTTCTTCACTAGGTGTTGGGTCTCCACTAGGATGATTATGCACTAATATTATTCTACTTGCACTGTTCTTTATTGCAGGATTAAAAACTTCTCTTGGATGCAGGATAGAAGCATCAAGAATACCTTTAGATATTTCTTTTTCTGCTATAATATTATTTTTCGTGTCTAACATCAGCACATAAAAATGCTCTTGTTTTTTATCTCTAAGTTTTCTATGAAACAATTTAAAAACATCTTCTGCGCAGGTTATCTTCTTTACCTTATTTTTTTCTTGGTCGTATCTTTTTCCCAACTCGGCAATTGCTAAAATCTGCATTGCTTTATTTTCACCTATTCCTTTTATTTCCTGGAGCTCGCTTAATGAGGAATCAAATAACTTTGTTAGTAAACCGAACTTGCTTATCAAGTGATTGGACATTTCCATAACATTTTCGCCAACTAATCCTGTTCTTAAAATTATCGCAAACAACTCAGCATCACTTAAATTTTCTATGCCAAACTTAACAAGCCTTTCTCTTGGCCTTGAATCTTCATTCATCTCTTTGATCTTCATAAGATATATAATCTTAGCATGTTTATAATTCTTATTAAACCAAAGTTGAAGAGAAAATGAAAAGCAAAAACTGGGTGCAAACAATCACAACAGATTCTACTTCGCCTCCTGAAGGCATCTTTTCAAAAAAGGCTGAGACAATTGCGCGCGTTATGGCGCGCAAAGATGTAAGCCCAAAAGGAATTGGCTCTGCGATACGCATGGTTCAGTATTTTATCAACCGGGGAGGGAAGGGGCTTTCAAAAGCTCGGAGAAAAGAGCTGGAAAAAGCAAAAAGGATTTTGCAGAAAAGAATGAAGAAGAAATGATAAATTCTTTACTTTCTTGTCGGCCTCTGGCACGACAATTCATTCCTTTGACCTTTTGGTAACTTGATAAAACATTTTAATCTTGGGGGCCGAGGAGATTGATTGGTCAGGGTTATCATTAAGAAAGCTAAAATCTCTTGCCAGAAGGGCTGAAGGTGCGTGATTTTTATTATAGCTTGAAATCTATTAATAGCTTCCTTTAACATCTATTCTTAACTTCTTTTCTTGTGGATTAAATCCTTTCTCCTTTAATAATTTAAATATCTCATCTTTGTATTTTAATGTGTGTAGCATTTGGTGGTGGTTGGGGCATAATCCAACTAAATTATCTACAGAATTATTCTTTCTATTATAATCAAGATGATGCAGAGCTACAAACTTATCAAAGCCACAGATTACACATTGTTGAGTTATTCTTTTGTAGGTCTCAAAATCCAAGCCGTAAAGTTGCATTTGATTTCTAGCTTTTTGATAATCTAAAAAATAAGTCGTGTTATAACAGCCACCACATAACCCCTTTGCTTTCAAAAACATAGATCTTCCACATTTTTGGCAAACTTTCTTTTTCCTCGGCCATAAATATTTTCTATAACAATTAAAACAAACACCTCGATTAAATCTCCAATGAGGTTTTCCACATCTTGGACATATTTTATTATTTTTCTCCATAATACTTATAGATGCAGACACTTTATATATTTTTCGGTACAGACATCATTACTGAAAAAGGGTATCGGTACCAAAAATTTAAATACTCAAAAGTTTTTATTAAATTATGAAGATTCAGAAACAATTATCTAAAAAAAGAAAAAATAAGATTTATTATAAATATGTAATAGTGCTGCCTGAAGAGTTAATTAAAGAATCAGAATTGAAAGAAGGAGATGAAGTGGAAGGGAAAGCTGAAAAGTATGGGATAATTATCAAAAAAGTTGAGAAAATGCAATAAAAACGCTCTAAACCTTAAATTTATAGCTCGTGAAAAAAGGGCGGGTAATACACGTTGTGCGAAGCTTTTTGAGGTTTTGAGGGGTTTTTAGGTGGTTTTAGATGCATAATAGATGGTGATTAAAGGTTTTGAGCGATGATAAGAAGGTTTAACTTGAAATTTTTGAGAGTTTTTGAGCTAATTTGAGTAGTTTAAACTTTCAGTTTGTCTCTGCCTCGCTTTTAATAAAGTTCTATTGAGTTAATGATATGAGAAAAAACTTAGGTTAGCGAAGCTTCCTAAGTTTTAGATATTTGAAAGTGAAAAATTTTAAATT
>Ga0210017_1002142_pt1 | contig 16989 bp, 12 predicted proteins | sample CryGeyCG2014_020_FD_183966 | JGI IMG/M metagenome (GOLD analysis project Ga0210017, IMG submission 183966) | Groundwater microbial communities from aquifer - Crystal Geyser CG08_land_8/20/14_0.20 (SPAdes) (version 2) | ecosystem: Environmental > Aquatic > Deep subsurface > Groundwater | place... | reverse complement strand
GTGATGGTCGGCGAGATTGGCGGCAGCGACGAAGAAGAGTGCGCGCGCTGGATTAAGGACAACATGCAGAAACCGGTGGTCGGTTTCATTGCCGGGGTGACCGCCCCGCCGGGCAAGCGCATGGGCCATGCCGGCGCGATCATCTCCGGCGGTCAGGGCGGGGCCAATGAGAAGCTGGCAGTGATGGAAGAATGCGGCATCCACATCACGCGCAATCCGGCGGAGATGGGGCGCACGATGCAGAAGGTGTTAAAGGGATAACGCGTGGAATTTTTGGCGATGCTGGAATCCACCCAGTTCTGGGTGGATGTGTTCAAGATCATCATGATCGATTTGCTGTTGTCTGGCGATAACGCGGTGGTGATCGCACTCGCCTGCCGCAACCTGCCGCAGGCGCAGCGGCGCCAGGGCATTCTGTATGGCGTGGGCGGCGCGATTGGTCTGCGCGTGGTGCTGACTTTCTTTGCGGTCAGCCTGTTGGCTTTGCCTTACCTGAAAGTCATTGGCGCGCTGTTGCTGCTGTGGATCGGCATCAAGCTGATCCTGCCGGAGGAAGAGGGGCATGGCGAGGGCAACATCAAGGCCGAGGCGAACCTGTGGGGAGCGGTGAAGACCATCATCATCGCCGATTTCGTGATGAGTCTGGACAACGTGCTAGGCGTGGCGGCGGCGGCCAAGGGTAATGTATTCCTGCTGGTGTTCGGCCTGCTGGTCAGCATCCCGCTGATCGCGTGGAGCAGCCAACTGGTGCTCAAGCTGATCGACCGCTATCCGTTCATCATTCATGCGGGGGGTGCGCTCCTCGGCTATGTGGCGGGCGAGATGCTGGTCAGCGAAACATTGTTCAAGACACTGGTCGAAACGCGGCATTATCTGCACTGGCTGGTGCCTGTCGTGTGTGCTTTGCTGGTGCTGGTGGTTGCCCGGGTGATCGCGCGCCGACGCGCCGGTACGGTGGCAATCAGAGACCTGGCGGATGTCGAGGTTGGCGCCGAATCACAAAGCAAAGGGGAAAGAATATGAAGTGGCTGATTCCGGTGGACGGTTCCGAACATTCCCTGCATGCGCTCGAACAGGCCATTACCCTGGCCGCGACGATGAAACAAGCGCCGCAATTGCTGTTGCTCAATGTGCAGTGGAGCGTGGCGACAGTCAACGTGAAGCTGCTGTTCGATCAGCAGGTCATCGATGACTACCAGCGTGAACAAGGGTTGCAGGCCTTGCAGGGTGCGCGTGCCGTACTCGATGCCGCACAACTTCCTTATCAATATCACATCAGCATCGGCCGGCCAGCCGAGGCGATCCTGCAATATGCCGCCGCGCAGGAAGTCTCCCTCATCATCATGGGGGCGCAAGGCAAAGAGGGATTGACGCAATGGCTGCTCGGTTCGGTTGCCGAGCGGGTTCTGCGTTTGTCGTCCGCTCCGGTCATGGTTGTGCGCTGAGCAAGGTTCCCTAGATAAATCAATCGGGTATGGATTGACGTTGGAAATTGTTTTAGTATCCGTCCGTAAGTTCAATAAAAACGAATAAACGGTCAGGGCTGTCATGAAAAAAACGTCGTTCTGGAAAGCGGACTGGTTCTTTGCCGCCGTGCTGGCAGTGGTCTTTCTTTTTGGCGCCAACACCGACCTGATTCAAAGTCTGGAGCGAAAAGCCTACGACTGGGGGGTGCGCGCCTCATCCCGCCAGCCCAGTGATCGCATCGCCATCATCGCGATCGACGAGCCGAGTATCGCCAATCTGGGGCGCTGGCCCTGGCCGCGCGAGATCCAGGCCAAATTGGTGGATATTCTGGCCGAAGGGCACGCCAAGGTGGTGGGCCAAACCGCCTTGTTCTTCGAGCCGCAGGTCGATCCCGGTCTGGATTACATTCTGAATATCGCCGCCGTCATCGAGCAGACCGATCTGGCGCAAACCCATCCCGAACAGTGGCTGGAATTGCAGGGGCTGATGCAGGAAGCCTTGCTGCATCTGGACAACGACCAGAAGATGGCCGACAGCATGGGCAAGATCAACAACGTGTTGCTGGGGTTGTATTTTGAATTGGGCGAGCCGCAGGGAAATCCCGACGCGCCGTTGCCGGACTATGTGTTGAAAAATGCGTTGTCGAATGTGCAGGCTGGGGCGGATGCGGCTGTGCCGATTCCCGCCTTCAACGCCCTGGTGCCGATCCCGCTGCTGGGGCAGCGAGCGCTGGCCATGGGCCATCTGAATGCCACGCCGGATGTGGACGGCGGCGTGCGTACCGAGCCTTTGGTAATTTCCTACTATGATCAGTATTACCCTTCGCTGTCGTTGATGCTTGCGGCGAAAAGCCTGAATCTGGAGGCCAAGGATATTCAGGTGACGCTGGGTGAAGGGGTGCGCCTGGGTAATCTGCAGATCGCCACCGATCCGGCATTGCGCATGAATACCTACTTCTACGCCGACCGCGACGGGCGTCCCGCCTTTCAGGTGGACTCGTTCTACGATGTGATTACCGGCAAAATTCCGGCGGAAAAATATCGCGACAAGATCGTGCTGATCGGCGCCACCGCGGCCGGGGTCGGTTCGGTGCAAGTGACGCCGGTGTCGGCGGTGACCCCGCCGGTGCTGACCCTGGCGCACTCTGTCTCAAGTATTCTCAAGCAGGATTTTTTTGTGACGCCGACCTGGTCGGTGTGGGCGGAACTGGCAACCTTTCTGCTGATTGCCCTTTACCTGATCCTGCTGTTGCCGCGATTGGGGGCCGGATTCGGCGCGGCGATCACAGGGATTCTGTTTGTGGCGCTTCTCTCCGCCCATTTTGTGCTGATGACGACCCAGGCGATGTGGCTGCAACTGATGCTGCCGGCCGCCCTGTTGCTGGCCGGCCATCTGATGCTGACCACCAAGCGTTTTCTGCTGACGGAAAAAGGCAAGGAGAAATCAGACGCCGAGTCGGCAGAAAGCAACCGCATGCTGGGTCTGGCGTTCCAGGGGCAGGGGCAGCTCGACATGGCGTTCGACAAGTTCCGCAAGGTGCCGCTGGACGACAGCCTGATGGATGTGCTGTACAACCTCGGCCTGGATTTCGAGCGCAAACGGCAATTCAACAAAGCCGAGTCGGTGTTTAAATACATGGCCGACCATAATCCGAAATTCCGCGATCTGGAAGCGCGCACCGCGCAATCCAAAGCCATGGCTGAAACCGTGATTCTCGGCGGCAGTTCCGGCCGCGGCAACGACAGCACGATGAAACTGGATCAGCCGGGACTCTCCAGGCCGATGCTGGGCCGTTACGAAATCCAGAAAGAACTCGGCAAGGGCGCGATGGGTGTGGTCTATCTGGGCAAGGACCCGAAAATCAGCCGTATCGTGGCGATCAAGACCATGAACCTGTCACAGGAGTTCGAGGCGGACGAGCTGGAAGAGGTGAAGGCACGCTTCTTCCGCGAGGCGGAAACAGCGGGGCGGCTGAACCACCCGAATATCGTCACCATGTACGATGCGGGCGAGGAGCATGATCTGGCCTACATTGCGATGGAGTTCCTCAAAGGCAAGGACCTGGTGCCCTATACCAAACCCGACAATCTGCTGCCCCTGCCGAAGGTTCTGTCCATCGCGGCGCGGGTGGCGGATGCGCTCGGCTACGCCCATAGCCTGCACGTCGTGCATCGGGACATCAAGCCGGCGAATATCATGTATGACCCGGAAAGCGACACGGTCAAAGTCACCGACTTCGGCATCGCGCGCATCACGGATTCTTCCAAGACCAAGACCGGCATGGTGTTGGGTACGCCTTCCTACATGTCGCCCGAGCAATTGTCCGGCGCCAAGATCGAAGGCCATTCCGACCTGTTCTCGCTCGGCGTGAGTTTGTATCAGTTGGCCTGTGGTAAGCTTCCTTTTGCGGGCGATTCCATGGCGCAACTGATGTTCAGGATCGCCAACGAACCGCCTGCCGATATTTTGAGCATCAAGCCGGACCTGCCGCCATGCGTCGTCGCCATCATTCAGCAGGCGCTGGTGAAGAAGGTGGAAGAACGTTTTGAGAGCGGAGCGGCGATGGCGCTGGCGATACGTCAGTGCGCTGCCGCACTTGCAGTGAGCGCGCAAGGGGAATCCAAGTGAATGTAAATGAAGCGCTGGAGATCGTCGGTCAAACGAATCCGGGCATGGTGCGCTCCCACAATGAGGACAGCATCACCTTTGACCCAAATTATGGCATGGCTGTGCTGGCAGACGGCATGGGCGGCTACAACGCCGGGGAAGTCGCCAGCGGCATCGCGGTGTCGGTGCTGTCCAGCGAGATTCGCCATCGCCTTGATGCGGCGCGACCAGAACAGAAAGAGGCGGGAGCCGGGGACGAGGTCGGCTTTGCGTTGTTGCGCGATAACGTCAGGAAGGCGAACCTGTCGATTTATAATGCCGCCCAAAGCCAGCCGCAGTACGCGGGCATGGGCACCACCATCGTTGCCGGCCTGTTCTACGATAATCGCGTGGCGGTGGCGCATGTGGGGGATTCTCGCCTGTACCGCCTGCGCGGTGAAACGTTTGAAACTGTCACGCGCGATCATTCGCTGTTGCAGGAGCAAATCGACAGCGGCGTGATCAGCAAAGAGATGGCGCGCCTGTCGAAGAACAAGAACCTGGTGACGCGCGCGGTCGGCGTTGATGCCGAAGTCGAGCCGGAAATGCATGTGTACGATGTGATGGTGGGCGATATCTACCTGTTCTGCTCGGATGGGCTGAACGACATGGTGGACGATGAGGACATTGGCGCAACCCTGCAAATGTTGCGCGGCAATCTGACCCTGGCCGCAAGCCAGCTGATCGACCAGGCAAATGACAACGGCGGGCGCGATAATGTCTCGGTCATCCTGGTGAAAATCAAGGCAAGTTATCCGGCACCGCGCGGCTGGTGGGCGAAGTTGTTATCGTGGTTCAGAAATTGATTAGCGTTATTACGGGGAAATTCAAATGCCGGCAAAATTGATATTGAGCATGGACGGGGCGGTGATCAAGGAATATGCGCTGGACAAGGAGCGCATCACCATCGGGCGCAAGCCGCACAATGACATTGTGATCAGCAATCTGGCGGTGAGCAGCGAGCACGCAGCCGTGATCACCATCCTCAACGACTCTTTCTTCGAGGATATGAACAGCACCAACGGCTCGCTGGTTAATGGCGCGCCGGCGATGAAGCATTTCCTGCAAAACAACGACGTCATCGAGATCGGAAAATACAAACTCAAATACCTGAACGATCAACCGACCCAGACCACGGCAGCCGATTTCGAGAAGACCATGGTGTTGCGCGCGCCGGTCAAACCGTCCGCCGCGCCGGCCGCAGCTTCCGGCGAACAGGCGGCCAAATATGAATCCACCACCCAGTTCAATGCAACGGCGAACCGGGCTCCGGCTGCTTTGGCTGCTTCGGCTATGCCCGCGGCCGCCGCCAGTGCCGCAGCCGCGATGCCGGTGGCCATGATCCAGATTTTGAACGGGCCGAATCTTGGTAAAGAGATGGAATTAAGCAAGAATCTGACCACGCTGGGAAAACCCGGCGTGCAGGTGGCCGTTCTGGCGCGCCGTCCGCATGGCTATTTCATGACCCATGTCGAAGGCGCCAATTTCCCCGCGATAAATGGCGTATCCATCGGCGAGCAGCCGCACCAACTGAATGACCACGACGTAATCGAGTTGGCGGGGATCAAGATGGAATTTTATTTCAAGGCTTGAGTGCGGTGCGCGTCCCGACGTGCCGTCAGTCCGCGCAAAAGGTCTGTGAAAAGGGCGGGCAATGAGGAAGCACGCGCTGCTGATCGCTTTGGGCTTGCTGGCGACACTGCTCTTTGTGGGCGACGCCGCCGGTCTTTATCGGCTCGGTTTCGTCCAATTCCTGGATGCCAAGCTCTATGATTACCGCATGCTGTTATCCCTGCCGCACAGCACGGACGATCGCATCGTCATTCTCGATATCGATGAAAAAAGTCTGAAACAGGAAGGGCGCTGGCCGTGGGGACGCGACAAGCTGGCGCTACTGGTGGACGACCTGTTCGATCATTATGGTGTCGCGACAGTGGGCTTCGACGTGGTGTTTGCCGAGCCGGACACCAGTTCCGGCCTGAACGTGTTGCAGGAACTCGGGCGCACGCAATTCAAGGATGTCTCGCAGTTCCATTCCGTGTTGAGTCAGATCCGCCCCCAACTGGAATACGACGCCCTGTTCGCGGAGAAGTTGAAGCAGCGCAACACCGTGCTCGGCTACTACTTCAGCAACAATGAGGCGGGAACGCCGCCGAGCAAATCTGGCGCGTTGCCGCCGCCGGTGTTCGCCCCCGGCACGTTCAAGGGGCGCGCCATTGACTTCGTGCAATGGGACAGTTACGGCGCCAATCTGCCTGCGTTGCAAGCCAGCGCGGCCACAGCGGGACATTTCAACCCCCTGGTGGATTTCGACGGCATCGTGCGCCGCATCCCGATGGTGGTGCAGCATGACGGCGCATATTACGAATCGCTGTCGCTGGCGGTGGTGCGCAGCGTGCTCGGCTGGCCGCGAGTCGCGCCCGGATTTGCCCAAACAAAAAGCAAGGACTACGGCGGGCTGGAGTGGCTGACGCTGGAGTCGGAACAGGGCAATCTGATCATTCCGGTGGACGCCCGAGCCAGCGCGCTGGTGCCTTATCGCGGTCGGCGCGGCACCTTTAAATACATTCCGGTCACCGATGTTTTGCATCACCAGACTGCGCTGGCGGATTTGCAGAACAAGATCGTGCTGGTGGGAACCACCGCGCCGGGTCTGATGGATATGCGCAGCACGCCGGTCGGGGAGGTCTTTCCCGGGGTGGAAGTGCATGCCAATATGATCAGCGGCATTCTCAGCCAGAAGCTGAAACAGAGTCCGCCCTACATGGTGGGGGCGAACGTGGTGCTGTTGCTGTTGGTGGGCATGGTTTTAAGTCTGGTCTTGCCGTTGCTGACCCCGGTGCGTGGCATGTTGCTTGCGTTGGGTACGTTGACGGCGGATGTGGCGCTCAACCGTGTCTTGTGGGATTCCGCGGATATGGCGATGCCGCTGGCGGGCAGCTTGTTGCTGATTACGGCCTTGTTCGGATTGAACATGACGTTCGGCTATTTTGTCGAGTCGCGTGCCAAGAAGCAGATCACCGGACTGTTCGGGCAGTATGTGCCGAGCGAGCTGGTGGACGAAATGGCGAAGCACCCGGAAAGCGTTTCCATGGAAGGCGACAGCCGCGAGATGAGCATTCTGTTCTCCGACGTGCGCGGCTTCACCACCATCTCGGAGGGGCTGGAGCCGAAGGAGTTGTCGCTGCTGATGAACGAGTTTCTCACCCCGCTGTCGCGGGTGATTTACGAGCAACGCGGCACCATCGACAAATACATGGGCGATGCCGTGATGGCATTCTGGGGCGCGCCGTTGCCGGAGGTGGAACACGCGCAGCATGCTATTCTTGCCGGGCTGAAGATGCAGCGCGTGCTGGCCGAATTACAGCCCCATTTCAAGGCGCGCGGCTGGCCGGAGATACGGGTCGGTGTCGGCATCAACAGCGGGCGGGTCAGCGTCGGCAACATGGGCTCGGAAGTGCGCGTCGCCTATACGGTGATGGGCGATGCGGTCAATCTGGCCTCGCGCCTCGAAGGCATCACCAAGGAGTACGGGGCGCAGATTCTGGTGGGCGAAACGACCAGACAGGCGGCGCCGCAATTTGTCTATCGCGAAGTGGATAAGGTGCGGGTCAAAGGCAAGGCCGAACCGGTGGCAATTTTTGAACCGCTGGGACTGCCGGGTGAAATCGAAGCGGCAATGCTGGACGAGATTAAATTATTCCATCAGGCGCTGCGTTCTTACCGCAGGCAGGAATGGGACAAGGCGGAGCTGGAATTGTTAAGCCTGCGCAACATGGCGCCGGCCAGCAAGCTGTACCAGGTTTATGCGGAGCGTGTGGCTTATTACCGCGCAAACCCACCCGGCGCGGAGTGGGACGGCGTGTTTATTTTCACAACCAAATGAGTGGCGCGCAATGAAACTCAAAGTGCTTGGCTGCAGCGGCGGGATCGGTGGCAACTTTCGCACCACCTCGCTCCTGCTCGACCATGATGTGCTGATTGATGCCGGCACCGGGCTGGGCGAACTGAGCCTGGCCGAGATGAGTGTGATCGATCACGTCTTCATCACCCACTCGCACCTTGACCACATCGCCTGCCTGCCGCTGCTGGTCGACAGCGTCGGTTTTATGCGCGACCAACCGATCGTTATCCACGCCACGGCCCAGACCCTCAAAATTTTGCAGCAGCATGTGTTTAACTGGGCGATCTGGCCTGATTTTGCCGAGATCCCCAGTCTGCAACAGCCGGTAATGCGCTACGAAGAAATACGTCTGGGCGAGACGGTTGAAGTGGGCGGGCGCAAACTCACCCCGCTGCCGGCCAACCACGTGGTGCCGGCCATCGGCTTCCGCATCGACAGCGGAAATGCGAGTCTTGTGTTCAGCGGCGACACCACGACTTGCGATGCCCTGTGGGAAGCGGTCAATCGCATCCCCAATCTGCGCTATTTGATCGTGGAGACCGCTTTTTGCGATGCCGAAAAAGAGCTGGCTATCTTGTCCCGGCATCTGTGCCCCAGCCTGCTGGCGGCAGAATTGGCCAAGCTCAAGTTGGAGCCTGAGATATTCATTACCCACCTGAAACCGGGTGAAGTGGAGTTGACCATGCGCGAGATCGGTGAAAGGGTGCGCCACAACAATCCGAAAATATTGCAAAACGGACAAGAGTTCGATTTTTGATAAAACCATGAACGACACCCTCGACATCAGAGTCCTTGCCGCGCTGGAGCCGATCTCCAGCTTCAGTCCCGCGCGCCTGCGTGAATTGCTCGACTATTGTCATATCGAAAATGTGGAGCCGGGCCGGGACCCGTTCAAAGACCGGAGCATGGAGGGGCAATCGGTGTATCTGGTGCGGGGCGAACTGGCGCTGACCTATGCCGACGGCAATCAGGTCACCATGCGCGCCGATTCGGAATGGGCACGCCATCCGATCGGCAAACGGCAGCCGGACATCGTGGCCGCCAACGCGCTGAGCCGGGTGCAATTGCTGCGCGTCGATGACGACTTGCTGGATCGCATGGTGACCTGGGACCAGTTCGCCAGCCACGACGATATCAAACCAAAAATCAACCAGGGCGGGAGCGAGGCGGCGGTCAGGCGGCTGCTGAATTCCGGCATGTTCAGCGCGGAAAATCTGAATCACGGCCCGTTCGCGCATCTGCCTCCGGCCAACATTGGCAAGCTGCTCAATCGGGTCGAAGCCATCGCGGTGTGGGAAAAAGACGTGATCGTGCGCGAAGGTGAAGAGGGCGATTACTACTACCTGATCGAGAGCGGGCGTGGCCAGGTCACCCGGCTGGTCGGCGGAGCCAACCTGTTGCTGGCCGAACTCAAGGCGGGCGACGTGTTCGGCGAAGAAGCGTTGATTTCCGACAGCAAACGCAATGCCACGGTCACCATGAAAAGCAACGGTGTGCTGCTGCGCATGAAAAAACAGGACTTTCTCGAACTGATGAAGGAGCCTTTATTGCACCGCATCAGTTTTGCGGAAGCAAAGGAAAAGGTGAAGCAGGGCGCGGTGTGGCTGGACGTGCGCCATCCGCCGGAATACCGTTACGACAAACTGCCGGGAGCGATCAATGTGCCGCTCAACGACATCCGCAATGCGATCGGCGTATTGAGCAAGGCGACGCCCTATATCGCCTATTGCCAGAGTGGCCGCCGCAGCGCGGCTGCCGCGTTCATCCTGGCGCAGTCGGGGTATGACGTCTATGTGCTGGAAAATGGGCTGTGGTCGGTGTCGCGAGCGCAGCAACAGTAGGCAAGGGAGACAAAAAAATGAATAGTCCGCTGCAGGGTAATGCCAACGAAATGAGCGTGCGCCTTGAATTCACGCGCAACCTCAATCAGGTCACCAACAAGATCCATGCGACGAGCAATATTGACGAGATCATGCTCGACGTCAGCCGCGACATTTGCACCCTGTTCAATGCCGACCGGCTCACCATCTATGTGGTGGGTGACGACAAGGCCTCGCTGATCTCCAAAGTCAAGACCGGGTTGAACTCATTCAAGGATCTCAAGTTGCCCATCGCCGAGCAAAGCATCGCCGGTTACAGCGCCGCGCACAAGAAACTGCTCAACATCAAGGATGTGTATGACTTGCAGGAACTGGCGGCGCACAGCGGCACCTTGCGCTTCCTGCAGGATGTGGACAAGCGTACCGGCTACCGCACCAAACAGATGCTGGTGGCCCCGGTGGTGGATGAAGACGGCGAACTGGTCGGCGTGATGCAGGTGATCAACAACCGGGCGGGGCAGCCGTTCCCGGCGATGGTGGAAGAAGGCGTGAAGGAGCTGGCACAGACGCTCGCCGTCGCCTTGCGCCAGCGCCAGCAGCAAAGCGATGCGATCAAGACCAAATACGATTACCTGGTGGCGGATGCGGTCATGTCAGCCGCCGAGTTCGATCTGGCGACGCGCACCGCGCGGCGCAAGGGAGTCGATATCGAGGATGTGCTGATCGACGAATTTAATATCAAGCTCGACGCACTCGGTTCGGCCCTGTCGAAATACTTCAACGTTCCATATGAGCCGTTCAGAACCGACCGGGTCAAGCCATCTGAACTGCTGCGCAATCTGCGCCGCGAGTACGTCGAGAGCAGCCACTGGGTGCCGGTTGACGACACGCCGGAAGGCCTGGTCATTCTGACGACCGATCCGGAGCGGATTCAGGCGTCGCGCGTGGTCAACAACATTTTTCCCAAGAACCGCCTGATCTACAAGGTTTGTACCCAGCGCGAATTCAAATCCACTTTGGATGCGTTCTACGGCGGCGGCGGGGTGGGCGACATCACCGGCAGTTTCGGCGACTCCTCCGAGTCGATGGACGATCTGCTCACTTCGCTCGGCAGCGATGAGGAAGAGGAACCGGGCGGAGTCAACCAGGACGACCTGAACGCGGCGGCCGACAACGAACTGGTTAAACTGGTCAACAAGATCATTATCGACGCCTACAAGATGGGCGCGTCGGATATTCACATTGAGCCCGGGCCGGGCAAGATGAAAACCATGATCCGGGTGCGCAAGGACGGTTCGCTGCTGAACTACATCGAGATTCCCGCAACCTACCGCAACGCGCTGGTGACCCGTCTTAAAATCATGTGCGATCTGGATATCTCGGAAAAACGCCGCCCGCAGGACGGCAAGATCAAGTTCAAGAAATACGGCCCGCTGGATATCGAACTGCGCGTGGCCACCATTCCCACCCAGGGCAGCGTGGAAGATGTGGTGATGCGTATCCTTGCCTCGGGCGAACCCATCCCGCTGGACAAAATGGGCTTCTCCGAGCGCAATCTAGAGCTGATCAAGAAGACGGTAACCAAACCTTACGGCCTGTTTTTCGTGTGCGGCCCGACCGGTTCCGGCAAGACCACCACCCTGCACTCCATCCTGAAACACATCAACAAACCGGACACCAAGATATGGACCGTGGAGGACCCGGTGGAAATCACCCAGAAGGGTCTGCGCCAGGTACAGATCAACAAGAAGGCCGGGCTGGATTTCGCCACCATCATGCGCTCCTTCCTGCGCGCCGATCCTGACGTGATCATGGTTGGTGAAATGCGCGACAAGGAAACCGTCTCCATCGGTATCGAAGCATCGCTCACCGGCCACCTGGTGTTCGCCACCCTGCACACCAACAGCGCGCCGGAATCCATCATCCGTCTGCTCGACATGGGCATGGACCCGTTCAACTTTGCCGATGCGCTGCTCGGCATCCTGGCGCAGCGTCTGGCGAAACGGCTGTGCAAACATTGCAAGAAAGCGCACGTCGCCACGCCGGATGAGATCAAGCTGCTGCTTGCCGAATATGCGGAAGAGCTGAAAAATACCGAACGCTGGAAAAAAGACCCGGCCGCGGGCATGAAAGAACAATATGCGGAATGGATAAAATTGTTCGGCGACGACAAGGGGCAGATCACGTTGTATGAAAAGGTCGGCTGCGATAAATGCGCCAACACCGGCTACGCCGGGCGCGTCGGCCTGCATGAACTGATGATCGGCACCGACCCGGTGAAAAAGGCCATCCAGGAGCACGCGCGCGTCGCCGAATTGTTTGCCATCGCGCTGGACGAAGGGATGCGCACGCTGAAACAGGACGGTATCGAAAAGGTGTTGAGCGGCATCACCGACATCCAGCAAGTGCGCGCGGTGTGCATCAAATGAGCCGGTTTTGTGGGTCGGGATTCATCCCGACAATGAATTAAGAAAGCATGTCGGGTTAAAACCCGACCCACAGGGAAAGCATGAAAGGTTAAAGTGGACACCCTCAAGGCCAAAGCCTACATGGCGCAGGAACACGACCCGCATTCCACGCTGGAGGGGCTGCTCAATCGTCTGGATGAGCTGAACGCGATCGGCGCATCGCTTTCCAGCGAGCGCAATCTCGGCAAACTGCTGGAAAACATCGTGGGCGCGGCAATGAAGATCACCCATGCCGACGCCGGCACGCTCTATCTGGTCGATGACGAAAAGCAGGTGCTGACCTTCGAGATCCTGCACAACCTGTCGCTCGACATTCGCATGGGCGGCACTTCCGGCAATCCCATCCCGTTCTACCCCATCCAGATGTACCACGACGGGCAAGCCAACCATGCCATGGTGGTCAGCCATGCCGCCTTGAGCGGGGACACGATCAACATTCCGGACGCCTATGCCGCCGAGGGATTCGACTTTTCCGGCACCAAGAAATTCGACACCAAGACCGGCTACCGCTCGCGTTCCTTTCTGGCCGTGCCGATGCGCGACCACGAGCATGAAGTCATCGGTGTGCTGCAACTCATCAATGCCATGGACGAGACGCACAGCGAGGTGCTGCAATTCTCCAGGGATGACCAGAAACTGCTGGAGTCGCTGACCTCGCAGGCGGCCATCGCCGTCAGGAACCAGCGACTGATCCAGCACCTCGAAGAACTGTTCGAGGCCTTCATCAAACTCATCAACACCGCGATCGACGATAAATCGCCCTATACCGGCGGACATTGCGCGCGCGTGCCGGTGCTGACCATGATGTTGGCCGAAGCGGCCAGCCGGACTGAAACGGGGCCGCTCAAAGACTTCAAGCTCGCCGACCAGGATCGTTACGAACTCAAGATGGCCGGCCTGCTGCACGACTGCGGCAAGATCACCACGCCGGTGCATGTGGTGGACAAGGCGACCAAACTGCACACCCTGTTTGACCGCATCCGCCTCATCGACACCCGTTTTGAGGTGCTCAAGCGCGATGCACGCATTGCTATGCTCGAAGGCAGGCGCACCCGGGATGAATACGACGCCTTCATCGCGCAGCTTGATGACGACCGCGAATTCCTGCGCCGCAGCAACATCGGCGGCGAAAAAATGTCGGATGCCGATGTCGGGCGCGTGCAGCGCATCGCGGCCCGCCGCTGGTGCAACGCGGCAGGTGTGGAAGAGGATTTCCTGTCGGCCGACGAGCTGGAAAATCTCACCATCCGTGCCGGCACGCTCACCGCCGCCGAGCGCGAGATCATCAACCACCACATCGTCGTCACCATCAAGATGCTGGAATCGCTGCCCTGGCCCCGGCATCTCAAGCGCGTGCCGGAATACGCGGGCGGCCACCACGAACGCATGGACGGCAAGGGATATCCGAGGGGGCTGACGCGCGAGCAGATGTCGGTGCAGGCGCGGCTGATGGGTATCGCCGACATCTTTGAGGCGCTCACGGCCAAGGATCGCCCGTACAAGGAAGGCAAGACCCTGACCGAATCGCTCACCATCCTCGGCAAGTTCAAGGAAAACGGCCACATCGACCCCGAACTATTTGATGTGTTCATCCGCGAAAAAGTCTATCTGGACTATGCGCGCCAATTCCTCGCCCCGGAGCAGATCGACGCGGTGGACGAGTCGCGCATTCCGGGCTACGCGGCAAATGTGTCGGGTTAAAACCCGAGCCACAGGGAGTAGCGGGTTTTGTGGGTCGGACTTCAGTCCGACAAAGCACACACGGGGAGTAGCGGGTTTTGTGGGCCGGACTTCAGTCCGACGGCGCTTGTTGAATTAAAGCCGTGTCGGGTTAAAACCCGACCCACAGGGAGCGAGGTAGGATGGGTTGAGCGCAGCGATACCCATCAACTGTTGGCGGAATTTAACGATGGGTATCGCTGCGCTCAACCCATCCGACGCATACTCCGCGTTCTCCGCGTGAGAATGCTTTACCCAGGTTCAACCGCGCCGCATTGGAACCCGATCCAAAAAAACTGACAAAAAACGTCACCCCGCATGCGTAATTCGTCGGGCCACAGGCGGGTAAGGGCGACCGACCCCAGCCAAACAAAGGGGGTTGACCCTGGCATGCAACCTGCTAGTATCCGCCCGCACACCTTGTGTGTGCCCGTCAGACCGCTTGCGGTGCGATGGAGCCGGCGAGGCGGGGGGCAGAAAGTGGCCGCAACCGCAGCAAAGGACTTCTTCCTTCCGTGTCGTGGCCCTAGGGCAACGTTCTAATCTTTATAAGGAGCTTAAACATGAAGAAAATTCAACAAGGTTTCACCCTGATCGAGTTGATGATCGTGGTGGCCATCATCGGCATTCTGGCCGCGGTGGCGATTCCGGCTTACAGCGACTACACCCGCAAAGCAAAATTCACCGAAGTCGTACAAGGAACGCAAGCAATCAAGACTGCAGTTGAGCTTTGCCTGCTTGATGAGAACGGTGTGGTGGATAACTGCGCTCCCGGTGGAACGGGTGGTGTGCCTGCCAACGTGGGCGCTTACCCCAGCGCCAAATATCTGGATAAGACAGCGGTTTCCGTTACTACCGGTACAACCGCAGACGGCACTTACGCCAACATGCACATCGTGGCAACCGCGAAAAATAAAAATGGTTTGAGTGGTGAGGATTACGAACTGGTCCCAACCTTCGTTGCCGCGCAAGGGGTAACCTGGTCGCTCAGCACAGCCAATAGCTCATGCTTTACCGCTAACATTTGCAAATAAAAGTTTTGGCAGTCGCTTAAGCCCCTCTTCGGAGGGGCTTTTTCATTGGAGAGATGATGACGATTAGAATTAAGTTGGGAATGGTTTCGATGTTGCTGTTGGCGACAACATTGCTTTATGGTCAATTTTTGCACAACCCCATCATCTTTGACGACCAACCATTTTTCACTGAAGATGCCTACGGTCACCAGCCGGTAGACAACTTTCAGTACTCGCCGCTCGAATTGCGCTCGTTGCCATACGCCACATTGGCCTGGAGCAAGGCTTTGTTCGGTTTGGATCTGATGCATTTCCGCATCGAGAATCTGTTGTTACACGCGGCGGTTACCGTCGTGCTTTTCTTCTTTTTGGCGCAGATATTCGCTTTGCTTTTGCCGGAACGCGGTAAACAGCAATTCTCTCTCGCAGTGCTGGCGTTTTGCGCCGCGCTGCTTTTTGCCCTGCATCCGATTGGAGTGTATGCGACGGGGTATCTGGTGCAACGTACCATGCTGATGGCAACCTTATTCAGTTTGCTTGCGCTCTTGTCTTATCTGCACGGCAGTATCCGGAATAAACATGAGTGGTTGTGGGTGAGCGTGTTGTTCTACTATCTGGCGGTGTTCAGCAAGGAACACGCGATTCTATTACCAGGTATGTTGCTGGCGCTGACCATTCTACTCCACGAAGATTGGCGCTTGAAGCTAAAGCAGCGCCTTGGTGTTGGTTTGGCTTTTTCTCTGATTGCGCTGTTTGTGGTGTCGGCTTCGAAAGGGATACTCGGTGCAGTATATGAGCCTGGCGCGCCAGAAATGCTTGTCAACCCGGATAGTAAATTAAATTATCCCTTGAGCGTCTTGACCCAGAGCTGGTTGTTCTTTAAATATGCCGCACTGTGGCTTTTCCCCAATCCGCACTGGATGTCGGTGGATATGCGCGAGCCGTTCGCGGCCTCGCTGTGGTCGGGTTATCTGGCTGCATTTTTCGCATTCCTGGCTTGGGGCACGCTGGCAGTGTGGCTGCTGTTCAAACGCGGTCGATTGGGCTTGCTGGGTTTTGCGCTGCTGTTTCCGTGGGTGATGTTCCTCCCGGAATTTTCCACCGTGCGCATCCAGGAGACCTTCGTGCTGTATCGCAGCTATCTTTGGGCGGCGGGGGCGTGCGCGTTGTTGCCGCTGTTGCTGGATCATTTTAACAAACGCATGGCGGGTATTGTCGCGGGCGCCGTGGCGCTGGCGCTATTCCCGATTGCCATGGAACGGATGGCTACATTTTCGCACCCGCTGACGATGTGGGATGACGCTGCCAAACTGCTGGTTGGGAAAGTGGATGAAGTTAGCTTTGCCCGTATTTACAACAATCGGGGATTGGAAAAGCTTAACCTGATGCATTTCGATGATGCGAGAGAGGATTTTAAATTGGCTATCCGCATGAATCCAAACTCTCCGTTTGCTTACGCCAATATTGGAGCTGCTTTCCTGCAAGAGGGGGAGTGGGAAAAAGCAATTGACGCCTTTAATCGCGCGATAGAAATCATGCGTCTATCCGGTAAGAATTTGGACAGCCGTCCCTTTTCGGGCAAAGGTAACGCATACGAGGCAATGGGTAAACTAAATGAGGCTAGAGCCAACTACGGAATTTCCTGCAAACTCGCCAACAAAGGTTGCGACAAGCTGACCAATGTGAACAACCGATAATCTGCGGCAAATTGGAGGTTCGATTGCGCGTACGTCAACCCCCTGACAGGCATGGCAAAGAACCGCTCCCGATGATGAAACGACCGGGGAAGAAGGCTTTCTGCCGTAGGAGCGGCTTCAGCCGCGAAGGACGATTTCGCAGCTGAAGCCGCTCCTACCCTCCCACCCTGTTATTTCACCCTAAAGTTTCCGCAAGCGCTGCCGATATTCTTAACGTGCACCATGCTGTCTTTCTCCTCCCAGCGTGACACATCT
>Ga0210017_1002139_pt1 | contig 17001 bp, 16 predicted proteins | sample CryGeyCG2014_020_FD_183966 | JGI IMG/M metagenome (GOLD analysis project Ga0210017, IMG submission 183966) | Groundwater microbial communities from aquifer - Crystal Geyser CG08_land_8/20/14_0.20 (SPAdes) (version 2) | ecosystem: Environmental > Aquatic > Deep subsurface > Groundwater | place... | reverse complement strand
GGCAAAATCCAATTGCTCGCGCGCCAGCCAGTTCTGCAGGGCGAAGATGCTGCGTTCGATGCTCATCTGCCGCCGGATTTCCGTGCCGGAAAAGACGGCGGGTATTGCGACGCTTTCATTTTCCAACGACAGGGTTTCGCCCAGCGTCAGAAAGAGTTGCCGCGCCATCACGTTGTTGCTGAATTTGTTGATGTCGCGAATGAGGTTGCTCAAGGGGTCGGAGCGATGCACTGAAAACAGTGTCGCCGTTGTGCTTGAGTTGTCTTCGCGTTGCACGCCGTGCAGCGTGCCGCCGAGGTTTTTCCACATGGCGCGGAACACCGCCTCGATATAACGGGTGTGCGGCATCACGCTCAGGTTTTGTTCGCGCTCGCCGCAGCCGATCGGATAGTCGCCCTGCAACACCACACTGTCGCCGCCGGGTTGCACACTGAAGTTATCGTCCCAGTTGTCGCAGTTCCCCTCTTCGCTGTTGGGGACGAGCTGGTTGTCCAGTTGCATGCCGTCCAGGGGCGGTTCGCTGACGACTTTCAAGCCACTGCCGTCCGGCATGTAGCGCAAACGCAACGTATTGAAGTTGAGCAGCAGCGCATCGGGGCCGACGTTGTAGGCGCGCACCGGATCGTTGTCGAATTCTGCCGGGTCGTGCGGCGGCAGATCAAAATAGCTGCGGTCCAGCACCAGATCGCCGCGTATGTCGCGCAGGCCGCGCGCCCGCAACTCGGTCAGCCAGAGCCAGAATTGTTCGATGGTGAATTTCGGGTCGCCGTAACCTTTCAGGATCAAATCGCCGTCCAGCACGCCGTCCTTCAACTCGCCGTCGAGCCAGGCCTCGGTCTTCCAGGTGTAGGCCGGGCCGAGCAGGTCGAGCGCGGCAAAAGTGGTGAGCAGCTTCATGGTGGAAGCCGGGTTCATCGGGCGTTGTGCGTTGATCTTGATGAGCGGGGCATGTTTGCCCACCTCGCGCACTTCGACAGAGATGGCGGATTGCGGAATGCCGGCTTTCTTTAATTCTTGATTGACGCTCGCGGGCAATCCGGCGGCGTAAATCGGGAGAGTCAGGATAGATGCAAATAACAAACCCATTGAAATGGCGAAACGCGACACTAGCCCTCCATTTCTGCGCGGTGGGGAATCTGTAGGTCGGGTTTCAACCCGACGCTGTTTGGCCGTCCCTCGAAACCCGTCGCAAGCTGCTCGTTTGGCCGGGCTGAAGCCCGACCTACACGACTGCCGGAATGACGGAATGATTTTCATGACAGAGCGTCGATGATGGCGAGTGTATGCGTGACCAGCATCTGCATTTCCTCCTCGCTGAGGATATAGGGCGGCATGAAATACACCGTGTTGCCCATCGGGCGCAACAACAATTCGTGCTGCAGGCCGAGACTGAAACAGCGCTGCGCGAAATCCGCGTGCGGCGTGTCCACCTCGAAGGCCCAGACCATGCCGGTGTGGCGGAAGTTCCGCACCTTGGGATGTTCGCTCAAGGGTTGGGCGATGCGGTTGAAGAAAGCCGCTTTGTCGCGGTTGGTATTCAGCACATCGTCCTGTTCGAAAATATCCAGCGTGGCGAGCGCGGCGCGGCAAGCCAGCGGGTTGCCGGTGTAGGAATGCGAATGGAGGAAGCCGCGCGCCGCCTCGTCGGCGTAGAACGCCTGAAAAATGGCGGCGGTGGTCATCACGATGGACAGCGGCAGATAGCCGCCGGTGATGCCTTTCGACAGCAACAGGAAGTCGGGCAAAATCCCTGCCTGCTCGCAGGCGAACATCGTCCCCGTGCGGCCCATGCCGACCGCAATCTCGTCCGCAATCAGATGCACGCCGTATTGCGAACACAACTCCCGTGCGCGTTGCAGGTAGATCGGGTGATACATCGCCATGCCGGCGGCGCCCTGAATCAACGGCTCGACGATGAAGGCGGCGAGCCGGACGTGATGTTGCTGCAGATGCGCTTCCAGTGCATCGGCACAGCGCAGCGCAAACGCTTCCGCGCTTTCTCCCGCTTCTGCCGCGCGCCAGTCCGGGCTTGGCACGGTGGCGTTTTGTTTGATGAGCGCGCCATAGGCATCGCGGAACAGCGCGACATCGGTCACCGACAACGCGCCCAGCGTTTCGCCGTGATAGCTGTTTTGCAGGCTGATGAATCGAGTCTTCTCCGGCTGGCCGCTGTTGCGCCAGTAGTGAGCGCTCATCTTCAATGCGATCTCGGTGGCCGAGGCACCGTCCGAACCGTAAAAGCAGTGCCCCAACCCGGCGGGCGCGAGGGCGCGCAATTTTTCCGAGAGTTGCACCACCGGCTCGTGGGTGAAACCGGCCAGCATCACGTGTTCCAGTTGGCCGAGCTGGTCAACCAGGGCGGCGTTGATGCGCGGGTTGCAGTGGCCGAACAGATTCACCCACCACGAGCTGACCGTGTCCAGATAGCGCTTGCCGTCGAAATCGTAAAGCCAAGCGCCTTCGCCGCGCGCGATCGGCACCAGCGGCAGCGTTTCGTGTCGCTTCATCTGGGTGCAGGGATGCCACACGGCGGACAGGCTGCGGGCGAGAAGGTCATGATTGGATGTCATGCGCGGCATGATAACGTAAGATGCCGACATCATAATTTTTGCCGAAAGCGAATCATGCGGATTTTCATCACCGGCGGAACTGGCCTGATCGGGCGCGCCTTGTGCCGTGCGTTGCGGGCGGCCGGACATGAACTGACGGTGTTGAGCCGTCATCCGGAAACGGTGGCGGCGAAATGCGGCGCCGGCGTGGCGGCGATGCGCTCGCTGGCCGAATGGACGCCGCAACGCGCCTTCGATGCGGTGATCAATCTGGCCGGCGAACCCATCGTCGATGCGTATTGGTCGGCCAAGCGCAAGCAAGTGTTGTGGGACAGCCGCGTCACCCTGACCGAAGAATTGGTGCGCCGGATCAGGCTGGCCGAACATAAACCGGCAGTGCTGTTGAGCGGCTCGGCGGTGGGGTATTACGGCGACCGGGGCGACACCGTGCTGAATGAAGACGCTGCAGCGGGCACGGGCTTCTCCGCAGAGCTGTGCAAGTCATGGGAACAGGCTGCGCTGGGGGCGGAAAAACAAAACGTGCGTGTCTGTCTGTTGCGCACCGCGCCGGTATTGAGCCGCGACGGCGGTCTGCTGGGCAAGATGCTGCTCCCATTCAAGCTGGGCTTGGGCGCGCGCCTCGGCGACGGGCGGCAATGGATGAGCTGGATCCATATCGACGACTACATCGCGCTGGTGCTGCGCCTGTTGCAGGATGCCGAGGCGCGCGGTCCGTTCAACATGGCCGCGCCCGAGCCGGCGACCAACCGCGAATTCACCGCCGTCCTTGCGCATGCTGTGCAGCGCCCTGCCTGGTTTGTCGCGCCGGCATTCCTGCTACGCCTCGGCATGGGCGAGCGTGCCAGCCTGATGCTGGATGGCCAACACGTGCTGCCGGCAAAATTCAGCGCTGCCGGCCACACTTGGCGTTTCCCGCACTTGGCGGACGCGCTGCACGACATCGCGGCCTGAAATAATTTCCTCCCCGCACTTGAAAAGCAACCAAGTCGCCCCTATTATTGGCACTCGCCGACAGAGAGTGCTAAACCTTTTGTCTTGGCGTTTCGTTAACTCACTGAATTTAGGAGAAATAAGCATGAAAATTCGTCCTTTGCACGATCGCGTTATCGTCAAGCGCATGGAAGAAGAGCGCAAGACCGCCTCCGGCATCGTGATTCCCGATGCCGCGACCGAGAAGCCCGACCAGGGCGAAATCGTCGCTGTGGGCAACGGCAAGATCAGTGACGACGGCAAGCTGCAGCCGATGAGCGTCAAGGTTGGGGACAAAGTGCTGTTCGGCAAATATTCCGGCCAGGCTTTCAAGATGGATGGCGTCGAACTGCTGCAGATGCGCGAAGATGACATCATCGGCGTGATCGAAGCCTAAATAAACAACGAATTTCAGGAGAATAGAACATGGCAGCCAAAGACGTAAAATTCCATGACGCAGCACGTGCCAAGATGGTCGTGGGCGTTAATATTCTGGCCGATGCGGTCAAAGTAACCCTCGGCCCCAAGGGCCGCAACGTGGTGCTGGACCGTTCCTACGGTTCCCCCACCATCACCAAGGACGGCGTATCCGTCGCCAAGGAAATTGAACTGAAGGACAAGTTCGAGAACATGGGCGCGCAGATGGTCAAGGAAGTCGCCTCCAAGACCTCCGATGTGGCCGGTGACGGCACCACCACCGCCACCGTGCTGGCGCAATCCATCGTGATGGAAGGCATGAAGTTCGTTGCCGCCGGGATGAACCCGATGGATCTGAAACGCGGTATCGACCAGGCGGTCGTCGCTGCGGTTGCAGAGTTGAAGAAAATCTCCAAGCCTTGCACCACCAGCAAAGAGATCGCCCAGGTAGGCAGCATCTCTGCCAACTCCGACACCATCATCGGCGAGAAGATCGCGGCGGCGATGGAGAAGGTCGGCAAGGAAGGCGTCATCACCATTGAAGACGGGCAAGGCCTGGAAGACGAGCTGGACGTCGTGGAAGGGATGCAATTCGACCGCGGTTACCTGTCCCCGTACTTCATCAACAACGCCGACAAGCAGATTGCGGCAATGGAGAACCCCTTCATCCTGTTGCACGACAAGAAGATCTCTAATATCCGCGACCTGCTGCCGCTGTTGGAACAAGTCGCAAAAGCCGGTCGTCCGTTGCTGATCATCGCCGAAGATGTGGATGGCGAAGCGCTGGCCACGCTGGTCGTGAACAACATCCGCGGCATCCTGAAGACCGTTGCCGTCAAGGCGCCCGGCTTCGGTGATCGGCGCAAGGCAATGCTGGAAGATATTGCCATCCTGACCGGCGGCACGGTCATCGCCGAAGAAGTCGGCCTGACGCTGGAAAAGGTGACGCTGGCCGAAATGGGCCAAGCCAAACGCATCGAAGTGGGCAAGGAAAACACCACCATCATCGACGGCGCAGGCAAGGAAGAAGCGATCAAATCGCGCATCGGCCAAATCAACAAGCAAGTCGAAGAGTCCACCAGCGACTACGACAAGGAAAAACTGCAGGAACGCAAGGCCAAGCTGGCCGGCGGGGTGGCGGTGATCAAGGTCGGCGCGACGACTGAAGTCGAGATGAAGGAAAAGAAGGCGCGCGTGGAAGATGCATTGCACGCAACCCGTGCCGCGGTTGAAGAAGGCATCGTTCCCGGCGGCGGCGTGGCATTGCTGCGCGCCAAGGCTGCGGTTGCCGCTCTCAAGGGTATCAACCACGACCAGGATGCCGGCATCACCATCGTGCTGCGCGCGATGGAAGCGCCAATCCGCGCGATCACCATGAATGCGGGCGATGAGCCCAGCGTGGTGGTGAACAAGGTGCTGGAAGGCAAGGGCAGCTACGGCTACAACGCGGCGACCAGCGAGTATGGAGACATGCTGGCGATGGGCGTGGTCGATCCAACCAAGGTAACGCGCGTCGCACTGCAAAATGCAGCTTCCATCGCCGGCCTGATGCTGACCACCGCATGCATGGTCGCTGAATTGCCGGAAGACAAACCGGCTGGCGGCATGGGTGGTGGCGATATGGGCGGCATGGGCGGTATGGGCGGCATGATGTAATTGCCCTTCGCTGTTGCCGTAACAAAACAAACCCCGCCTTGTGCGGGGTTTGTTTTTTTCATTATCCGTGCAAGACAGGATTCTCTGCCCTGTTACCCCATAAAAAAACGGGGGCTATGAAGCCCCCGCTTTTAATCACACTGCAAACAGAGAGTTAGAAACGGTAAATAACGCCGCCACCCACGGTGATCGGGTCAAGGTCCAGTGTGCCGATCGAACTGCCACCCACCTTAACTTTGGTATTCATCTTGATGTATTTGATATCCGCATTAATGCCCCAGTTCTTGTCGAGCATATAGTCAAACCCGAGCTGGCCGGCCAACCCCACGCTGGAGCTGTCAACCCTCGCCGGAACACCGGCAACCGTACGGCTACCGAAAATCGTGTAATTCAAACCTGCGCCCACATAAGGTTTGAACGCGCCCAGCTCGGTGACATGGTACTGAATCATCAGCGAGGGAGGCAACGCCTTGACCGAACCTGCCTTAGCCCCGGCGACCAGAATATCAACGGTTTGCGGATAGGTCAGAACCAGCTCGGCCGCAATATTCGGGGTAAAGAAATAGCCCACATCGACTTCCGGAATCCAGCGGTCATCCGCTTCAACTTTGACAGGGAGACTATTTTGGCCATTGTCGAAATTGACATATAGCGCGCGGGCACGCACGAAATAAGAACCCTCATCAGCCGCCTGGACCGCGCCTGCAGACAAAAAGCCAATGGCTGCCAGTGAAACAGCAAGAATCTTGTTATGCATACTTGTACTCCTTCTTAAATTGGTTAAGTGGGAGTGGCAGGATACTGTGGGGGGGGAAATCGAATATTGATAAAAATCAAAAAACCTTCACGAAAATGACATGAACAGCGTGCCTGAAAACAGGGTTATCCAGACATGGGCAACCCTCAAAACATTGATGTTTGTTTAGGTTGCCCATTGAGCGGCTTGTCGCTACAATGCGCGCCTTCGTTTTGTCCAGCCCGTCGGGGATGAGTACAAAATGGCCTGGTAGCTCAGTCGGTAGAGCAGAGGATTGAAAATCCTTGTGTCGGTGGTTCGATTCCGCCCCGGGCCACCAATATTTATAAGGCTTGCAGAGATGCAGGCCTTTTTCATTTTCTACAATCCGGCCTGAATTTCTACAATTCCTTATTTCAAAGGGTCGACCTTTTCACCTTTCCGGTGGCGGGTGTAATGCTCTGTCATGGCGCGCGTCTTGTGTCCCAGCAGCCGTTGTGCGTGTGCCAGGTTATCGGTATCGGTTGCAGTCTTGGCTCGAATATCTCTGAACTGGAAGCTAACCCCGGACTGCGCACGCGCCTTGTCGAAACGTGTGCGCAAAGCACCGTAGGAAAGCCGCTGGCCATTTCCATCCTGCAGAAAGGCTTCGCAGCCCATGTGATGATGCTCGCGGTTCAGGATGCGCTCTATCAGAATCTGAAGCTCACCCATGATGGCGATGCGCAATGATTTTCCTGTTTTGTTCTGCACCAGGTACAGATCACCTCCTCGAATGTCGCTCCGGTTAATTTTGAGCAGATCGGCCGGCCGCTGTCCGGTGAGGTACGCCAGATCCATCGCATCCTGCACGGTGCAGTGCGCCCTTTCCCACACGGCCAGAAACTCCTCATGTTCAACGTAGCGATTCCGGCCGGTTTCCTTGTGGCCCTTGATGCCTGCGCATGGGTTCGGTGCATCTGTGTAGCCGTACTGCCTGGCAAAGTTGAACACATGGCTGAACAGCGCGCGCTCACGGTTTGCGCGCACCTTGGCCGTCTTGCCACGTTCATCCAGGTAGCGCCTGATGTGAAATGGTTTGATTGCATCGATCGGCATTGCACCGAACACCGCCTCCAGCTTGGCCAGTTCCTTCTCGTTGTCTTTCTGCGTCTGGAATGCCTTGGTTGGGAATACTTCCTTGCGGTAGCGAGCGGCGATCCCGCGAAAGCTGCAGTTGTTCGGATCGGGCTGCTCCCCCTCAATCTCTGCCCACAGGCGTTTTGCAATAGCCAAGTCTTGGCCAAGCTTCGTCCACTTCCTCGGCGAGTCGGTTGAGACGTGATAGTACGTCTTCCCCTTGAGATTCATCCTCGGCGGCAGGTTGTGGTGGATTGTTCGCTTGCGACCCATTAGGCGTTATTACATCGCGTTCCAGTTGGGTTCCAGCACGGTCGGCGCACCGGTGGACATACCGCCACACAAGCGTGCCTGGACATGCTCGCTCAGCACTCGCGGATGTCCATTCGCGCCAGTCGCGTAGTGATAGCCGTTCGCTTTGAGCCATGCAATCTGTTCGCCTTTGCGCTTGCGCTCAGTGAGTTCGGCCAGCTCGGCATGTGTCAAGAATCGCATGATGTCACCTGACGATGTGCAGGGCCGCACGACGCGCCGCGCGTTTGCTCTTGAGGCGCGCCTGGTATCGGCTGAGCGGCTTGTATGTCGGATCGATACTGCGAATCCGCTTGTGTAGCTTCATCAGTGTGATCGAAGCATTTGTGCTCATGTCCGAACTACCCATGTATGGCGTGATATCGCGTCTTGGTTTCATGCTGTTCTCTCCTTTAGTTGATCGGCGGCTGCCGGGAATGGGATGACTTTTGCGGTCGCTACCATTTCCACCAATCGTTTCACTTGGTTTTGCATTGCAACAAGTTCATCAACCAAACCCTGCGACAAGAACAACTGGCGCAACCGTGTGTTTTCGGCGGTTGCCTCGTCTAGTTCTATTTGTAGTCGTCTGGTTTCGTTTGCTTGAATTTGGGCTTCGCTTCTGTTGAACGAAAAGTAGTTCAAATCTCCCGGAGAGAAAGAACAAGCAACGTCCGGCGATACCAGCCGTCCCTTATCGTTCATAAACCATCCGGCCCATTCTTGATTCGCAAGCATGGCGCGTGGGCTTTCGAGTACTAGGCGCATTGTTTCGAATGCGGTGAACGGAACAGCTGTGGCTCCACTCTCCCAGCGTCGAATCGTTCTGGCGCTTACTCGCAGATATGCTGCGCACTGCTCCAGATTCATCCCCAGCGCTTTTCTGATGAATACGAATGCCTCTGGCGATATGTCCACCTGTTGCGACATCTGTACCCACTGTGGGTGAAAGTCCGGGAATGCTTCGTTCAGCTTTTCTGAGCGTGGCTCGATTGCCTGCATCCAATAGGCCCATTGCGTCTTGTTGCTGGGTTGCCTGTGCAGTTTCCGTTTCTTGGTGGTATTCTTCATATCAGCCTTTCCTATCAAGGTGAGTTGCGCGTCGGTGGCTTGGCGGTCCCGGCGCGCAGCGTTTTCAAGCACTCATCTCCGCCTTGCCAATGAATCCGCCCAGGTGTTGATAACCCCGCCGCCCTCGCTCCCAGTAGTGGTCACTGTGTGAAGGTCTTCGACCTGCCAGTTCTTCCAACAATCGCGCCACACCTGCAGCCCCTTCGTCTTCTGCTATCCGCAAGACTTCGAAGCGTGCATTGCGGCTCAACACCAGCCGCCATTGCTCGTGATCCAGCATGGTCACGAATTCGCGTTCAACAACTTCCTCAGCGGCGATCTCTTCATCGGTTTTTTCCTCTTCAGATAGTGCCAGCGCCTTGCGCAGCTTTGGTGACCAGAACAACTGACGCTTGCCTTTGAAGTGCTTCGCGTATTCGATGAATAGTTCGCCGGCCGCTGAATCGCCTTCGCTGAAGTCGCGCAGCAGCGTGAAGGGTGTGCGACCGCCAAAGCGTCGGCCAATCTTGCCGTGACCTTTGGTGAGTTCGTGAGATGCGCCCCAGTGTGAATCTGTGAGCGTTTTGGATTTCGCGCTGGGTTCGTGGCCGAATTTCGCGACATACTGGGCAGCGTAGTCGCCGTTCCGGATATCGAAGGCGAACAACAGCAATTCATTGAGCTGGCTGCGCTCAGCCAGCCCGATCTTGATGAGAGTCTCGATCCAAATCATGTCCAATTGCTGGAGCAGTTTCAATTGACCTGGCTGGGCAAATACCAGCGTGTGGGTATGAGGGTGCCACCCGTTCTCCCCGTATTTAACTTCCAGTGCGCGGATGCTGCCGGCGCATCCAGCCTCTTCGAGGATCCGCGTGTACTGGCGGCTTCCTTTGAATTTTTTCTGCGCATCAGAGAACAGCTTGAGATTGTCGGCCAGCAACTGGTGTTCCAGGTGCGGGAACGTCTGGCTCATCAGGTACACCTCGCCGCCTTGCTTCGTCCAAGCGGTGATTGCATCCTGCAGCTCGATGCGCTTGTGTTCGGTGATCTTGGCCGCACACACCGGGCAATGCCAGACGCTGCCGCAGGTGGTCAGGTTACCGAACGATGCACCGGCATCGCTGCTGCGGTACACGCTTACGCCCCCGCCGCTCATGGTGCTGCGCTGGCAGTGCTTCACTCGTTCGCCTGGAATCAGGCCCTGCGCCACTCGTTGCAGTTGGTAGCGCATCTTGCGGTTCGCATCGACAGCCTCATCCCGCGCAATCCGTTTTGGTTTGAGGCTTGGTGGTGTGCAAACAGTATTCGCATATATACCAAGAGAAGCACGGTCTGGCGCTGTGGGGGAGGTTTGGCGGTGTCCTATCGGCATAGCGGGCTATCTCAGTGTTACGACGGCGCAGATGCAGCCGGTCTTGTTGGATACCTTCTGCGACCGGCGCAGGGCTTCTTTGTGGTGTGCGTAGCGGCGCGCAAAGCACGGGAGCACGCTGGCGTTATCCCAGCGCTTCCCGATGCGTTTGGCTTCTTTCTTGATGGCAGGCGATTCCGAATAGAAATCACCGGTATCGATGTTGAGAACGGCGAACATGGCGCTGCTCACTTGGGCTGGGCTGTTTTTGCCCGTGCATTGACCAGTGCGGACACGGCCAGCACGCCCAGCACGAAGAGAATCACCACTGGCGCGGCCTTGCCGCCTGCGGGCAGTACGGAGACGGGCATCATGCTGCTCCCCCTTCGATCTCTTCGTGCTGCTCCACCTGGTGCAGGCTGGCGAGTGCCTCACGGTAAGCGTTGAACAACAGATCGCCCAGCGTGGCAGGCTTACTGTCGGGCATCGCGTTCGTGAAGCGCTCCTGGTCGATGAGAATGCGCCCTTGCAGGTGCAGACTCACCAGGCCAATCCGGGCGAGGTGGCCCCACAGTTCGCGCAGCTTGGTTTCGGTGGTCTCGTCGTAGCTGTCGGATGCCCACTGCGTCACCAGCTCGACGCCCATCAGTTCCTGCGCTTGGTCAAAGCTTTCGAGGATCCGCTGACCGGCTTCCCTGATCTGCTCTTCGGAGATCCGTTCGTCGATGAAAAAGTGGCGACAGACCAGTGCGGTGCGCTGGGTAAGGCCGTCATCGGACAGGATGGAAGGGAGTTGCAGGGCGGGAGAAGAGCCGACCTGGTGCGCTGCTGCGGGGTGAGCCTCTTCGTCGGTGAACTCGACCCCAAGGCCTTCCAGGTAGTCGCGCAGCTTGGCGGCTTGCTCCGGCTTCAAGCCATCGCCGTAGTTGCGGAAGTGACTGACGATGTGCCGGGGGATGCCTGTTTCGCGTGCTACTTCGGACACACTCAGGCGCTGGGTTACGAGTGCTGCTTCGAAATCCCCTTTGGTGAGGGGGTGGTTTTGCTTGATGGCCATAATTATCTCCAAAACGTGCAAAAAGCACGGTATGGAGATAATTATCTAGTTTTCAGCAGATGTCAACAGATTTGAGGCAATATGTTCTCAATTGGTATTTCCCGCAAACTGCAAACCCAGAACTTTGAGTGCCCAGGGCTTGAGCATCGCGATACAACAACTATTTGGCTTTTGGTTTTCTTGCCTCGTCTATCCACTGTTGGCGCTTTTCTACCTGCCTTTGTTCTTCATATTTAACGAGATCACCGAAACCACCGGGAAGGCCAGAATTCATAACATTGAGAACAAAATCTTGAAGGGCTTTTTCCAAAGCGGATTGCGTATTGCTTTTCGAATCGACGATTCCAGTAAGCATCCAGCTTGGAGATACCCATAGCGCATCACATAGAATCCTAAGCTCCCTGGCACCCGGCAAACTTTCTCCGGCTTCGTATCTGATGATGGACATGCGAGAAATGCCATCCCCATCAAAATTCTTTAGGTATCTCACAAAAGCTTCAACGGAAAGGTTGTCAAGCTGGCCCCGGCAATATGCTATGCGCTTTCCGATACCAGTTTCAGTTGCACGCACATCTGACTTTGGGTCATTAACTTGAGCAGGTATATAGACCAGGTCAGGCTTGACCTTCCATTTCCTCCAAGATTCACCACCGCTATTTACCGCGGAGTGTTCGGGCCCGTTAGGCTGTTGCATACTTTCTGGCATAGGTGTTTTTCAGCGTGATTAGAACTGTCGGAAGCACTGATGTTACAGGGCTGACACTGAATTGCAGGGGGGATTATTGCAGGGATGGGAGAAGCACGCCAGCAGATACCTAACCAATGGGAGGGTATCCAAAGGAACCCCGTCTACAGGAAGGGGATAGAGGGGGCGCTAATGGGACGGTGCGTGGTAGCATGAATCGCTCGCAACCCTGTTCAGCTTGGTGCGCGCCCTGGAATACACCTGTCACCCCACCTGCTGCAGCCTCGCCATATCTGCAGGTGCCGTATCCACACAGGGAACCCCTCGCGACGCGAGGCCGCGTGCCACCATATAGTCTGCGGTGGTTATTTCGTGGTGGCTTTTTTCGCTACGACTTTTTTTGCAGGAGCTGGATTGGCTTCTGCGGCATTGACAGTATTTGGGCCACACTGCTTGGCAGGCATTAGACCGATACGTCGTACCCCAATTGCGACTCCTGGGGCACTAGATGCTGCATCAGGACCTACAGCCCCAACTCCAATCTGAAACTCAACTGCCAAATCGAATAAGCCATCGTGGATGCTGTGATGCTTCAATAGGATTGTCACAAGATCGCGCGCCTCATGTGAGGCGATGATTTCTTGTGGTTTTGCTTCAGTGTTTTGCGACTGCATAATGCTTTCCTCCTGTGCCAGTCATGAGATTGCTGGCTCCAATTGTCGCTGTGCCCCCTGCAACAAATAGATGTGCTGCTGGAGTGCTTGTCGTTGCGAAAATTTCTTGCATACTGCTTGGTGAAACAAAATAGTTTTTCGTTTCAACATGATTTACATCTTTCCCATTTAAATAGGCATCCAGTGCGCTAACGACAACTTCGTTTAAAAATGTGGCGTCTCGAATGGCTCGAAGAGTTGCACTCCGATGCAGGGCAGGGGAGATGCGAACATTAAACTGCCCCTTCAGAGGTTTTCTTGGTTCCCTCTGGAGTTCTTCGCATGTCAAAAGATAGTCATCGACAGCGGCCTCAAATTCACTTTGCAATTGAGCTGGTAGTGCAGCTTCGTACGTCACCAAGTCAGTAATAAACAAGATTTTCCCGCGGCAAACGCCTCGAGTCATATCTAACTCAGCAGTGCCTTCGTAGTCTTTATATTTGAGGATATCCATAATTGATCCTATTTGATAAAACCATGCGACCTTAAGTGTTCCACCACATCCACGATGCACCCTCTATCGACATCGGGCGTCGGGTGCGGTTCATGGCAATGTATCAGGACATCTTTTTCCTTGTGGTAGAACCTTCTGCGCGAACCGCCGCTCTTGCCAGGCTTGAGCAGCGTGTAGCCTAAGTACTTCAGCACGCCGGCCAACTCATCCCATTTGATTTGGGCCGGTACCGGGGTAGCACTTAATTTCTGAAGATTCTTTTCATGTTTCGACATGTGATTTGCCAGTTGGTTGCGAATTGTAACTGAAAATCGGTTACAAATTGCAAGTTATTCATTGAGTGCCGCCAAGCAATAAGAAATGCAATTTAGCAGCAAACAATCACCTTTTCCACTCAATTGCCTTTCTACAATCCATTTTAGAGCTGAATAGGCACGGTGCTACAGAAGCTCAATGATGTGAAAATTGTAGAAAACAACAACGTCATATCATTGATATGACGAATCATTAACTAGGCTTGAAAATCCTTGTGTCGGTGGTTCGATTCCGCCCCGGGCCACCAAAATAAGAAAAAGCCCGCCCGCAACGGCGGGCTTTTTTACTGTTTGGCGTCGCGTTCCAGTTGGTGCGTGCAGTCCAGTGCCGCCAGTTTGTAGCATTCTGCCAGCGTCGGGTAGTTGAATACGTTGCTGATCAGGTCGCGCACGCTGCCGTTCAGGTTCATCACCAGCTGACCGATGTGCACCAGTTCACTGGCCTGTTCGCCGACGATGTGCACGCCGAGCAGTTTTTCCGTGCGCGCATCCACCACCAGTTTCAGCAGGCCGTGCGCGTCGCCGATGATCTGGCCGCGCGCGCTGTGTTTGAAATAGGCGCGGCCGACCACGTAGGGAATGTTTTCCTGCTGCACTTCCTTCTCGGTCTTGCCGACGTAGGAAATCTCGGGAATCGTATAGACCGCCATCGGCAGGTTCTCGGCTGACTGTTGTTCCGTGCCGCCGAAGGCATGCAGCACGGCAGTGCGTCCCTGCTCCATGCCGGTAGAGGCCAGCGCGGGGCGGCCGATCAGGTCGCCCACCGCGTAGATGTGCGGCACGCTGGTCTGGAACTGCGCGTTGACGCTGACCCAACCCTTGTCCAGCGCGATGCCGGCCTGTTCCACTTTCATGCCGGTGCTGTTCGGTTCGCGCCCCTGCGCGAACAGCACCGCGTCGGTGCGGAATTCCTTGCCGCTTTCCAGTCGCGTGACGACACCGTTGTCTTCGCGTGTGATCGCGGCCACGCGCTCTTCCATGTGGAAGCTCACGCCCATGCCGAGGAAGCTGTCGGCCAGTACGCCCACTACGTCTTCGCTCAGGTAGTCGAGCAGTTGCTTGTGGCTGTCCACCACCGATATCTGCACGCCGAGCGCGGCGAAGATGGAAACGAATTCGCAGGCGATCACACCGCCGCCGACCACCAGCAGGCTGTCGGGCAAATGGCGCAGATTGAGGATGGAAGTGGAGTCGAGCACCGTCTTCTTGTCGAACGGGATGTCGGCCGGGCGGCGCGGGCGCGAACCGGCAGCGAGCAGGATGACCTGTGCGGAGAGGGTGCGCGTGTTGCCGGATGCATCGGCGATCTGCAGGGTGTGCGCATCGATGAACGATGCTTCACCGGGGATCAGCGCCACACCGTGCTTCAGCAGGCGTTGCAGGATGACCGACTCCTGCTGCGCGATCACGCCTTCCTTGCGCCGCACCGCGTCCGCCAGCAGACCGTGACGGCTGCGACTGTCCGGTGCAAGTGCGGAGCGCATGCCGCCGGAACGCGACAGCAGATACGCCACTTCGCGCATCGCCTTGCTGGGGATGGTGCCGGTCTGCAAACCCGCGCCGCCGATCTTCGGCTTGCGCTCGATGATCGCCGCGCGCTTGCCCATGCGCGCCGCCTGCCACGCCGCATGCTGACCGGCGGGGCCGGAACCGATGATGAGGATGTCGTAGTCCATGTCGAGCTCCGGTGAGTGAAACAACTTTGTCATTCCCGCGCAGGGAATCGCTGATTAAATCCTCATTCGTCATTCCGGCGCAGGCCGGAATCCAGTGTTTTTAATCAACTGGACACCGGCCTTCGCCGGTGTGACGGACTTAATCAGACCTTTCCTGGATTCCGGCCTGCGCCGGAATGACGGTGCACTTATTTGATTCGCATGCCGGGCTGTGCACCGTCATCCGGCGACAGGATGAACAGACCCGGTGTCTCGCCGGAAGCGGCCAGCACCATGCCTTCGCTCAGGCCGAACTTCATCTTGCGCGGGGCGAGGTTGGCGACCATCACGGTCATGCGTCCCTTCAGCTTCTCGGGGTCGTAGGCCGACTTGATGCCCGCGAACACCGTGCGCGGATTCTCTTCGCCGATGTCCAGCGTCAGCTTGAGCAGCTTGTTCGCGGTTTCCACGTGCTCCGCATTGACGATGCGCGCCACGCGCAGATCGATCTTGCCGAAGTCGTCAATGTTGATGGTTTCAGAAATCGGTTCGATGGCTTTTTGTTGGTGTTCGGCGTGGCGTTGTTCGGAATGCGATTCGGTCATGGGTTTCAGGCTTTCCTGGTTGGCGGCGACCATCGCTTCGATCAGTTTCGGGTCGAGGCGGGTGGCCAGATGTTGATAGGGGTTGATTGTGTGGCCGGCTGGCAGCGGCTGCCATGAGTCTTGCCAAGTGAGGGGGCCGATATTGAGGAAACGCTCGACCTGCGCAGCCAGTTCCGGCAGCACGGGTTTCAGGTACAGCGTCAGGTCGCGAAACAGGGTCAGCGCGGTTGAACAGACCTCATGTAACTCGGCTTCCTTGCCTTCCTGTTTCGCCATCGTCCAGGGAGCCTTTTCGGCGATGTACTGGTTCGCCACATCGGCCAGACGCATGATTTCGCGCAGGGCGCGTGCGTAGTCGCGTTCCTCGAAGCAACGGGCGATCTCGTTGCTGTCGAACGCGGTCTTAAACTCGGCGGATGCGGCGGCATCGCAGTTGCCGAGCTTGCCGACGAACTTCTTGCTGATGAACCCCGCGCAACGGCTGGCGATGTTGATGTACTTGCCGATCAGGTCGCTATTCACCTTCGCCACGAAATCCTCAAGGTTCAGGTCGATGTCTTCCATGCTGCCATTGAGCTTGGCGGCGTAGTAGTAGCGCAGGTATTCGGTGTTCTTGATGTGGTCGATGTAGCTGCGCGCGGTGATGAAGGTACCGCGTGATTTGCTCATCTTCTCGCCGTTGACGGTGAGGAAGCCGTGCGCGAAGAGTTTGGTCGGGGTGCGGAAACCCGCGTGCTGCAACATGGCCGGCCAGAACAGCGCGTGAAAATACAAAATATCCTTGCCGATGAAGTGGTACAGCTCGGCATCGGATCCTTGTTTCCAGTAGTCGTCGAAATTCAAGGGCGAGCCCTCACCCCCAGCCCCTCTCCCGGAGGGCGAGGGGAGTGAGCAGAGTTGCTTGAAGCTGCCCATATAGCCGACTGGCGCGTCCAGCCAAACGTAGAAATATTTGCCCGGCGCATCGGGGATCTCGAAACCGAAATAAGGCGCGTCGCGCGAGATGTCCCAGTCGGTCAGCTTGTTCTCGCCTTCCGCGCCCAGCCATTCCTGCATCTTGTTCGCCGCTTCCGGTTGCAGTGAGCCGCTGCGCGTCCATTCGCGCAGAAATTGCTGGCACGAGTCGGCAGAGAGCTTGAAGAAGTAGTGGTCGGAGTTGCGCAGCTCCGGTTTGGCGCCGGACACGGCGGAATACGGGTTGATGAGTTCGGTGGGGGCATAAGCGGCGCCGCACACTTCGCAGTTGTCACCGTACTGGTCCTTGGCGTGACACTTCGGACATTCGCCCTTGATGAAGCGATCCGGCAGGAACATGTTCTTCACCGGGTCGTAGAACTGCTCGATGGAGCGCACTTCGAT
>Ga0210017_1002137_pt1 | contig 17023 bp, 18 predicted proteins | sample CryGeyCG2014_020_FD_183966 | JGI IMG/M metagenome (GOLD analysis project Ga0210017, IMG submission 183966) | Groundwater microbial communities from aquifer - Crystal Geyser CG08_land_8/20/14_0.20 (SPAdes) (version 2) | ecosystem: Environmental > Aquatic > Deep subsurface > Groundwater | place... | reverse complement strand
CTCACGGACGGGCACTGGCGCCTGAGCCCCGGCACGCTTTACCCCGCGCTTCGCACGATGGAGACGAAAGGCTACATACGTCCCGCGCTTTCGAAGGTAATAAAAGGGCGCAGGGAAATAATTTACGAAATCACTCCCGCCGGGCTCAGGAGGTTGGAAAGGAACAGGGCGACCCTGCTCGGGCAGATGCACGACATGGGGCACATGATGATGCCCCTGATGCTCAGGCTCATGCACGAGTTCAGCGACGACGAGATAAGGGAGCTCACGGCGGACCTGGAGGACCTCGAAGGGATACGGGACTTCGTGTTCGCGATGCCAGCCGCAAAGAGGCGGGCGACGATTAAGAGGCTGGTGAAGGCGGTTAGGATTGTGAAGGGCGTATTGCGTTGAAATCCATCATAGAACTGAAGGACGTGAAGAAAACCTACCAGATGGGGCTCACGGAGGTGCACGCGCTGCGCGGCGTCACGATGCACGTGCGCGAGGGCGAGTTCCTCGCAATCACGGGACCGTCGGGCAGCGGCAAGAGCACGCTGATGCACATGGTAGGATGCCTCGACATACCCACGTCCGGAAGCGTCGTGCTCGACGGCCAGGACATCTCGAAACTGCACGAGAGCGATTTGGCGCAGATACGCGGCCGAAAGATAGGATTCGTCTTCCAGACCTTCAATCTCATAAACTCGCTGACCGCCGCGGAGAATGTGGAGCTCCCGCTGCTTTTCCAGGGCGTTCCCGAGAGCGAGAGGCGCAAGCGCTCGAACGCGATACTCGAAAAGGTGGGGCTCGCGGACCGCGCTGGGCACAGGCCGATGCAGCTCAGCGGAGGCGAACAGCAGCGCGTCGCAATCGCGCGCGCGCTTTCGGGAGAGCCCGACGTGCTTCTCGCGGACGAGCCTACGGGAAACCTCGACTCGAAGAAGGGCGCGGAGATACTCGACATTATGAACGCGCTGAACAAGGAGGGAGTGACGGTGGTGATGGTTACGCACGACCCAGTTCTCGCCAAGAAGGCGAAGCGGATTGTGCGAATAAAGGACGGGATGGTTGAAAAGGAGGAGTGATTTGCATGAAGAAACTGTTTTGCGCGCTGTTGCTGCTGACGCCGTTCGCGTTCGCGGCTACGATGACTGTTCTGAGCGGGCAGCTCGAACTGGCTTCGCTGCGCTACTCGCCGCAGCCCGCGGAGCCTGGCAAGTACGTCGATTTCTGGCTCGGCGTGAGCACGAAGGCGCGCGACACGCTTCCGGACGTCGAATGCGCAATGGTGCCGGCCTATCCGTTCAGCATGGATTCGACCGACAGCCTGAACAAGACAATAGGCGACATGCCGCCCTATTCGAGCGCGGTGCTGCAGTTCAAGCTCCGCGTCGACAGGAACGCTGTTAAGGGCGACAACCAGCTCACTATCAAGTGCCGCACAGGCGGATACCAGTGGGGCGAGGCGAACACGACTATATACGTGCAGCCGCAGGACGCGGTGCTCACCGTCGGCAAAGTCGAAGCCGACCCGCCCGAGGTTGAGCCGGGCGGGAAGACGCGCATCACGATAATGATGAAGAACGACGCGCAGACCGAGTTGAAGGACATAGCGCTCAAGCTTGACCTCTCCTCGGCGCTCACGCCGCTCGCTCCAATAGGCAGCGGCACGGAGAGGCGCATCGGCGCGCTCGCGCCGGGCGAGTCCGAATCCGTGTACTTCGACGTGATGGCTTATGCAAGCGCTCTGCCGCAGGTGTACAAGATGCCGCTCGAACTCTCCTACGCCGACGAGCTCGGCAAGGAGTACGAGAAGACGGAATACGTCGGCGTGGTGATAAGCGCGACGCCGATGATGGGCGTCATACTCGAGGACACGAAAATCATACGCGCCGACAGCGGCGGGGCGGTTTCGCTCAGCGTGGTGAACATCGGAAAGTCCGACGTGAAGTTCCTCACCGCGAAGCTGCTTCCGTCAACTGCATACACGATACTCTCGCCCGACGAGGTTTACGTCGGCGCGGTGAGCAGCGACGACTCGAGCAGCATCGAGTACAAGATTTTCGTCGCGAAGGACGCGCCGAAGACGATAGAACTTCCCGTCCAACTCTCCTACACCGACGCGAGCAACCGCAAGCACACGGAAAACAAGAACGCAACGATGCGCATCTACTCCGAGGAGGAGATAGCGGGCATGGATTTGGAGCAGAAGGCGGGCATGAACATCATCGTAGTTGCGATAGGCGCCATCGTGCTGCTCTACGTCGGATATTACCTCTACAAGAGGTTCGTGAAGAAGAAGTAAATGTGGGACTTCCTCGCGCTCGGGCTGCGCAACATATCGCACAGGAGGACCCGAAGCCTTCTCACCGTAATCGGGATATTCATAGGCATAGCCGCCGTCGTATCCCTGATTTCCCTGGGCGACGGGCTCCAGAACGTGGTTGCAGGCGAGTTCCAGAAGATGGGAACGGACAAGATAACCGTCATGGCTACGGCGGGAGGTATGATGTCGTCGCCGATGGCAAGCGAGATTTCCGCGAATCCGCTCACGGACGACGACATAACCCTGATAAAGCGCGTGCGGGGCGTGAAGTCCGTCGCGGGCATGCTGATGAAGAGCGCCAACATCGGGTTCAAGAACGTGAAGAAGGCGGGCTTCATCTACGGAATCCCCACCGACGACAACCTCAAGATGTTCGAGGACATGCAGAGCATCGAGGTCGTCGAGGGAAGGAAGTTCACGCGCGCGGACAGGAACGCGCTCATCATAGGCAGCTACGCCGCCTCCGACATGTTCGACAAGAAGAAGGTGAAGATAGGCGACACGCTGAACGTCAACGGAAGGGATATGCGCGTCGTGGGAATCCTGAAGAGCGTCGGCAACCGCATGGACGACTCGTCGGTGTACGCGCCCATGGAAACCATCCGCGACATATTCGGCGAGCCCGAACTCGTTTCGATGATACTCGTGCAGACGTCGCCTGGCGCCGAGCCCGCGGGCATCGCCGAGGTGATAGAAAAGAAGATGCGCGACAGGAGGCACGAAAAGGAAGGCGAGGAGGACTTCTCCGTTTCCACGTCGGAGCAACTGCTCGCGACGTTCAGCCTCGTGTTCGGAGCCGTCCAAGCCGTCGTCATCGGCATCGCCGCGATTTCCCTGCTGGTGGGCGGAATCGGCATCATGAACACGATGTACACGTCGGTTATGGAGCGCACGCGCGAAATCGGAATCATGAAGGCAATCGGCGCGCGAAACGGCGACATCCTTCGGATATTCCTGATAGAGTCGGGCATACTCGGCGCCATCGGCGGCTTGGTCGGCATAACAATCGGCGCGAGCATCGCGAAGATAGCCGAGATTGTCGCGGCGGAGGCGCTCGGCTCGAACATCCTGAAGGCGTCCTTCACGCCCGAACTCATCATCGGCGCGCTCCTGTTCTCGTTCCTAATCGGCGCGCTTTCGGGCGTCATGCCCGCGAGGCAGGCGTCGCTTATGAAGCCCGTCGACGCGTTGAGATACGAGTAGATTCACTTATGAAATACGCGATTGAAACCGACAAACTTACGAAAAAATACGGCGAACTCACGGCAGTCGACGCGCTCAGTCTCCGCATAAGACGCGGCGAAATATTCGGGCTGCTCGGCCCCAACGGAGCGGGAAAAACCACGCTCATCTCGATGCTCTGCACGATTCTCGAGCCCACCTCCGGAAAAGCGAAGGTGAACGGTTTCGACATATCCGCGGAGCAGTCCTCCGTCCGCAAGAACATAGGCATCGTGTTCCAGGACCCGAGCCTCGACGACGAGCTCACCGCCTGGGAGAACCTCGACATACACGGCGCGCTCTACGGCCTGAGCCCACAGGACAGGAAGGCGCGCGCGGAATCGTCCCTGAAAACCGTCGAACTCTACGACAAGAAGGACGAACTCGTCAAGCACTACTCCGGCGGCATGAAGCGGCGCCTTGAGATAGCGCGCGGCTTGATGCACGCGCCCGCTGTGCTTTTCCTCGACGAGCCCACAATCGGCTTGGACCCGCAGACGCGGCGCCACATATGGGATTCCGTGAAGAAGATGAACCGCGAGAAGAAGGTTACGGTTATACTCACGACGCACTACATCGACGAGGCGGACGCGCTGTGCGGACGCGTCGCCATAGTGGATCGCGGGAAAATCGTCGCGTGCGGCGCACCTTCGAAGCTGAAGAAAAAGGGCGAGTCGCTCGAGGAAGTGTTCCTGAGGCTCACAGGAAACGAAATCCGCGAGGAAAAAGGCAGTTCGACGCAGACGATGCGCGCGAGAATGAGGGCGTGGAACAAATGAGCGAATTCACCGCCATCAGGGTTCTCTGGAAGCGCGAGCTCCTGCGTTTCGTGCGCGCGAAGAGCCGCATAGCGGGCAGCTTGGGCATGCCGCTGTTCTTCCTCCTCTTCCTTGGCACGGGTTTGAACTCCGCTTTCTCGGGAACAACCGGCAACTACATGGAATTCATCGCGCCCGGCATAATCGGCATGGTGCTGATGTTCTCGTCCGTCAGCAGCGGCATGATCGTTATAATGGACAGGCAGTTCGGCTTCCTCAAGGAGATACTCGTCGCGCCCATCAGCAGGCTCAGCATAGTCGCGGGCAAGATTTTCGGCGGAGCGACGACGTCGATTCTGCAGGCTGCGATAATAATGGCGCTGATGCCGTTCCTCGGCGTCTCATTCAACCTGTCGGGCATGCTTGCAGCGTTCGCGTTTATGGTGCTGATTTCCACTGCGTTCGTCGGGCTCGGCATCGCCATCGCTTCCAAGATGGAAGACATGCACGGATTCCAGCTGGTGATGAACTTCCTCGTCATGCCCCTGTTCTTCCTGTCGGGTGCGCTGTTCCCGCTGAACAACCTGCCCGGATGGCTGAAAGTCCTGACTCTGATCGACCCGCTCACCTACGGAATAGACGGCATGCGCGGCGCGCTCACGGGCAGCAGCGCGATGCCGTTCTGGGTTGATTTCGGCGTGCTCGCCCTGTTCTGCGGCGCGATGTTCGCACTGGGCGCATGGCTGTTCACGAAGAAAAACAGTTAAGCCGCTCTGATGACTTGCAGCGGTATGGCTTTCTTCTCGAATTCCGCTTTCGCCAGCAGCACCGCGTTTATGGAACCCACCGGCACGTCTATAAGAGGCGGCGCGCCCATGGCGAGCTGCAGCGCGCGCGCGCCGACGAGGCGGGCGCGCTCGTACTTCGTCAAATCGTCGTACTTTACCTTGTGAGTCGTCATAAAAAGCACCTTCGGGACAATTAGTTTGCCCGCCGCCTCTTTTAATACTTCCTACATCAGCGACTTTACTACCTTCAGCAGGGACGGGCGCTTCAGCAGCAGTTTCGCCACTACGGACTTGAAATCGCCGTCCATGAGTTTCGCGGCGTCGTTGCCGTCCATGTTCTCGAAGATGAAGTTCAGGTCGTCGTCGGAAAGCCCCTCCATCGCCTTGCGCAGCTTCAGGCGCTTGAGCATCGCCGCCCCTTCCCCTGCATGCCACTCCTTTTCGTAGCGGACGAGGGCGTCGCGCGAGTAGTCCTTCCGCTCGTGCGCTTCTGCAACGACCTCCGCCGCGATTTTCCCAGCGATAATCGCGAGCCCCATGCCTCCGCCGTGAATCGGGTCCACCATGTGCGCCGCAGTACCGATAACCATGAAGTTGTCCCCGACGAGCCGCTCGGAGGACGCGCCTACGCTGATGTCGCCGCCCTTCACCTCGATTACCTCCGCCTTCTTGAAGCGCTCGGGGCGTTCGCGTATGAACGCGTCAAGGAGCGCCTTCGGGTCCGCGCCTGTTTCGCCGCCGACTCCGATGCCGACGTTCGCCACGTCCTTCGCCTTCGGGAAAATCCAGGCGTACCCGCGGGACGAAATCCGGTTCCCGAAATACAACTCGATTACGGGTTCGCACGGCACGTTCGCCATTTCGTATTCGTAGCAGACGTCCGTGTCGTAAAGCGTGTGCTGCACCTTCATGCCCGCCTTGCGGGCGATTGTGTTCTCCATGCCTTCCGCGGAGACGACGAGCGGAGCGCGAAACTCGACTTCCTCGCCGAAGCGTTTCGCCTTCACCCCTGCGATTTTTCCGTTCTCGCGCACCAAGTCCGTGACGAGCGTTTTCGGCAGTATGTGCGCCCCTGCGCGGGCGGCGTCGATAGCCAAAAACTTGTCGAAAATCTTGCGCTCCACCACCGCGCCCGCGCCAGCCATCCTGAACGACTTCCCGTTCGGCGCGATTGCTAGCGCGGCGTCGATTCTCATCGCGATGCTCTTCGCGTTCAGGGGCAGTCCGTACGACGCGTCCCACTGCGTCGCGATTCCCTCCCCGCAGCGCACCGGCGAACCCAAATCCTTCTTCTTGTCGAGCACCGCCACGTTCATGCCCTTTTTCGCAGCTGTTTTCGCGAAGAACGAGCCGCCGGGTCCGCATCCTATGACAATCGCATCGTAATGTTCGGCCATTTCACTCTACCTTTATAGCGCGCGCGGGGCATCCCTTTACGCATATGCCGCACTTCGTGCACTTCGACTCGTCGCAGACGACGTTCGTTTCCACGAGAACGAGCGCCATGACGGGGCACAGCGACACGCAGCCCCCGCAATAGAAGCATTTGGACTTGTCGACCCTGTGCGTCATCCCCGGAACACCTTCTTGGAATTATGAACAAAATCAACATAAACCTTTCGTTATTCGAACGAGTTGTATTCCGTAGAATTGAACTCGTACAGGCTCCGCGTGAACCGCCTGCCGTCGAAGGCGAACGTCGAAAGCAAATCCTCCAGCGACGGACCCGACAGCATCGCCTCGTTTTCGGACGACGGGTCCAGCGCGTACCAGACTCCTCCGTGCGAGAAGCACACGACGGGGTGCTTCAGTCCCCCTTCGAGCTCCACGACGCGGACCACCGCGTTGCCTCCGCCGTACGCGAGCAGCGAACAGAGAATCACCGCCCTGTCGAAGGAATCCGCCACGCCCAGCTCGAACACATCCTTCGGCGACATCCAGAACGAGACGTCCGAGTCCGCGTGCACGGAACCGAGCTTGCGCACGAGCTCCAGCGCGCTCCTCGCGAAATCCAGGAACTTCGACTCGAACGAATACCCCCCGATTGCCGCCGAAAGCCCGCTTCCGGCCTCCTTTATAGCCGCGTCCTCCGCGTTTACCAGCGCCTTGAGTTCGGGAATCGTCTTCTGCTCGCCGAGGTTGATTACCTCCGAGTAGCGCTCGATAATCCTGCGATAATAAGCCGCCTGCAGCCCCCCGTCCTCGCCGTGCGCGACGCGCGCAGGCGCCTCCTTGGCGGGTTTCGCGTCCCTCTTCGTCGTCTTTATGAACGAGACGAGGTCGTCCAAAGCCACGCTTTATTAACGCCGCCGCGCCTAATAAACGTATAGAAATGGGGAACGCGGGAAGGAAACTTCCCGCCTTCGCCCCCTTTTCGGAGTGATTGATTAGTTTGGAGATTAGTTTCTACGGCGGGGCGTCCGAGGTCGGCCGCTCCTGCGTCGTCATAGACGACAAGCGCAAGCGCTATATGCTTGATTGCGGAGTCAAACTCGATTCCGAGGACGAACATTATCCCGCCATCGAGGCGCGCGAAATACGCCGCGTGAACCACGCGATTCTGTCGCACGCGCATCTGGACCATTCGGGTTACATGCCGGGGCTTTACGCCGAGGGCTACCGCGGCGACGTGCTGCTCACGAAGCCCACTCGCGACCTGATTCAGCTGCTTTTCGCGGACTACCTGCGGCTCAACAAGGGCGTTTCGCCCTACAAGGAAACCGACGTGAAGAGGATGCTGGCGTCGACGAAGATGCCGGAGCTCGGGGAAAGGCACGGCGACGTCGTTTTCCACGAGGCTGGGCACATACTCGGCAGCGTCATGACGGAACTGAACCTGTCGAAGAGTGTGCTCTACACGGGCGACGTAAACGTCAGGCCGTCGCGGCTTCTGGAAGGCGCCGCCCGAAACGTCGACGCCGAGGTGCTCATCATCGAGAGCACGTACGGCGCGAAGGAGGACGTGCACGTGCCGGTGAAGGATGCATCGAACGCGCTCATCAAGTCCATCAACGCGACGTTCGCGAAGGGCGGCAAGGTTATAGTGCCTACGTTCGCCATAGGCAGGGGGCAGGAGATACTTTTCACGCTGGAGAACTTCCTGCGCTCGGGCGCGCTCAAAAAAACGCCGATATACCTCGACGGCATGATAACGAAGGCTCTTCGCATCTACCGCCACAATGCGATTTACTTGAAAAAAGAGGTGCAGCGCCGCATCCTCACGAGCGACGACGACCCGTTCAAGAGCGGGTACTACATGGTTCCCGAAACGAAGGACCGCTCCGACGTCATCGCCCTGGAACGCGCGGTGATTCTCACGACGAGCGGCATGCTCAACGGCGGGCCCGTGCTCACGTACCTCAAAAAAATGGCGTCTGAAAAGAAGAACAAGATAATCCTCGTCGGCTATCAGGCGAAGGGAACGCGCGGCCGCGAGCTGCTGGAGGGCGCGGATGAAATCACCATCGACGACCAAAAGGTCCAAGTCAACCTGGAAATCGACCAGGCGCCGTTCAGCGCGCACAGCGACTGGCGCGAGCTGCTCGAACTCGTCAGGGGCATGAGGAAGCTCAAAAAAATCTACGTCATGCACGGCGAGGCGGACAAGGCGAAGCAGTTCGCGGACACGCTCTCGCACGAATTCAAGCGCGTTTCCGTGGAAGTGCCGAAGCTCGGCGAGACGTTCAGGGTATAAACGCGTTCGGATGAAAGGCGTCGGACAGTTTCCGCACGCCAGCAGCGTAAGGCGTGGCGCCCCTCATAACCACGCCTCCCGAATGCGTCCGAATCGCCCTTAACCAAATTTTCACGAATTTGTCCAAGCTTCCGTAAACGCGCTCGTTTCTCGGATCTACGAAATAGCGCACGCCGTCAAGTTCCACTTCCGCAAGGGAATGCGCTGGGCCCTTGTTGGACTTAACGCGAATGAAAAACAGATTTTTCCCAGAAACGAAGCCTTTCGCCCTCAGTACTGCCATAATCACGAGGGTCTGGTCCATGCAACCCCCGATGAGCATGCCCCCTGCCCCCGAAACCTCGGTCATGATCTTTCCGGATTTGAGTATCTCGCCAGCCGGACGCCGCAGATAGTTCGACCTCAGGGTATCGGCATCCGTTTCGTGGAGGACCAAGCGTGCGTTTATGCCCCTCACCATCTTAAGAAGGTCGTCTTTCGAGGTGGGCTTATTGAAGCGGGCGGCGGTTTCCTTCACCACCGCATCGACGCCTAGCAGGTCCCGCTGTCTGGAACGCAATACATCACCGAATACCAACTGGAGTCGATTATTAAAAAACAGACGGTTAATAGCTACATGGAAGTCAAAACGAAGAAGCGCGTCGAATTCGTCGACATAACCCGCGAAGTCGAAAATGCGGTCGCAAAAACAAAAAGCGGAATCGTCTGCATCTTTACCAAGCATACCACTACCGGCATAAAGGTTATGGAATCCGAGACGGGTTTGATGCGCGATTACGAGCGCGCTCTCGCAAACGTTCTTCCGAAGCCGCCCTACGAGCACGACCGCTCGCACTGCGGGGACGGGAACGCCGACGCGCATTTAAAGGCGTTGTTCCTTCCGTCGAGCGAGTGCATCCCCGTCGAAAACGGAAAACCCGCGCTCGGCACGTGGCAGCGCGTCTTCTTCGTCGAGATGGACGGGCCGAAGGCGCGCCAGATAACGATAAAGGTGCTGGAAGGGTGACGGAGGTAATGGCGCGCTACGTTTACCGTGCCAAGCGTGCGCCTCTCCAAACCGCCGAAGCCATTGCTCTCGAATCCAGCACAGTAATCTGGAAATACAAGAACCGCGACTTGCGCAAAAGACACGCAGCCCGCGTTATTGACGCCGACAAGAACGGCGCCACCATCGCCTTCCCGCTTGAAAACTTCGGCTGCTCCATCACGAAACTGCTGAGCGCGGTTGCGGGAGAGGGCGTTTTTTATTCCGGAGTCGCAGACGATGTGAAGCTTGCCGACCTGCAGCTTCCTTCCGCTTTCCTCCGCGGCTTCGGGGGGCCGAAATTCGGAATAGGGGGGCTGCGTCGCTTGCTTAACGTTTATCGCCGCCCGTTATTCTGCGGAGTCGTGAAGCCCAACATCGGGCTTAAGCCGAAGGAATTCGCGCAACTCGCCTACGAGGGGCTCGCAGGCGGACTCGACGCGGTGAAGGACGACGAGATGCAGGCGGACGAGTCGTACTCGCGGCTTGCGACGCGCGTTCGGCTCGCCATGCAGGCGCTCCACAAGGCGGAGCACGAAACGGGCGAGCGCAAGATTTACATCGCGAACACAACCGCAGACGCGGGAAAAATCGCCGCGCTCCACGATGTCGTGACGGAAAACGGAGGGAACTGCGCAATGATAAACGCGTTCCCAGCAGGCATTACTTCCTCCTTCCTCGTTCCAAAAACAATTCCCCTGATGGCGCACTTCACCGTCTCCGCATCGTGCACGCGCATCGCACCGCACGTGCTCACCCTTCTGCAGCGCGTCGCAGGATTCGACATAATCGGGAACCCCGGGCTGGGAAAGAGGATGAACAGTAATGAGGCGGAAGTAATGGCGAACGCAAAAGCTTGCAGGTTGCGCCTCGGTTCCCTCCGCCCGTCACTTCCCGCCTTCGGCGGCAGCGACTCCGCCGCAACAATATCGCGCTACTCCTTCCTCGGAAACGACGTCATGATAATCATGGGCGGCGGCGTGTACGGGCACCCGACCGGCCCGAGAACCGGAGCCGAAAGCGTGCGCGACGCATGGGCGAAGGGAAGGCGATAGGCGATGGACATCCTTTCCGCAATCTTTCTCGGCGCTCTGCAGGGAATCACTGAGTGGCTGCCCGTTTCATCGTCGGCGCACCTCGCGCTCGCGCAGCATTATTTCGGCATCGCCGCGCCGATTGCTTTCGATATCATGCTTCACTTTGGCACCCTCATCGCGGTAATCGCATACTTCAGAAACGACATCGCAAAAATAATGGAACGCCGCGACGCCCGCTACCTCTGCCTGCTCGCCGCCGCGCTTGTTCCCACCGCAATCATCGGCTTCGCGTTCAGGGGATTTTTTGAAGCGATGTTTTCAGAACCCGCAATGATAGCGGTTGCGCTTCTCATAACCGCGGCATTCCTCCTCATTTCGGAAAAATTATCCCGCGACAACAAAAAACTCGGCATTATTTCCGCCTTCATGGTCGGAATTGCGCAGGGCATTTCTGTTGCTCCCGGAATTTCGAGAAGCGGGGCGACAATCGGAGCAGGAATGCTGCTCGGCGTGAAAAAGGAGGATGCCGCCAAGTTTTCCTTCATCCTCGCCATCCCCGCCATACTCGGCGCGTCAGCGCTTGAGGGCATCAAGGCGTTTTCGTTCGTTGGAATCGGAATGGCGGAAGTGCTTCTTGGAACCGCAACCGCCGCAATAGTCGGCTACTTTTCAATAGGGCTGCTGCTCGACTTCCTGAAGAAGGGGCGGCTCTACGTTTTCTCGGCATACTGCGCCCTGCTCGCGCTCGCCGTGCTCGCGCTGGGATGAAAAGAAAGAAAACGCGACGCGAGGAAGGGGGGTGAATTCGAGGGGGAAATCAGGAGAATCGCTGAACTGAAAGGGGGGTGGAACCCCCCTTGCGGGTTCGAATGCTCCGATCGGGATTTGAACCCGAGTTACCGGCTGTCCTCAAGGGGGAAACCCCTTCTGAAAGGCCAGCGTCCTTGGCCGGACTAGACGATCGGAGCGCGGATTAGTTATTGAGGCGGAATTGCTTAAAAAAGCGATTACTGCACGGAGCGCAGGAAGCCGTTCGGATCTTCCTTGAACACGTGCGCGGGATTGTTCTTGCAGGTGAATGTTCCCTTCGCCGAGTCGTGGTGCATCTCGTACGCCACGTCCGTCTGCGTGAAACATTTGGGGCACCTAGCCTCGCACGGCAACACCACATAATCAGCCTCAGAATCCGGTTTAGGAAGAGGTATCGCCGAGGTTTCTCCTGTCGACGACCATCACGTCCTTGATGTCCAGCACTGCCGCGTACGGAACCGCGATGAGCCCGCTGCCCTCCTTCTTGGCGCGGACTGCATACGTAGAGTCGGGGTTCGGCTCAACCAGCACGGACTCAAGCTTGCCCGTGTGCGGATTCATGTACAAGTCGATGACGCGCCCGAGTTCTTCACCGTCGGTGGTGATAATCCTCTTTCCCGCGAGTTGCTTCGCGATAGCGTATTTAACCATTACTCGTTCACCTTCCGATTAATTTTCCGAATTTCTAAACCCGTTATTGCTTAAATACCTTTTCCCAGCAGCGTATTTAAATAGGTTGCATTATTCTTTTCGGGGTGTGGGCATGAAAGTCAAGGATGAGGTTCTCAAAACCATAGACGCTCTCAAGAAGGCCGGTTTCAACCCGGTTGATGCTGTTTTCGAAGGCGCCGTAGGCGTCAAGGAGGACACGACGCTGGCGTTCATGGACAAACTCAACGACAGCCAGCTCGTTTCAGGCGTGGTGCGCATCATCTACGTGACTTCGGACGAGCAGGTGCGTTTCGTCGAGATTCCCATAGGGCAGATGCCGGGCGGCGAGGAATCGCCAGCGCCGAAAAAGAGATAAATGCGTTTTCCGATTTTTCTCTCTAAATAGCGAGGTGGGGGCGCAGTGTTCACCGTTGCGGTAATGTTCGGGTTGGGCGTCGGGCTTTTCGTGCTGCTTGTTGCGGCATACCTCGCGTGGAGCGTGCTGCGGCTTGACGCCGGCAACGACAAGATGAAGGCGGTTGCAAACGCGATTCAGGAAGGCGCTTCGGCTTATCTCGGAAGGCAGTATAAGACGCTCGCCCCGTTCGTCGTCATCCTGCTCCTCGTCGTCGGCTGGTTCGTCGGCTGGCTCACCGCTGTTGCTTTCCTCGCAGGCGTGTTCTGTTCCGCAGCTGCCGGATACGTCGGCATGATGGTTTCGGTTCGCGCCAACGTACGCGCGGCGCAGGCTGCCCGCAACGGGCTGAAGGACGCGTTTGAGGTGGCTGTTCGCGGCGGAGCCGTCACTGGGATGACGCTCATCGGCCTGGGGCTTCTCGGCGTCTGCACCATATACGGCGCTTTGGGCGACCTCGGCGCGCTCATAGGGTTCGGGTTCGGAGCGTCGCTCATCTCGCTGTTCGCGCGGGTGGGCGGGGGCATTTACACCAAGGCAGCCGACGTCGGCGCCGATTTGGTCGGCAAGGTTGAGAAGGGAATCCCCGAGGACGATCCGCGCAACCCCGCCACAATCGCGGACAACGTCGGCGACAACGTGGGCGACTGCGCAGGAATGGCTGCCGACTTGTTCGAATCCTACGCGGTGACTATAATCGCCGCGATGCTCCTCGGAGTTGCGCTCGGACCGCAGTACGTCGAACTTCCGCTCATAATCGCAAGCGTCGGCGCACTTGCAGGCGCGGCGGGCGTGTTCTTCGTGCGCCTTGGAGGCAGTAAGAACATCATGCACGCGTTGTACAAGGGAATAATCGCTGCCGCGCTGATTGCGCTCATCGGCTTTTATGCGTGGTTCGGCACGGACATCAACCTGCTGCTTGCCTCCGCCATCGGCATCGCCGTCACGGGGCTCATCTTCGTCATAACGGAATATTACACCGCGAAGGATCACGCGCCGGTAAGGGGCATCGCGGAAGCGGCAAAAACAGGCGCAGGCACGAACCTCATTTCCGGGCTTGCCGTTGGGCTCGAAAGCACCGCGCTGCCGGTGCTCTTGATTGTTGCCGCAATAGCGGCGTCCCACGCCCTCGCAGGCGTATACGGAATCGCCATCGCAGCCGCGGCGATGCTTTCGCTTACCGGGATAATCATCACCCTTGACGCATACGGACCCATCACGGACAACGCAGGCGGCATAGCGGAGATGGCGGGGCTTCCGCCCGCGGTTCGCAAAGTCACGGACGCGCTTGACGCCGTCGGAAACACGACGAAGGCGACTACGAAGGGCTTCGCAATCGCAGGCGCGGCGCTCGGCGCGCTCGCGCTGTTCGCCGCGTTCGCAGAGGCGACGCATCTCACGTCCGTCAACGTCCTGAACGCGGGAGTCGTCGTAGGGCTCTTCCTCGGCGGATTGCTGCCGTTCCTGTTCTCCTCCTTCCTGATGAAGGCGGTAGGCAGGGCTGCGTTCCAAATCGTGGAGGAGGTCCGCCGCCAGTTCCGCGAAATCAAGGGACTGATGGCTGGAAAGGCGAAGCCTGATTATGCGCGCTGCGTCGACATAAGCGCCAGCGCCGCTCTTCGCGAGCTCATGGTTCCCGGATTTATCGCTGTTGCCTCGCCGCTGGTCGTCGGCTTCCTGTTCGGCACAGAGGCGCTCGGCGGCTTGCTCGCAGGCGTCATCATAACTGGCTTCCTGCTCGCGCTGATGATGGCGAACGCAGGAGCGGCATGGGACAACGCGAAGAAATACATCGAGGATGGCAACTTGGGAGGAAAGGGAAGCGACACGCACAAGGCGGCGGTCGTAGGCGACACCGTGGGCGATCCCTTCAAGGACACCGCGGGGCCGTCGCTGAACGCGCTCATCAAGGTGGTGAACACAGTCTCGCTCGTGTTCGCAGCCGCAATCGCAGCCAACGCGCTGAACCTGATATGATTACAGCGGACGACGACCTTACGATGATGCGCGATTAGTCGTTTTGTGTTATGAAACGGTTTGCCGCAGCTTGCGCGTCGCGCGAAAGCAGAACGACGCGCGACTCTTTCTGCTCGTCTGTGATTTCGTAGCCGGAGTGCCTCGCTAACTCTTCGGAAAATTCGCGGATTTCTTCATGCGGAATCATATACTTAGGACCGAGACGATTGCGGGAGTAGCCCACTGCCATGTACGATTTTGCTTCGACCCAATCCGGATCCGCTTGTTTTATTAGTGCGGCGTATTTTTTGGGGTTCGAAAAATTTAGACCTTTAGAAAGGGTCAGCCTGATGACGCGCCGAGTTGGAAGCGCAGGATAGATGCGAAGCGTTTCTAGTAGGCGCTCCAAACCGTCATCAATAACGGGCTGGTGCACGCGGGCATAAGACTCCTTGTCAAAGGCGCACAATGAAACGTAGAGCTGGGTCGGCAGCGCGTCTTGTTCCTTCAACGTTAAAAGTGCGCCTGGCTGGGTGCCGTTGGTGACGAGGAAGGTAGTCATGCCGCGACGTCGCGCGCACCTAATCAAGCCCGAGAGTTTGGGATACAGCGTGGGCTCTCCCGCGAGAGATATTGCCACTTGATTGGGGTTCTGCGCCTCCCTCCACTTTTCGGCGTTCGCCTTCTCATTGCCTTTGAAACCGATCAAAAGCTTGCGCTGCGCGGCGACTGCCCCGTCGAGGATTTTTTCGGGATCGTCCAGTACCGCACTGGACATATCGAAGCCTAGATTCGCCTCGATACTTCGCCAACAGTGAAGGCAGCGAAACGTGCACCAAAACAGCGAAGGCGTCATTTGCAGGCAGCGGTGCGACTGGATGCCGTAAAATTTCTGCTTATAGCAGGAACCGGAGCCTAGTAACGCGCGTTTGGTCCAGCTGCAAATCTTTACGGCAGAGTGTTTGTGCTCTCCGACCAAGGAGTACTGCTGGCGCTCGTATTTGTCAATGAAGTTTTGTGGAATTGCGCAAGTTGCCATGTTTTTCCGCGACCCCTCCAACCGACCTGGGAAACCATATCAGATGCCTCTAAATCGTTTAAATGGGTTCGCACGGTCCTTCGGCAAACGCCTAAAAGCCTTGCGATGTCCATTGCTGTCTTGGGTCCCTCGGACAACGCCGCAAGGGCGAGTTTTTTGGTTTCCCCTTCCAAACGCGTCTTTAACGAACCCCGCTTTAATGAGGCGATGAACTCCAATTGATTCTGTTTTTGCGCCAAATCGCAGGAGGGATGGCACGCGGCAAGCGAGTTTATGTCGCGCAACAGATCCGCTGCGCTTGAGTTGCGGATGTCAAATCCGAAAACTGGCGTGCCCGACCAGTCCACAAAAATCTTCATTTTCGAACAGGAGTAATCCAAGCCTTCGGCGAGTTCCAGGAGTCCCTGAATCAAGGTCTTGTTCTTGGTCCGTATCGAAATGCTTTCGTACAACGAGCCCTCGTCGACCAAAAACGCGCTCAGGAATGCCAGCCGCCAGGAGCGCTCGCCGTTTTTTATCGCTTCCGGAACGAAGGACTCGTAAGTTCCGAACCTCGCTTCGGGAAAACGCGCTTTTATTACGGTCATTGCCGCCGCCGGAATGAAAACCGTTTTGCCGTCCCTCGAAATCACCTCTTCGGAGGGTAAGCCGAATGCCGCGACCATTTTTTCCTTGAATTTTTGCCTACCCAACAACGAAACCTGGGCATACCTCGCAGCGCCGCGTCTGGTGACTTTGTCGCTTCCATCGCCCATAAGATGAGCCATTATGCCGACGAATTCTGGACCGACCGAAATCGGCAATTGCTTGGAAAACGACAGACCGCCTTTCGCGCGATATGCGACTATTTCGCGCTCGATCGAAAACAAATCCATGCCCGTTTCATGGGACAGGGCCGCGACCGCCCAAGCGGGAAAAAATATTCTTTGCGAGCACTTTTGTTGGCGGAGTCCCGAAGCGTATGCGCTTCTTTTCAGGCCTTTTTGCCCGGCAACTGAATTTAGGAAAGCGCCAGTTTTTATGCTCGAACCGAAGAAACGAATTGCCTGGGAGAAAAAACGCGCCCTAAACGAATCGCTGAATCTCAGGTGAATCGAAACGGGAAAGTCCCAGAAATGAATCGTGGATTCCGACATGAAAAAAGGAATTTCTAGACGTATTTAAACGAAAACTGACCCGTCGCTTCCAGTGTATATACGCGGCGGCACGAACTATAAATACAAAGACGAACAAACGGAATCGAGGGTGGTTTTGCTGTGCAGGTGATGCTGGTTCGGCTGTCGGACGGGACGCCATTCAGGTGCGCCTTCGAGGCGTGGCTC
>Ga0210017_1002133_pt1 | contig 17030 bp, 19 predicted proteins | sample CryGeyCG2014_020_FD_183966 | JGI IMG/M metagenome (GOLD analysis project Ga0210017, IMG submission 183966) | Groundwater microbial communities from aquifer - Crystal Geyser CG08_land_8/20/14_0.20 (SPAdes) (version 2) | ecosystem: Environmental > Aquatic > Deep subsurface > Groundwater | place... | reverse complement strand
CCGGCGAAATCCATAAAATTTCTCCGATTTCTTTATAGGTTTTCCCCTGTTTTAATAAAAAAATCACAGTTAATCTCCTAACAATATTTTTCTTTTCTGTTTCGCTTAACAGATTATTTAAGAAATTCGCCAATCGTTTTTCTAACTTTGATTTTTCAACATTTTTTAAGAATACTCTCCAAAGATAATTTTCCCATTCTTTTCGCGATTTAAATTCATTAATATTTTTCATATATTCAAATTTTAGATAAAATTTATCTTAGTATTATTCCACTCTTATTATCTCACTTTTATTCTTTCACTCTTTTTCGTATTTCCCTATCCTTTCAATCACTTCCCTATAGGGAAGTATGGAAAGGATAAAAATTTAAACTTTTAAATAATTTACTCCCTTTCTCTTACTCGGTATTGGAAGGCTTCGGCTAAATGATTGGCATTTATCTTTTCAGATCCTTCCAAATCAGCAATTGTTTGGCTGATTTTTAAAATTCGGTAATAACCGCGGGCTGAGACAAAAGATTTTTCCAAAATATTTTTTAAGAAATTTTCGGCGCTCTGGTCAAAATTCAGAGATTCATCAACCTGTTTTGAACTGAGTTCAGAGTTAAGATGAATTTTTGGTTTGATTTTAGAAAAGCGTTCTTTTTGAATTTCTCTTGCCTCTTTCACTTTAGTTCTTATTTTTTCAGTTAAACCTTCATTGCGGGTTTTGTCTCTTAAATCCTCTATTTTTACCCGCGGCACCTCAATTTGGATGTCAATCCGGTCAAGTAAAGGACCCGACAATTTTTTCTGATAGCGAAAAACTTCATTGGCGCTGCAACGGCATTCTTTTTCAGAATCGCCAAAATAACCGCATGGGCAGGGATTCATTGCCGCCACCAGAGAAAATTTTGCCGGAAACATTAAAGTATTTTTTGCTCGAGAAACGCAAATTTGACCGCTTTCTAATGGTTGGCGCAAGGCTTCCAAAAGGTCTCGGCGGAACTCCGGAATTTCATCCAAAAACAAAATGCCCCGATGAGCCAAACTGATTTCTCCAGGTTTGGGATTAGCGCCGCCACCAATAATAGAAACCGGCGAAGCGGTATGGTGGGGCGACCGAAAAGGACGAAAATTCAAAAAAGTATTTTCTTTGAGAAAACCAGCCGCGCTGTAAATTTGAGTAATCTCAATTGCTTCCTCTAAAGAGGGCGAAGGTAAAATTGAAGCCAAGGCCTGAGCCATCATTGTTTTGCCGGCTCCGGGCGGTCCAGTCATTAGTAAATGATGACCGCCGCTGGCCGCCACTATCAAAGCTCTTTTGGCATTTTCCTGGCCTTTGATTTCTGAAATATCAACCAATGATTGGTCCTGGCCCGGTTGAAATTCAGTAATCGGCTGCTCTTTAATTAATTGCCTTCCTTCCAAGTGATTAATTATTTCTTCAAGATTGTTGACCGGAATAATTTTGACACCCTGGATAACCGCCGCTTCAACTGCATTTTGCTTCGGTAAAAATAAAAATTTGAAATTTAATTTTTCGGCCAATCGGCTGATGTTTAAGGCGCCGCTGACTGGCCGCAATAACCCCTCCAAAGAAAGTTCGCCCACAAAAATTTTATCCCGGGTTTCAAAATCCTTTATTTGTTTGGTGGCCAAAAGATAACCGATGGCAATGGCTAAATCGTACTGGGAGCCGGTTTTTTTAATGTCAGCCGGCGCCAGATTAACCGTGATTTTCCGGTTTTCTTTGGTCGGCGGCTTGATACCGCTGTTTTTTAAGGCGGAACTAACCCGTTCTTTGGCTTCGTTTAAGGCCTTATCAGCCAAACCTACAATATTAAAAGAGTGGAGACCAATATTAATATCAGTTTCCACTTCTATTAACTTGGCATCAATGCCTTCTAATTCGGCTGAATAAACCTTGGAGAAATTTTTCATAATATTAGCACAGCTTCTTTTTACATTCTTTGCACAATCTTGATTCCGGAGCAAGTTTCAGTATATCTAAAGAAATTTTTTTGCCGCACTTCTCGCAAACGCCGTATTTTTTCTTTTCTATTTTTCCCAGGGCCGTATCAATGTCAGCCAGGCGTTCTTTATATGTCTGGGCAATGGATAATTGAGTGCCAAATTCTTCCGACTCGTCGGATTCTTCTTCGCCAGAGTCAACGTCACTGCCAAAATCCGGCACTTTGTAAAGACTTTTTATTCTCTTCTCGATACCCCTTTTAATCTTTATCAACTGATTTTTAAATTGTGTTAAAAAATTGAGGTTCATAATTCGCTTCGCTCTATCAACGAATAGCGAATAAACTACGAATTTACGAATAAACGAATATATTAATTTCAAAAAATTCGCTTATTCGTTTATTCGGACAGATTCGTTATTCGTTGATTTATTGGACCGCCGGCATTTGTTTTGGAAAAATCCAGGGGAAAATTACAAAATACCCCAAAAGCCCAAAACCCACAATAATTATTAAAATGCCGATTATTATTGCAATGGTTTTCCACCAGGATGAGCGTGACTGAGAAGGTTCGATTCCAATTTTTACTGATTTGCTTTCGCTGACTGGAGCAAAAATCGGCTTTTCCGGACCAATATAGCCGGGAATATTGAATTCGAGCCCAATTTTCGGCTCCTCGGGCTTAAATTGCGGGGGGGTAAAAGGCTGAGGCGCAACTATTTCTCCTCCGCCCTGCTCAACGGCTTTAATGTCCGATTCCATGGTTCGAATGGTAATTTCCGGTGCCGGCGGTTCTGCTATCGACTGTTTTTGTTGATTAATATTTTCTTCCATTACTCTAATTTTAATATTTTATTTTAATAAAGCAAGGCGGGTCAATTGAGAAAATATAAAAACAGCATCAATGCTGTTTTATGTGCTGTAATTATACACTTTGCGCGAACCTTTTTCGAGCGAAAACTGAACGAATGAATCAGCCCCGCCACCGCCTCGCAGAGCCTCGGCGGACACCAAAGAAAAATGTTCCTTGCTTTTCGGATTTGCGCGCGACCAATTTTTTCTAAAAAGGAAAGGACATTTTTCTTTGGTGTTCTGCCCTCCAAGACGGTATCGTTAAGTAAAAGTTTTATTTTTTCTTCAGCTTCTTCAATAGTGTGGACAATAAAACCATTCTCACCATTACGAATAATCTCTGGAGCCACGCCTACAGAAAAACTTATTGGTACCAGCCCTTGCGACATCGCCTCAATTAAGCTGAGCGAAAATCCTTCATAGCGCGATGTCAACAGCACGATTCCTCCCGCATGCTGATTTAACAGGGAAGGAATAGTATCCTTAACCGCATTTGCATTAATGGTGTGGTTTGGAATGTAATTTTTCATCCATTGCACTAACTTTTTATTCCTCGACATTACCACTGAAAACTTTTTGACTTCAGGAAATTGCTCAAAAAACCATTGGTGTTTCAAACCAGTAATCCTCAATCGCATTATGGACAACTTCAATTTTTTCAGCCGCAATCCCAACGCCCATTAGATCCCTTTTTACTATATCTGATGTGGCAATAATATAATCAGCGCGTTCAGCCGAATATTGCTCAATGGAGGCGATATCGTTGAGTGGTCGGCGTGTTTTTATGTTCAATTCGCGAATTGCCCCCAATTGCTTCAATCGGAGAAAAACATCACTACATCCATTTTCCAAATGATTTGTTTTCGGAACAGCTTTTAAAAAACCGATAGTGGTTGAACCGAAATGCGATACTACTGGTTTGGAAAAACGAAGAAAGGCGAGCGGGGTATAGGTTGTCCCCTGAATAATATCATGGCGCAATATCTCCTCGCGTTTTTCTAACAATGAATAAAAAAAGAGGATGTTGTTAATGCCCTTAAAATGAATCGGTGTATCTGTAAGTAAAAATTGCGGATAAAAGTTGTTCACCTCCACCCCTTTCTCCCGTAATTTACAAGCGATAAGATCGTTAATGAAATGCGCGCCGGTACCTATTTTTTTGTCGCTATGGATAAATGCTATTTTCATATTTACGCTAATATCTTTCTTCGGTAAAAAAATTTCCGTATCTCCTCGACCAGGATAATTGATGAGGCAATTGGAACAATAACAAGCCATTCTGAAATCGAGAGTGGTGTGGTGTGTAGGATTTTCTGAAGAAATGGTGTATAGAGCGCGGCAAATTGTAGAAATATGACTATCCCTGTGGCACCGACGAGAAATTTATTGGAAAATGGATTCATTTGAAAAATAGATTTGCTTTCAGATTTACAATTCCAGGCATTAAACCATTGGAACACTGCAAGCGTTGTGAGCGAAATTGTCCATGCTTTAGTAATATCGATTTCAAAGTATCCTTTGAAAAGATAGAGTGTTCCAATGGCCATCGGTAATGCCATCAAGAACATTCTTTGCGCCATAAGTCCATCCACAATCCATTTTTTAGGCCGCTCAAATTTTCCTTGCATGAGTCCTTTTTCTTTTGGTTCCATAGCGAGAGCAACATCAAGAAAGCCATCAGTAACAAAATTAAGCCAGATGATTTGAGCGGCAAGAAGAGGTAGCGGGTATCCCAAAACAAGCGCGCCCGCAATGACCAACACCTCGCCTGTACTCGTGGAAAAAAGATAAAGAATAACTTTTTTAATTGTCTTATAAATCCCTCTGCCTTCTTCAGCGACTGAAACTATACTTGCAAAATTATCATCGAGAAGCACTATATCCGAAGCTTCTTTTGCCACCTCGGTTCCAATTTTCCCCATTGCCACACCAAGGTCGGCGGCAACAAGAGACGGCGCGTCATTCATGCCGTCTCCGGTCATTGCTACGATTTCACCTCGTTTACGATAAGCCTGAATTATGCGAAGTTTGTGATCCGGCATAACCCGGGCAAAGACGCTTGTGTGGGCAAGTTTCTCCGCCAGCTCGTCATCAGACATTTTATCGATTTCTTCCCCAGTAAGAACATTGTCGCCTTCACGCCAAATATCCGCCGCTTTCGCAATTGCCTGCGCCGTGAGACGATGATCGCCCGTAATCATTACCACGCGCATATCCGCCGCTCTTACTCTCTGCATTGCTTCTTTAACTTCTGGACGAAGCGCGTCACTCATACCAAAAAAACCAATAAAAGTGAGCGGCGGAATCGCATTCTCATCAACGCTCCGCTCAGTATCTGGATTTATGGCATAGGCAACTACCCGAAAACCTCCCTGCGCAAGATTATGGAAAACTGATTCTAATTCTTTTTTCTTTTCTCCGTTCAGAGTTTCGGTTTCATTTTTGTGCCAGATATTTTTACAAAGCTCAAGCACTTTCTCCGGCGCGCCAACGATAGTAAGGAAATTTTTGCCGTCAACCGCTCGAATTGTAGTGTGATACTTTTTTTGATAGTCAAACGGCATTTCAAAAATTTTCGGTGTTTCCTGTTCCAGCACTTCGTGGCGAAATCCAATCTTTTCAGAGAGCACCAACATCGCAGCCTCGGTTGGATCGCCCGCAATCTTCCAAGTACTGGTTTCTTCCAAAAAAGACAGCCGCGCGTTGGCGCAGAATGCTGCAATTCTTCCGCTAAAAAGCAGTTCCGAATAATTTAAAGGGTCAATAATTTTACCATCAAGAATCGCTTCGCCCTTTGGCTCGTATCCGCTACCTGTGATATCAAAAATTTTGCCGTCCACATACATGCGCTGAATCAACATTTCGTTTTTAGTAAACGTTCCGGTTTTGTCCACAGCAATAACTTTCGTTTGCCCTAAAGCTTCCACCGCCTGCAATCGCTTCACTAGCACATTGCGCTTTGACATTCTCCGAACGCCCGTTGCCAAAACTAAAGTCATTACAATTGGAAGCCCTTCGGGGATAATAGAAACCGAAAGTGCCACCGCCGTGGTGAACATTTCTTTGAGGGACTTACCAGAAAGAATGCCGAGAACAATTAGCGAGGTGCTGATGACGGCTACTGTAACGATAATAACGCGAGAGAGATAACGAATATTGGTTTTTAGAGGAATCTCGGTATCAATCGAGGAGATTTTCTGCGCAATTTTTCCAATTTCCGTTACGAGTCCAGTAGCCACAACAACCGCCATACCGCTTCCGCTTAAAATATGCGTACCTTTGAATACCATATTTTTCTGATCCGCCACTGGCAGATTGTCGGCTGATACTACTGTATTGGTTTTAGTCACTGGTTCTGATTCTCCAGTAAGACTTGCCTCGTCAACTTTCAGGGTATTGGAGAAAATGATTCGTGCATCAGCCGGCACTTTTTCTCCTTCCTGTAATATGATAATATCCCCGGGCGTTACCTCGGTATCTAAGACGATAAGTTCTTTTCCATCTCGCAATACAGTTGCCGAAGTTTCGGCAAACTTTTTTAAAGCAAGTAGGATGTTTTGCGCCTTGCCTTCCTGAATTGTGCCCACAATCGCATTAAAAAGAAGCACCGCAAAGATAATCGAAGCATCAATAACTTCTCCCATCGCAAAAACAATACCCGCCGCGGCAAAGAGAATATAAATTAGTGGACTTTTAAACTGCCGCAAAAAAATAATAAGTAAGCCATCCACCTTCCCTTCGGGAAGTTTATTGAGTCCATATTTTTGAAACCGTTCGGTCGCTTCTTCTTTTGTTAGGCCGTGCTCACGCGAACCGAGCGCACCAAGAACCTCGGGGACTGTTTTTGTATGCCATGAAATTTGTTGCATTATTGCCATAGGATTACTTAATCAAGTCCTCAATTGCGACATTAAGGGCTTTCGCGATTTTGCTCACAACGAAAACGGATGGCTTTTTAATAACACTTGTTTCAATTTTAGTAAGTGTTGTATAAGCCACATCCGCCTTACGAGCAAAATCGTCTTGCGAAAGCCCTAATTTTTGTCGCAATTTCCTTATTTTTTGTCCTAGTTGATTACTTTCCATATATTGATAACATATAACTGTTGCTTATTTTCGGACACAGTATTATACTAACAGATATGAGGACTTTTTTCAATTTTATCTTTACAAATAATCCCGCCCGAATTTCGCCAAAAGAAATCAGCGGAGCAAGCGGAGGATTCCTCCCCAAACCCCTCCTCCTCCGCTTGCGACATCCGAATTCAAAAAAGATTAGCCGAGTGTTTTGCGAAATCCTTTCCCCAAAAAATAGTTATCGCAAAACCGAGTCCGCATTAGTCCCGCCACCTGCCCGAATACTTGGAGGGCAGAACACCAAAGAAAAATGTCCTTTCCTTTTTAGAAAAAATTGGTCGCGCGCAAATCCGAAAAGCAAGGAACATTTTTCTTTGGTGTCCGCCGAGGCTCTGCGAGGCGGTGGCGGGGCTGATTCATTCGTTCAGTTTTCGCTCGAAAAAGGTTCGCGCAAAGTGTATAATTACAGCACATAAAACAGCATTGATGCTGTTTTATGTGCGCGGGAGAGGACTCGAACCTCCACGTCCTTGCGGACAGCAGCCCCTCAAGCTGTAGCGTCTGCCAATTTCGCCACCCGCGCAATTTTAAGCCGTGCTACCGATTTTCTGGCGGATTTTCTTCTTGGAGAGTTTTCTCAAAAAATAAAGTTTTGCCCGATGAACTTTTTTCGGCGAACTCAAAATTTTCACCTTAAGAATGTTAGGCGAATAAATGGGATAAATTTTCTCCACCCCTACTCCGGCAATACTGGTCCTGATAGTAAAAGTCGCGCCGGGTTCTTGGCCGTGTTTTCGGCTAAGGACTATTCCCTGAAAAGTGCCGAATTTATCTTGGACCGCCACTCTAGCGCCAGGTTTTATTTGTTTTAGAATTTCTTTATCCATACAAATTATAGTAGCAATCACCTACTTATTAGTCAATCTTTTTAAAACTAATTTTAATTCTTCCGGCAAACCAGATTCAATTTTAATTCGGCGACCGTTTTCCAAACTGAATTCCAACGACTCGGCGTGAAGAAACAATCGTTTTAACCCCAAAGGATTTTTTTTCGGTCCGTAAAGTAAATCACCTACAACAGGATGACCGGTAGAAGCCAGGTGAACCCGAATTTGATGAGTCCTTCCAGTTTTGGGCATAACCCTCACAAAAGAAAAGTATAACAATTTATTGACGATCGTCAATGGTTTGTTATATTTAAAATATTTTAAAACTTTGTATTCGGTAATTGCCTCTTTTTCCATTTTCCCCTGCCAGACAGTTCTTTTGGTGGTGCCGGATTTAAGACGAATTGGTTTTTTAATAACGCCGAATTTTGGTTCAAGTTTTCCGTAAACCAAAGCCAAATAATTTTTTTTGATTTGGCGGGTCTGAAAAAGATTTTTTAAATATTCAAAATATTTTTGATTTCTGGCAATTAAAATAACACCAGAAGTGTCTCTATCCAAACGATGAACAATCCCCGGCCGCAAATTCGTCTGCCCTGAACTTGTTGAAGGGTCACCGACACTTTTTATTTCCGGATATTTTTTAAGAGCCCAATCAGTTAACGTCCTTTCTTCGGTTCTTAATTCTGCATTCTTAATTCTTAATTTTGCTGGGTGCACCAGCAGGCCAGCCGGTTTATAAACCGCTAAGAAATTTTTGTCTTCGTAAATAGGAGTAATCTGTTCTTTCATTGGTGCAGTATTCTTGAATTAGTCCGAACGCATTTTTCCGAAAAAGTCCCCCCGCGAAAATTCGGAAAGGCGGCGGAGCCGCGCCGATGACAATTTTAAGTTTTTCTATGAGTTAATTATAACTCATCACAGTAAATTTTTCAATGAAAAATGATTGAAAAATTTACTGCTTTGGCGGCAAATTCTTTTTTGGAAAAGAAACGGGATTCTTTGGTAGTTTTTATCTATTGGCCAAAGCGGGTGTTTTGACTGGGCCCCTATCTTTTTGCACAAGAGATTTTGCTTTAGCTAAAAATTTACTGGCTTCTAAAATTTCAATTAAAACTGGTATATTGTTTTTAGTAAAATGAACAACAATATTACCAATTTCTTTAGCAAAATCAATTGGTTTGTCAGCAATTTCCCACATTAAAACATCGGCCTCTGGTTCGTATGAAATTTTTGCTTTATTTTTGCTTTTTATATTACTTTTCATATTGTTTTCTTCTACCGGGATAAAACGTTATGACCTTTATAATCCCAAACTCTTGTTTATATACTACTCTTAAAACATAATCTCTGTCAATTTTTCTCTGGGCAATCAAAAGAGGTAGGCGTGAGTTATCTATTAAATCTGGTTCTTCTATGGTTTTGATAACTTGGTTTTTAGAGATTAAAAATTTGTGCCTTTTTAGAATTCCAAATTTATCTCTGGCATGTTTAGTGAAAATTATCATAATAAATTCATAATTTCCTTTCTGGTGCCGAGGGAGGGACTCGAACCCTCAAGGCTTGCGCCACACGATTTTGAGTCGTGCATGTTTTCCAATTTCATCACCTCGGCTAAATTTTCGTTGATAATATCACGATTTTTTACTATAGTAAAGAAAAATGGCTCAAGTAATCACAATTTGTAATGCCAAAGGCGGAGTGGGCAAAACCACCACCGCGATTAACCTTTCGGCATATTTAGCCGCTCTCGGCAAAAAAATTTTATTGATTGATTTTGACCCGCAAGCCAACGCCACTTCTGGCTTGGGCATAGACCCGAAAAAAATCACTGACCACATTTATCACGGCATTTTCGGCTATGCCGAGATTGAAAAAATCATTAAAAACACCCTGCTTTTCAATTATCACTTGATTCCCGCTAATCAAGATTTAGCCGGCGCCTTAGTAGAATTGGTCAATTTAGATGAACGGGAATTTTTTTTGAGAAAATTTATTAATCGGTTGCGGCACCAATATGATTATATTTTTATTGACCTGCCGCCGAGCTTAAATTTACTGACTCTTAACGGCTTAGTGGCAGCTGATTCGGTTTTAATTCCGATTCAATGCGAATATTATTCTTTGGAGGGCTTAAGCCAGCTTTTGGAGATAGTTGATTTGATTAATAATAATCTCTGTCGAAAAATAAACATTGCCGGCGGTCTTTTGACAATGTATGATAAAAGAGAACATCTGTCCCGCGAGGTGGCTAAAAATGTTCGTCTTAATTTCCCTCATTATGTTTTTGAAACTGAAATCCCCCGCTGCGTAGCCTTGGCTGAAGCGCCCAGTTTCGGCAAACCGATTATTTTGTATAATCCCAATTCTTCAGGCGCCAAGGCTTATGAAAGATTAGCCAGGGAAATTTTAGGGCGAGAAATTCCCCTCCCTACGGGAGGTCTCCCGAAGGGAGATAATTTTTAATACTATGCTTGGCAAAGGATTGGAATCATTGATTCCCAAAAAAAAGCAACGAATAGACGACCAACAACCCCAACCAGGGGAAGAAAAATTTCTTTCCTCGAAACCTCCGCAGCCGACCGAGCATGATCTCCGACCACAGTCGGAGTCGGTCGGCGAGGACAGCGAGCGGAGTCGCTGGACGGAGCGACGCGGGTTGAGAGAAAGAAAATTTTCTTCTCCGCAAGATGCTATCTTCCATATTGAAGTAGAAAAAATCAAGCCCAATCCTCATCAGCCGCGCCGGGATTTTAACGAAGAATCTTTAAAAGAATTAGCGGCTTCAATCCGCGAATTCGGCATTCTTCAACCGCTCGTAATTTCCAAAATTGAAAAAGAAACCGATTTTGGCGCTAATGTTGAATATCAGTTGATTGCGGGCGAGCGCCGACTGATGGCAGCTAAAATGCTGGGTTGGGAACGGGTGCCGACCATTATTAAAAAGATAGGCCAAAAATCCAACCAATTGGAAATAGCCATCACGGAAAATCTTCAGCGGACCGACCTTAACCCCATTGAAACCGGCCGGGCTTATGCCAAATTACAGGATGAATTTGGTTTGACCCAGCGGGAAATTGCCACCCGCTTGGGTAAAAGCCGGGAAACCATTGCTAATACTTTGCGGCTTCTAAATCTTCCGTCTGAAATTCAGGAGGCTTTGGCAAAAAATCAAATTAACGAAAGCCAGGCCCGTTTGCTTTTGGTAATTGAAGAACCGACCCAACAGCAAAATCTTTTCCAAGAAATACTTAATAATAATTTAAGCGTCAGAGAATTGCGGCAAAAGATAAGCGGCAAGAGACAAGGAACAAGAGACAAGGAACAAGGGGTAACCGTTGACCCGGAAATCGTTAACCTTCAGGAAAAACTGGCTGAGCTTCTGGGCGCTGATGTTAAAATCAATCCGCCAAAAATTATCATCACTTTTTACTCCCCCGAAGAAATTCAAGGAATTATTGAAAAACTTTCCCCAAACGATAAAACTAATTTAACTTAAACTATTTTATAGTTTATCTCTTTCACTCCTTTTATTTTCTTCAACTTCAGGATTAACTTTTCAATCTTTTTTTTGTCGTTTAAATCGCAACGAATCCTTAGATTCGGGAAATGGCCTGTCTCCGGCACGCTGACTTTAATGATGTTTATATGGGACCGGGAAATAACCGCGGTAATGTCTTTTAAAATGCCGATGCGATCAGCCACCGTAATTTTGAACTCGGTTTGAAAATTTCCTTTTCTAACAAGCATCGGCGATTGGCGAAGGGCTGATTTGATTTTCTTTTTGGCATAACCGGTTTTAACGAATTTCAGCCAGGACTGCGATGGCTTCTTGCTTTTCTGAATTAAAATCTCCACTATATCGCCGGACTGAAGCTGATAATCCAAAGGTACAATTCTGCTATTAACCCTGGCTCCGATGCACTGATTGCCGACTTCGCTGTGGATTCCGTAAGCAAAATCAACCGGTGTAGCGCCAGCCGGCAAATCAATCACCTCTCCTTTCGGAGTAATGGCAAAAATCCGGTCTTTAAAAAAATCAATTTTAAGCGACTGGAGAAACTCCCCTGAGTCAAAAAAATCTTTCTGCCAGTTTCTCAATTGCTGGACCCAGAGCAATTCTTTCTTGTTGGCAAAAATCGGCTTTTCCTCCAAATATTCTTTCGTTCCCTTTTTCTGTTCATAAGCCCATTGAGCGGCAATGCCGTTTTCCGCCTGCTCATGCATCTCTAAGGTTCTAATCTGAAATTCAATCGGTTTATTGTCCAAACAAAAAACCGTGGTATGTAAACTGCGATAGCCGTTGGGTTTTGGCAAAGAAATATAATCCTTGATTCTGCCGGGAAGAGGCGGCCAAAGCTGGTGAATAATTCCCAAAGCGGCATAACATTCCTCAATGGTTTTTACGATAATCCTTAAGGCCACCAGGTCGTAAATTTGTTCCAAATTCATATCGTAACGAAGGAGTTTTTTATAAAGGCTGCTGTAGCGTTTTGCCCGAAAGTCAATTTTTATTGGTTCAATGCCCTGCTCTTCCAGAGCTTTTTCAATAATCGGCTTGACCTTTTCCAAATAGTTCTGGCGTTCTTCGTAACGCTCTTTAATGTTTTGAAGTAGCCATCTGTATTCTCCGGGATGAAGATAAGGGAAAGCCAAATCTTCGAGCTCGCCGGCTAATTCCTGCATTCCCAAACGATAAGCCAGGGGAGCATAAATCTCCGAGGTTTCCAAGGCGACTCTTTTTTGTTTTTGAGGCGGGATAGCAAAAAGGGTTTTCATATTATGGAGTCGGTCAGCTAACTTAATAAGGACGACTCTCAGATCCTTGCTTAGGGCCAAAACCATTTTTCGGAGATTTTCCGCCTGAGTTTCGATGCCCCGATATTTTAATCGGCCCAGTTTAGTGACGCCATCCACCAAAAAAGCGATTTCTTCACCAAACTCTTTTCTAATTTCCTCCAAGTCAATTCCGACATCCTCAACAACATCGTGAAGTAAAGCAGCGGCAATAGTTAGGCTGTCTAACCGCCACTGCGCTGTTTTAAAAGCGGTTTCATATGGATGATTAAAATAGGATTCGCCTGATTTTCTCTTTTGGCCTTGGTGAGCTTTTTGAGAGAAAATAAAAGCTCGGCGAATTAAATCAAGTTCAACTTCTGATTTTGAAGAACTCTTTTGAAACTCGGTTAAAAGTTCGTTGAGCAACATATTATTAAATAGAAGGTTTTGTCCAGCTAGCAAAATCGCATTTTGGATATCGCGAGCAACCGTAGAAAAAGCGGCCGGTTTTTGTCCGTAGTCTGACAATTGTGCCTGTCTGACATTTCGGGCATTTGATTTCTTCGCCTTTATCGTTGGTCATCGCTATTTTTATTGTTTTAGTATTTTTGCATTCGGGGAAACCGGAACAAGCCAGAAATTTTCCGAATCTCCCATATTTTATGACCATCGACTTACCGCATTTCTCGCAGATTTCTTCGGTTTTTTCTTCAATCGGTTTCTGCTTTTCCACTTCTTGATATTTCTGTTCAAGATTTTTATTAAACGGTTCGTAAAATTCTTTTATCACTTTCTGCCATTTTTGACTGCCCTGGGCAATCTCGTCCAATTCTTTCTCCATTTCAGCCGTAAATTGAATGTCAACCACTTCCGGAAAATGTTTGACCAGAATTTTATTGACCACTTCGCCGATTTCCGTCGGCTGAAACCGGCGCTCCTCATTTTTGTAAACGTAATTTCTTTCCTGAATGACCGAGATAATCGGCGCGTAAGTGGATGGTCGGCCAATGCCGTATTTTTCCAGGGTTTTAATCAAACTGGCTTCGTTATATCTGGCCGGCGGCTCCGTAAAATGCTGAAATGGATTGATTTTAATCAGTTTTAATTTTCCATTTTCCTTCAAGACCGGCAAATCAATCTCTTCAAATTTCATTGGCCAAATTTTAAGAAAACCGTCAAAGCGGAGCGTATTGCCGTTGGCAATTAGAATATAAAATTTAGAATTTTGGGCTTTAATTTCAACGCGGGTGGCGTCAAAAATTGCCTGCGGCAGCTGAGAAGCAATAAAGCGACGCCAGATAAGTTCGTACAACCTTTTTTCCTGAGGGAATTTCACCTGAACTTTTTCCGGCGTTAAATCAGGATTGGTGGGTCTGATTGCTTCGTGCGCTTCCTGGGCCAAACGGGATTTGGTTTTGAAAAAGCGGGGTGCTTGAGCCACATATTCTTTTCCCAAATTTTTTTCAATCCACCCAGCTGCCTGGCGGACCGATTCTTTTGAAATATTAAGAGAATCGGTTCTCATATAAGTGATTAAACCGTTTTCATAAAGATTCTGGGCTATTCGCATGGTCTGTTTGGCGGAAAATCGCAGCCGCTTGAAAGCTTCTTGTTGTAAGGTGCTGGTGATGAAGGGCGGCAAAGGGTTTTTCTTTATTTCCTTTTTTTCTATTTTTAAAATTTTATATTCGCATTTCTGTAAATCATCAACTATTTTGCCGGCTTCCTCTTTTGTCTTAATGCCCAATTTGGGAATTATTTCATCGTTAATCTTATGAAGCAGGGCTCCAAATTGGTTTTTTTTGCTGGCTCCAGCCGATTGAAGCAGCGTTTCAATTGTCCAGTATTCTTCTGGTTTAAAATTTCTAATTTCCTCTTCTCTTTCAACAATTAGCCGGAGAGCAACCGACTGTACTCGGCCAGCTGATAATCGCTTCATTACTTTTTCCCATAAAAAGGGCGAAAGTTTGTAACCAACCAAGCGGTCCAGAACCCGGCGCGCCTGCTGGCTGTCAACCAAATTCATATCAATATCTCGCGGGTTCTCCAATGCCTCTTCAATCGCTGATTTGGTAATTTCGTGAAAAACAATGCGTTGAACATTAGGATTTAGGATTTTGGATTTAGGATTTCCGAAGCCTAAGGCTTCGGTGAGATGCCACGCTATGGCTTCTCCTTCGCGGTCTTCATCGGTTGCTAAAATGACCGCCGCCGCTTTCTCCGCTTCTTTTTTCAGTCGATTTACTCTTTTTCTGGCTTTAAGCGGAATAATATACTGAGGCTCAAAATTTTTTTCAACATCAATGCCGAGTTTACTTTTGGGCAAATCCCGAATATGACCGTAAGAGGACTCGACTTTATAGTCTTTGGCCAAAAATTGGCTGATGGTTCGAGCCTTAGTTGGGCTTTCAACTATAACTAGGTTCATAGTTAAAATTATCAATTTTCAATTTACAATTTTCAATCAATTTTTAATGAATTAATTTTCAAAAAATCAGTCCGCGTATTTGAAAATTGAAAATTGGTAATTGAAAATTTATATCGTGTATCCCTTTTCTGTTTCTTTTAATATTCCTTGGATAATTAAGGGGGCTAGAGATTGATTGATAACTTGCGGTTCAAGTTTAGTTAGTTCAATGATTTTGTCAATATTAAGCGGCTGACCGGCTCCTTGAATTGTTTCAAAAATGAGCAATTGATTTTCATCTTTAATTTTATTAAATTTAACATTTGACATTTGGATTTTGGATTTTTCTAATCCTAAGTCTTCTAAAATATCTTCTACCGAAGAAACCAACCTTGCACCATCTCTTATTAATTTGTGAGAGCCGTAATAATTCGGATTATTTATTGGCCCCGGGAAAACAAACACCTCCCGGCCCTGTTCTGCGGCCAGACGGGCGGTCGCTAGCGACCCAGACCTTTGAGGGGCCTCAATGACTATCACCGCCTGGCACAGGCCGCTGATAATTCTATTTCGTTTTAAAAATTGACCTTTAAAATACGGGATTTCTGAACCATATTCCGAAATTATGGCCCCGCCGAATTCCAAAACCTTTTCTCCCAGATTTTGGTTTAGAGCCGGGTAAATTTTACCAAGGCCGTTGGCCAAAACGGCGATGGTTTTACCCTTAACTTCCAAAGCTCCCTCGTGCGCCGCGCTGTCTATCCCCATTGCAAGACCGCTCACGATAACCACGCCCATCCTTGCTAATTCGCCGGAAATTTTCCTCGCAAGCGCTTTTCCTTGAATGGACGCCTTCCGCGTGCCGACAATGGCAATTTTTGGCACATTGACTATCGATTCATCAAAAAATCTCCCTAAAATATAAATCTCTAAAGGCGGGTTTTGAATTTCTTTTAACAAGGAGGGATAATGAGAATCTTCTAGGGAGATTGATTTGGGCTCTAATTTCATTGTATAATTGTATAATAAATATAAACTAATTATAACAATGACCATTGATCATGACTAATTTTCGGAAACGTTTGTTGATTATCATCGGCGTTCCTTTGGGAATCAGTCTAATTTTGACAACGATTTTATTTTTTGTAGGCTCGGATATCTCCAAACGAACCGATCAAATTAGGCAACTCAGAAGAGATTTGCTTTTCCGCACGCAATTAACCGAGTCCTTGGCTTTGTTACGCAAGGATTCGCAACAGGCCAAAAATTATGTCGTTGAAATAGAAAATATTTTACCTAACCGGGATCAATTGGTAAGTTTTCCCCGGGATTTATCCACAATTGCCAGGCAAACTAAAGTTGAACTGAATTCCAGCCTTGGACAGGAAAACTCCGAAGGTATTGGCAAGTTAAGACAAACCGACTTTACCATAACCTCTCAGGGCCCCTTTGATAATTTCATAGATTTTCTGAAATCTCTTGAAACCGCTCGATACTTTATTAATTTGAAATCAATCGATTTTACTCGACAAGACAATAATTTTAGTGCACTGCTGACTGGCCGAGTGTTTTCTTTTTAGATGTAAAAATTATGAAACTAAAAGTTAAACAGGACACGTTATTTATCGTCATCGGTATTCTGCTGCTGTTGAGCGTAGCGGGATTTGTTATTTATTCAATAAATTTTTTGTTGAAAAATACCGGGGAAGCACTAGACCAAGAATCATTGAAAGCCAAAGAAATTACCAGATTTAACTTGGAGGGATTGAAAAAATTGGGAATAATTAAATAATATGGGCGACTAGCTCAGTGGCAGAGCGCGCTTACCCCGTAGTCAACTTCGCTGTACTAGGGGGTCTCTGATCCAGCACCAAAATATGCGTGTGTAGTTCAGTGGTAGAACGCCATTCTGATAAAATGGAGGTCGATGGTTCGATTCCATCCACACGCACACCAAAATTTCGGATCGGCTTTGGCAGGCGGGTAAGACTGAGGTTGAAGGTTCGATCCCTTCTGCGCCCACAATATAAAAAGTTTATGACTCTTATCCCTTATCTTTTTATTCGTCTTCTTTAT
>Ga0210017_1002130_pt1 | contig 17054 bp, 13 predicted proteins | sample CryGeyCG2014_020_FD_183966 | JGI IMG/M metagenome (GOLD analysis project Ga0210017, IMG submission 183966) | Groundwater microbial communities from aquifer - Crystal Geyser CG08_land_8/20/14_0.20 (SPAdes) (version 2) | ecosystem: Environmental > Aquatic > Deep subsurface > Groundwater | place... | reverse complement strand
TAGAATCAAAGACATTTGGCTTGGACCCGGCTGATGTGGAGAAAAAAATTACTAAAAAAACAAAAGCCATAATGCCTATCCATTATGGTGGCAGTTCCTGCCAGATCAAGGCGCTGAAAAAAATAGCGCAGAAGCACCATCTTTTTTTGATTGAAGATGCCGCTGAATCGTTGGGGGCAAAAGTAGGCAAACAAAAAGTTGGCTCTTTCGGCCAGGCAGCTATTTTAAGTTTCTGCCAGAATAAAATCATCACCACCGGAGAGGGCGGGGCGGTTGTTACTAACTCGCCTAAAATTTATGAATGGCTGAAACTTATCCGTTCGCATGGCCGGAGAGAAAAACAAAACTATTTTTCTTCCACCCAAAAAGCAAACTATGTTTCCTTGGGATACAATTTCCGAATGTCAAACATTGCGGCGGCCTTGGGCGTGAGCCAGCTTCAAAAGATTGACAAGATTATCGCCCAAAGGCGAAAAAATGCCGCTTATTTGAATAAAAAATTAAATATCCTTGAAGACAAAATAGTTCTTCCAGGCTCTCTAAAAAATTATTTTCACGTTTTCCAGATGTACACCATTATGGTCAAAGATGGCGAAAAAACAAGAAACAACCTCAAAAATTATCTTGAAAAAAATGGGATTACCGCCAAGATTTATTTTGACCCAGTTCATTTATCCGCTTTCTACAGGAGAAAATTCGCTTTTCAAAAAGGCGCCTTGCCAATCACCGAGAAGATTGCTCAAGAAGCCTTGTCATTGCCTCTTTACCCCGGCTTAACGCAAAAAGAGATGGACTATATCGCGAATAACTTAATTTCATTTTTTAGAAAATAAAAAATATGAAGACATCAGCAAAATTTTTTCAGAATAAAGATATCCTGGTAACCGGCGGCTGCGGCTCTATCGGCAATGAGATTGTCAAGCAATTGTTAAAATACCCTATTAAAAAGGTGCGCGTACTGGATCACAACGAATCCGGCCAGTTTTTCTTATGGCAAAAATCAGCAGGCAACGGAAAGATGAGCAATCTCTTAGGAGATATAACAAACAAAGAAAGAGCAAGAGAGGCAATGGAAGGGGTGGATATAGTTTTTCATTGCGCCGCCTTGAAACATGTAGCAATGTGCGAATTTAATCCCTCTGAAGCAGTGGCGACAAATGTCATTGGCACCCAGAATCTCATTACTGCGGCGCGGGAAAATGGCGTGAAAAGGTTTATCAGCATCAGCACTGATAAGGCGGTCAATCCCATTAACACAATGGGCGCGACAAAGCTTTTGAGCGAAAAACTGATTCAAAATGCCCCGGTAGGCGATTGCCAAACTATGTTTTCCTGCGTCCGTTTCGGCAATGTGCTTAACTCGGACGCCTCGGTTATTCCTATTTTCAGACAGCAAATAGCCAAAGGCGGGCCATTAACCATTACCGCACCCCAAATGGTCCGCTTTTTTATGTCAATTCCTCAAGCGATTAATCTTGTTTTGACTGTTGCCAGAGTAATGAAAGGCAGAGAGATATTTATTTTGAAGATGGGGGCAATGAAGATTACTGATTTAGCCGAGGTGATGATAGAGGATTTGGCCGAGCATTTTGGCTACAACCCCAAAAAAATAAAAATCAAAATAATCGGCGTCAGGCCCGGAGAAAAGATATACGAGTCATTACTCACCGAGGAAGAAGCGCGAGATGTTGATGAGCAAAAGGATATGTTTATTTTACGGCCGAAAAAAACAGCGAGCATCGCTCGCCGTCTCCCCATTCCTATTATCGGCAGTTATAATTCAAAATACGCTTGTCTCTTGTCTAAAAATCAAATCAGGGCGATTATTTCGCCTATTCTCCTCTAAACATTATCTGGAGGGTTTTGAGCAGAATGCCCAAGTCCAGAAGGAAAGAGCGGTTTTTTAAATAATAAAGGTCATACTGGAATTTTTCCTGGCTGTCCATCGCTGTCCTGGCGTATTTGAATTTAATTTGCGCCCAGCCGGTAAAACCGGGCTTGATAATGTGGCGCAGATTGTAATGGGGTATGGCTCTTTCTAATTTTCTGACAAACTCCGGCCGCTCGGGCCGCGGCCCTATTAAAGCAATGTCGCCCCTGAGAACATTGAGCATTTGCGGCAGTTCGTCAAGGTGAATTTTTCGCAAAATTCGCCCCGCTCTGGTAGCTCTTTCGTCATTGGCTTTGGCCCACTCCGGTCCGTGTTTTTCAGCATCCGGTTGCATTGTGCGGAATTTGTAAAGCCAAAAACTCCTACCTTCTTTGCCGGTTCTTTGTTGTTTGTAAAACACTGAACCGTTGTCTTCTTTTTTAATCAACAAAGCTATAATTGGCCAAAGCGGCGAGGTAACAAGCATAATCACTAAAGCGAAGAAGATGTCAATGAGTCGTTTGATTTTGTCATAGGCGTTTTTTTCTCCCTCAGCCAGATTACTTAAAAACCATTCTTGGTCAATAAAATCAACCGGAATTTTATTAAAAAGAATCTCGTATGCCGAAGCCAAGTTTAAAAAGTTTATTTTTAAGGCCAGGCAGTTATAGAGTTCTTTAATAATTGTTTTTTGTTGGTTGATGTTTTGTGCGATAATTAAGGTATTTATTTTTTCTTTTTTCACTTGAGCATAAAGCGATTGCGAAGTGCTAAGAAACTTAATAAAGCGGTAGCCAAGTTGGGGATGGGCCTTGATTTCAGCTACTAATTTATCTGTCCAGTGGTTTTTGCCCAAGATACCGGCATTTTTTAAAAAACGTGAAGAAAAAAACCAATAAAACAGTTGACGCCAAATAATAATAAAAAAACCGAAAAGCACAAGGTTGAGCAAAAGATTTGTTTTAGGGGTGATGCCAAAAAGCGGTATTGTGTAAAAGAAGATAACGCCAATAGCCAAACAAACAGCCAAGCACATACCAAGCCGAGCCAGCAAGTTTTCTCTTGGGTTGGTGAAATCTAAATCATAGAGGCCGAAGATATAAAAAAGCACCAGCCAGATTAGATATAGAATGGAAAAGGGCAGTAAGTGCTGTTCAAGGATATTGAGGGAGAAGTTGGACCAAAAACCCAAATACACGGTGTAAAATAAGGCAATGTAAGCGAAAATAATATCGCCCAAAACCAAAGTAATTTTTCTGATTCTTTGTTTCATTATTATATTATGCCGCACCTTTCTTTCAAAAGCAATAATGTTTGACAGAAAAATTTTATGGGGGTATGATGAAACCGTATGAAAAAAGTTAAATTTCCATTTCCGGTTTTTACCATCAAAGAAGGCAGATGGTTTGTCTCAGAATGTCCTGTTTTAGGCATTGCCACACAAGGTAGAACAGAAAAAGAGGTAAGAAAAAATATGATTGATTTAATAAAAGAATATCTGGCGGACCCGGATACTCCAAAGGGGCAAATGCAAGAACTTGCGTCTTCGTCTTTAAGTTATATCTCTGTGCCGGTGGCGAGTGAGTTGTTGTATGGGCAAACTTAAATCATTAAAACAAAAAGCAGTGATTAAAATCTTAGAAAGCAATGGTTTTGTGAAAACAAAAGCAGGCAAATATTTTGCTTTTAAGAAAAGATTAACTGATGGCAGGGTTTTAACTACTTGAGTGCCGCACCATCAAATGGTGTCGGTTTTTGTTATTGGCTACATGAGATGATTGCAAAACTATTTCTGCTGCAATTTTAGCTTTTTGGCTGCGACTTCGTCGGGCTGGCGTAAAAAGATTTTCACCATAGCTGGGCTATGGCTCAAATCTTTTTCCTTGCCCTTCTCGTCTCGCTCAAAAATCTAAAATTTCGCTACGGAATAGTTTTGCAATCATCTCAGTATTAAACAAACTGAAAAACCAAGAGAGGAATTTGAATAATAATTTTAATATAATTTATGGGAAAAAAATCACGGCTCAAAAAACAAATTAAAGCAGGCGAGGTATTACAAAATTTACCCGCTAAAGTAAATGAAAAAGTTCAGCAAAGCGGCTGGGAGCGATTTTGGCTTTGGTTAATTTATTTAAGCTCAGCAACTGCTTTATCTTCTCCTTTTATATTAAGCGGCAAGTTTTATTTTCCTTTTGTTGGGCCAAAAGGGCTTTTTATTATGGCTTGCTGTCAGGCGGCTTTCTTTTCTTGGTTGGTTTTACTTTCAACTACTAAAAAATATCGTCCTCGTTTAAATGCGATCTTGGCCGCTTTCTTTTTATTTGTTTTAATGTTGATTTTGTCAACTATTCTGGGCCAGGATCCTTCGCGGTCGTTTTGGTCCAAGTTTGAAAGAATGACCGGCCTTTTAATGTGGTTGCATTTGTTTGGCCTGTTTTTTGCTTTAAGCAATACCTTTTCTTTAAAGGCATGGAAACGATTGTTCGCCTTATCAGTGATGTTTGGCATTGTTATTTCTTTAATGGCTTTGGCAGAACAGGCCGGCATTAAAGCGTTTGATTTTTCCAAAAGAGGCGGCTCTACCTTGGGCAACAGTTCATTTTTGGGCACCTATCTTTTATTTAATATATTTTTCGCCGCCTATCTTTTTTTTGGCGATTTAAAACTAAGATGGTGGAGGATTGTTTGGTTGGTCGCTGTTATTTTGTCTGTTGCGGCAATTTATTTCAGCCATGCCCGGGCGGCTTTATGGGTTTCAATCGGTGGTTTGTTTTTAATGGCGGCTTTATTTTTTTCTTTTAAAATACCTCAAAAGAAAGTTCGCTTGGCAAGCCGCGTTGTTTTGGCTATTGGTTGCTTAGTTGTTTTGGCGGCTGTGGTGATGTTGTTTATTCCCGGCAATCCGGTTTCTGATAAGTTTGCCGCCATAGCAACCAAGTCGCGGCCAGTTAATTGGGCAATGGCTTGGAAAGGGTTTTGGGAAAAGCCGTTATTTGGATGGGGGCTGGAAAATTATTATTTGCTTTTCCCTAAGTATTTTAATCCTTGCTTATTCACGCCCGAGTGCGGTGGCGAGGTTTGGTTTGACAGAACGCACAATATTATTTTAGATACTTTAGTCGCCAACGGCATATTCGGTTTTTTGGCTTATTTGGGATTATTAGGCACTTTGGCCTGGACATTTTATAAATCGCGCGAGAAAGATTTCTGGGCTTTTTCCGCGATTGTTTCTTTGCTGGCGGCATATTTTATACAAAACTTGACTGTTTTTGATATGCCGGTGAGCTTGTTGATGTTTGTTATTATTTTGTCTTTTGGCAGTTTTTTCGTTAGTCAACCCAGTCAAATATTATCGCAAGAAACCTTTGAACCAAATAAAAGAAAATGGCCGGTGGTTATTGTGGCCATAGTATTTTTAATTTCTTTTTCTTATTATGTGATTCAGCCGGCTCGAACAGGCACCCTTATTTTAAAAGCCATTCAGTCCCCGAACCTGCCGCAACGTTTGCAGTATGCTCAAGAAGCATTAGATGTTTCTCCTTTGGGCCGTTATCAAGTCCGCGATTTTTTCACTGAGCAATTTTCAATGGATATTCAGCGAAATTTAAAAGATATTACAGAAAACGAAGAAGTAAAAAAATGGGTTAAAAATATTTTTGATTTTTTAGTTGCGCAGTTGGAAAAGAGCAAGCAAGAATCGCCATTGGATTACAGCGCCACTTTGCGACTGGCCCAAACCTATAATCTTTATACTTATTTTGATTTTTCCAAGGCGGATTTGGCCGAAAAATATAGCCAAGAAGCCGTGGCTTTGTCGCCAAACAACCCCCAAAGTTATTGGTCTTTGGCTCAAGCCCAGTTTTATTCAGGCAAAAACAGCGAAGCCCTTGCGGCTGCGGAAAAAGCCGTGGAATTAGAGCCCAAATGGTTTTTTTCTTGGCGCTTAGCTGTTCAGGTGGCGCGGGGAAGCGGCGATGAAGAAAAAGTTCAGCAACTCTCCCAGCAGGCCTTGGACTTGGCTTTATCATCCATTGCTCAAAACCCGGATAATTTAAGCTATTATCAGTATGCCGCGGACTTTGCCACAAATTTGGGAAAAACAGAGCAAGCCCAAGAGATTGCTCAAAGAGCTATATCGCATAATTTTGATTGGCAGAGTGAATTTACTAACTATTTGCCCCCAGCAGCTGATGTTAGCGCAACCTCCAGCCCTTAGACATTATGATGCAAAAACAGGAAAAATTTTATATCACAACCAGCATCGCCTATACTAATTCTTTGCCGCACATTGGATATGCTCTGGAATTGATTCAGGCGGATGTGGCGGCTCGGTATAATCGCTTGCTGGGTAAGAATGTTTGGTTTTTAACCGGCACTGACGAGCACGGCTCCAAGATTGCCCGAGCCGCCAAGGAGGCGGGCAAAACCCCGCAGAATTTTTGCAATGAAATTTCCATAAAGTTTAAGGAATTAAAAGCAATTTTGGATTTGTCTTTTGATGATTTCATTAGAACAACAGATCAGTTGCGGCACTGGCCGGTTGTTCATAATGTTTGGCAGAAACTGAAAGAAAATAATGACATTTATAAAAAAAAATATAAGGGTCTCTACTGTGTTGGCTGCGAAGCGTTTTTAACTGAAAAGGATTTGATTGACGGTAAATGTCCTAATCATAAAAAAGAGCCGGAAATCATTGAAGAAGAAAATTATTTTTTTCGTCTTTCCAAATATCAGGCAGGACTAAAAGACATTTTAGAGAATGATAAAATCAAAATTTTTCCCGAAGCCAAAAAAAACGAAATGCTAAACTTTATTAAAGAGGGCTTGGAGGATGTCAGTTGTTCACGAAGCAAAAAAAAATTGCAATGGGGCATATCTGTTCCAGATGACGCAAATCAGGTGGTGTATGTCTGGTTTGAGGCGTTGATAAATTATCTTTCCGCTTTGGGCTACGGGGCGAGTAACAGCGAAAAATTAGAATTATATTGGCCCCCCGACATTCAGGTAATCGGCAAAGACATAACAAGGTTTCATCTTTTGCTTTGGCCTGCTATGCTTTTATCTTTGGGTTTATCTTTGTCTAAGTCGTTTTTAATCCACGGATACATTACAGTTGGCGGCGAAAAAATGTCCAAGTCCTTAGGTAATGTGATTAGCCCATTTGAATTGATTGAAAAATACACTCAAAAAATCGGCAACAAAGAAGCGACTATTGACGCTGTGCGGTATTTTCTTTTGCGAGAAATATCACCAACCGAGGACGGCGATTTTACCTATGAGAAGTTTGAGGGGCGATACAATAGCGACTTGGCGGCCGGCATAGGCAATCTTGTTGCGAGGGTTTTAGCGGTTGCCATTAAATTAAATCCGAAATCCGGAATCCGAAATCCGAAACCCGCCAAAGGCGAGGCTCTCCGAGGGCGGCAAATTCAAAATTCTAAATTACAAAAAGAAACAGAAAAAACGAAAGAAAAATATGAGGTGGCGGTAGGGGATTTTAAATTCAATGAGGCGTTGGGTGCTATTTGGGAGCTGATTGGTTTTTGCGACAAGTATATTAACGACGAGAAACCCTGGGAAAATAGAGAAAACTCAAAAGAAGTTATTAGTAATTTGTTATTTATTATTTATAGCATCGCCGAGATGCTCAAGCCATTTATGCCCCAAACCGCCGAGAAAATTTTAGAGCAAATCAAGACAGGCTCTTATAAATTGAGTTCGGAGAGCAAAAGCCAGCCGCTTTTTCCCCGAATTTAGGCTCAGGAAATGTTTACAACCCGAGTTTAAACATTTTAAAATGTTTAAACTCGGGTTGTAAACATTTAAACATTGTAAGGTATGCAGCAAGAAACAAAAATTTGTCAGAATTGCAAAAACAGCTTTATCATTGAGCCCGATGACTTTGATTTTTATAAGAAAATCAAAGTTCCTGCCCCAACATTTTGCCCGGCGTGCCGGCTGATGAGAAGAATGGTTTTTAGAAACGAACATTTTTTTTATAAAAGAAAGGATAGCCGAACAGGCGAGTTTATTTTTTCAACTATTTCTGGAACAGCTCAGGTTAAGGTATATGAAACGGATTATTGGCGGTCGGATAACTGGAATCCGATGGATTATGGCAGGGACTATGACTGGCAAAGGCCGTTTTTTGAGCAATTTTTAGAGTTGGCTCAGCAAGTGCCATGGTTCAGCAGGTCAGTTGTAGATTTAATTAACAGCGATTACAGTGCCAATGCCAGTCATCTGAAGAACTGCTATTTAATTTTTAATTCAGAAGGCAACGAGAACTGCGCGTATGGGGTGGTAGTTCGCAATTCAAAAGATTGTCTTGACAATTATGCGTTGTATTTAAGTGAGCTGTGCTATCAGTGTTTTATGGTTCACAATTCTTATCGTGTTTTCTTTTCTTCTCATTGTCAGAATTGTCAGGATGTCTATTTTTCTCAAGACCTGGCTAATTGCCAAAATTGTTTTGGTTGCGTAAATCTCAGGCATAAACAATACCACATTTTCAATAAGTCATATTCTAAAGATGATTATTTAAAAAAGTTGAAAGAATTTGACTTCGGCTCTTATAAAAACAAAGAAGGGTTCCAGCAAAAGACCAAAAATTTTTGGTTGCAGTTTCCTAAAAAATTTATGCATGGCATTAAAAATGTTAATGTTGATGGTGATTATATAAATTATTCTAAAAATGTTTCCAACTCTTTTTTACTAAACGGAGGCGAGGATTGCCGGTATTGCGTTGAGGTTACTGCAGCTCCAGTAAAGGATTGTTATGATTATTATACCTTTGGAAAAAATGCGGAGTTAATTTATGAAAGTTGCCAAGTTGGACTTGGTGTTTCTCATCTTAAATTTTGCCTTTTATGCTATCCTGCCTGCCGCGATTTACAATACTGCTTGATGTGTCAATCCTCCTCCAACCTCTTCGGCTGCGTCGGCCTACGCCACAAGCAGTACTGTATTTGCAATAAGCAATATACCAAGGAAGAATATGAAGCCCTCATCCCCAAGATAATCCAGCATATGAACGAGATGCCCTATATTTCAAGAAAATCCGAAATTCTAAATCCGAAATCCGAAACAAATTCAAATGTTCAAAATTCAAAATCCAAAACAAGAGAAATTATCTATCGTTATGGCGAGTTTTTTCCGCCCGAACTTTCTCCCTTCTGCTACAATGAAACAATCGCCCAAGATTATTTTCCCTTAACCAAAGAGCAAGTAATAGAGCAGGGATACTCTTGGAAAGACCCAGAGCCAAGGAATTACCAAATAGACATTAAAACAGACGAACTGCCCGACCATATTAAAGATGTCCCAGATGATATTATCGGCAAAGTAATTCAGTGTGCCAACTACCGACTACCAACTACCGACTACCAACTGCACCGAGGCATTCAAGATAATTCCCGAAGAGCTTGCTTTCTACCGTCGGATGAATTTACCCCTACCCCGTCTCTGCCCCAACTGCCGCCATTATGCTCGGCTCAAACAACGAAATCCTCTTAAGCTCTGGAAGCGCCAGTGCCAGTGTGCTGGCAAAACTAGCCAAGCGGATAGGGGTCTGACCCCTATCCAAGTTTATCAAAACACAGCTACTCATGATCACGGAGACAAGCCCTGCCCCCATACCTTTGAGACATCTTATGCTCCCGACAGGCCGGAGATTGTTTATTGCGAACAATGTTATCTTAAGGAGGTAGTATAAACATCTAAATCTCTATGACAAGTAAGAACGATCGTTCTTACTTGTCATAGGGTTTGCGCTATGTTTATTGATACTCACGCCCATTTAAATTTCAAAGCATTTGACAATGATAGAAGTGAGGTTATAAAAAGAAGCTTAGAGCAGGATGTTTGGATGATAAACGTCAGTTCAAATTACAAAACTTCAAAATTAGCAGTGGAGATCGCTCAGTGCTATGAGCGGGGCGTTTTTGCTTCGGTTGGCTTGCACCCGATAAATTGCGTTATTGATTTAAGCCAGGCAGACGAAGACCGTTTGGAAGAATTAGATATTGAAAAATACAGAAAATTGGCAAAAGAAAAAGGAGTGGTGGCGGTCGGCGAGATTGGGTTGGACTATTGGAACGAGCCAAAAGGGAAGGGGAAAGCTAAAATTTTTAAAGAAAAGCAAAAAGAAGTTTTTTTAGTGCAATTAGATTTGGCAAAAGAGCTGGGTTTGCCTGTGATATTGCATTGCCGAAAGGCGCATAACGAAATCATAGAAATAATGTGTAATTTTTATGCGTACGCACAAAAATTACACATTAACGGGGTGGTGCATTGTTTCACAGGGAATAGGGGGCAGGCGCAAAAATATCTGGATATGGGGTTGTATTTGGGCTTTAATGGGATTATTTTTAAAATGGATTTAGATGAGGTAATGAAAAAAATACCTTTAGGAAAAATACTAATTGAAACTGATTGTCCGTTTTTAACACCACCAGCTTTGGGCGGGCAAAGAAACGAACCGGTCAATGTTAAGTATGTTGCCCAACGAATTGCGGAAATTAGAAATGAGCCGCTTGAAGAGATTGTCCGAGTTACGACGGAAAATGCTAAAAAACTATTTCAAATATGATAGAATAGAGTAAATATATGGATGATATAAAAATAATCGCGGAAAAATTATTTCCCAATATTAAATTGACCATCGCGGATTTAGAGAAAAAGTATCCGCTCAGAAATTTGCCGTCTGATACTCCGGTTACACGAGTGGCGCCCAGCCCTACTGGCTTTATGCATATTGGTGGAATTTTTGCCGCTTTAATTTCTGAACGTTTTGCCCATCAAAATAAACAAAATAAAGGGGTTTTTTATTTACGTATAGAAGACACCGACAAAAAAAGAGAGGTTGAAGGAGCGGTAGAGATGATTATAAATTCATTGCTTCAATACGGCATTAAAATTGATGAAGGCGAGGTTGAGATAGAAAAAGAGATTGGCAATTATGGGCCTTATCGGCAAAGTCAAAGGAAGGAGATATATCAGGCCGTAGCTAAATATATGATTGAGCAGGGTATAGCTTATCCTTGTTTCTGTTCGGTTGAAGAATTAGAGCGGGTTGCTAAAGCGCAGGGTATTAAAAAAGTACGGCCGGGTTATTACGGTGAATGGGCGCAATGCCGCAATTTTTCAACAAAGGAGGTCAATAGGTTGATTGGTAAAGCCCAGCCCTTTGCCATTCGTTTTAGGTCGGCTGGGAATTTTTTAAATAAAATTACGGTTCAGGATTTAATAAAAGGAGAAAAAAATTTACCGGAGAATGATTTGGATGTGGTTTTGCTGAAGTCCGATGGCTTGCCTACTTATCATTTTGCCCATGTGGTTGACGACCATTTTATGAGAACTACCCATATCTTGCGGGGAGATGAGTGGTTTTCCTCCCTTCCTTTGCATTTGCAGATTTTTGCGGCTTTGGGCTGGTCAGCTCCGCTTTTTGGTCATATTTCACCTATCCAGAAAACCGATGGGGTATCTCGTAGAAAATTAAGCAAAAGAAAAGACCCCGAAGCCAATATAGAGTATTACGAGAAAGATGGCTATCCCCAAGAGGCGATAATTGAATATTTACTCAACTTAGCTAATTCTGATTTTGAGGATTGGCGAAAAGTCAACTCAGAGGCGGATAATCGCCAGTTTGTTTTACGCCTGGAAAAGATTAATCAAAGCGGAGCTTTATTTGATTTAGTAAAACTGCAAGACATCAGCAAAAATCTCATCGCCAAAATGAGCGCTCCTGATGCGGCCAAAGCGTCTTTGGCGTCTTTATCCTCTTCTGGATCGTCGTCTCCATCTTCCTCAATGTCATCTTCGTCAATAGATAGCGAATTGGCTAAAGAAATGGCTAAGGATAATAATTATCTGGAGAAGATTTTTAACATTGAAAGAGGCGGGGCTCACCAAAGAAAAGACATTGCCAAATGGTCGGATTTAAGAAGCGAAATCGGTTATTTTTACGATGTGATTTTTGAAAAAACAGAACTGGTTTGGCCCAAATTATTGCCGAGAATTGGTCCGGCCGAAGTGAAGGCGGTTTTGGATAAATTTTTAGAATTTTATAATGAGAAAGACAGCCAGGAAGAGTGGTTTGGCAAGCTAAAAAATATCGCTGTTGACTTGGGCTATGCGGCTGATTTAAAAACATTCAAGCAAGCCCCTGATAAGTATAAAGGTTATGTGGCCGATGTGGCCAAGGTTTTACGGGTGTTTTTAACCGGCAAAACCGAAACCCCTAATCTTTACGAAATAATGCGGGTGATGGGCGATAAAATAGTGATTTCGCGGTTGAAAAAAGCGCTGAAAAAATTATAGTTCAAAAAATTTATTAAAAATTTACAACCCCCTGGGGGTTGTATGATAAACTGGTTGCGTCAACATTTATAATTGACTTTTAATAACACGGGGATATAATAAAAAAATGGTTTATGATTTCTGCATTTATCGCGCAAAAATTGAATAAGGCAAGATACAAAATTATTGACAATGGTAGTTATTTTGGCGAAATTCCCGGCTTAAAGGGCGTTTGGGCTTCGGCTAAAACCTTGGAGCGATGCCGAGAGGAATTAAGAGAAGTTTTAGAGGAATGGCTTATTCTGAAATTACGGGATGGAGAAAATATCCCTGATTTTTTAATTGAAAACGGCGCAAAAATAAAGATAAAGACGAATTTTCCCGCTTATGCCTAAGAGTATTAGCTGGAAAAAATTAGTGCAGAATTTTAGGAAACTCGGCTTTGACGGCCCTTACAGCGGAGGCCGTTATTTATTTATGGTTAAAAATAGTTTGAAAATACATATACCCAACAAGCACCAGGGAGATGTGAGTGCTGGTTTAGTTTGCGAAATTTTGCGTCAAGCCGATATTAGTAAAAAACACTGGGACAATTTATAGAATATGCCAGAACAACAATACAATCCAGAACAAATTGAGCCCAAGTGGCAGAAATTTTGGGAAGAGAAAAAGCTTTTCAGAGCCGAGGATTTTTCAAAAAAGCCCAAATTTTTTTTATTGGTTGAGTTTCCCTATCCTTCGGGTACCGGGCTCCATGTGGGTCATTGCCGGTCGTATACGGCAATGGATATTATTGCCAGAAAGCGCAGAATGCAGGGCTATAATGTTTTGTTTCCAATGGGCTGGGATGCTTTTGGCTTGCCTTCGGAGAATTACGCTATAAAAACCGGTATTCATCCTTCAATCACCACTAAACAAAGTATAGAAACATTTAAAACGCAGGAAAAGTCGTTGGGCCTGTCTTTTGATTGGCAAAGAGAAGTCAACACCACTGACCCAAATTATTATAAATGGACTCAGTGGCTCTTTTTGAAACTTTTTGAAAGGGGATTAGCTTATAAAGCGAAAATACCCATAAATTGGTGCTTAAGTTGCAAAATCGGCTTAGCTAATGAGGAGGTGGTTGACGGCAAATGCGAGAGATGCGGCGGAGAGATTGAAAAAAGAGAGAAAGATCAATGGTTGATAAAGATAACCGAGTATGCTCAACGGTTGATTGATGATTTAGGACTAGTTGATTTTCCTGAAAGAGTGAAAATTCAGCAAAAGGAATGGATTGGCAAGAGCGAGGGCTGGGAGATAGATTTCAGAATTAAGAATCAAGAATTAGGAATCAAGGTTTTTACAACGAGGGTGGATACGATTTTTGGTTGTACTTATTTGGTGGTGGCGCCGGAGCATGAAATAATAAAGAATCAAGAATTAGGAATTAAGAATTATGAGGAGGTTGAGGTATATGTAGAGAAAGCGAAAAAGAAAAGTGAAAGAGATAGATTAGCTGATGTCAAAGATAAAACCGGTGTAAAAATAGAGGGAGTTATGGCAATTAACCCGGCTAATGGCCAAGAAACTCCGATTTTTGTGGCCGATTATGTTTTAGCGAGCTATGGAACAGGAGCTATTATGGCAGTTCCCGGCCACGACAGAAGAGATTTCCAATTCGCTAAAAAGTATAACCTGCCGGTTGTTGAAGTAATAAGGGCTCTGGAAGGAGCCGAGCAACTTCCAGAGGAAGTTGCTCGGCTCCCCTACGAGGGCGAAGGAGTGATGGTTAATTCCGGAGAATTTAATGGGTTGAATTCACAGGAAGCAAGAGAAAAAATTGGGCAATGGCTGGCAGAAAAGGGTTTGGCGAAAAAACAAGTAAATTATAAATTAAGGGACTGGGTGTTTTCGCGCCAAAGATACTGGGGAGAACCTATCCCATTAGTTTTTTGTAGCGAATGCTATAAAAAACTAATGGGAAATCCTAAATCCGAAATCCTAAATCCTAAACAAATCCAAAATTACAATTCTCAAAATTCAAAACAGGAATTTAATCAAGGAGAGATTTTAAATCCGGGGTGGATCGCGGTGCCGGAAAATAATTTGCCGGTTGAGTTGCCTAATGTTGAAAAGTATAAGCCAACCGAAACAGGCGAGTCGCCTTTAGCGAAAGCAGAAGATTGGGTTAATACTAAATGTCCGAAATGCGGCGGCCTTGCCAAAAGAGAAACCGATGTTATGCCTAATTGGGCTGGCTCTAATTGGTACTTTATGCGCTATTGCGACCCGCATAATGACAAACAATTTGCTTCGCCTGAATTATTAAAATATTGGATGCCGGTTGGTTGGTATAACGGCGGAATGGAGCACACTACTTTGCATTTGTTTTATTCGCGGTTTGTTTACAAGTTTTTGTGGGATATTGGCGAAGTGCCCAAAGAGTTGGGGCCCGAGCCCTATAAAAAACGAACCAGTCATGGAATGATTTTAGCTGAAGGCGGAGTAAAAATGTCAAAATCAAAAGGCAATGTCATAAATCCGGACGATGTGATAAAGCAATACGGCGCTGACACTCTGCGGCTTTATGAAATGTTTATGGGGCCATTTGAGCAGGCGATTGACTGGGACACGCAAGGCGTCAAAGGTGCGAAGAGATTTTTAGATAGAGTTTTCAAGGTGGCACAAAGTGTTATCCTGAATACAAACTGTCATCCTGAGCCAGTAGGCGAAGGATCTCAAAAGAATGAGACCCTTCGGCTAACGCTTCAGGGTGACGGCTGTGCGAACTTAGAAAAACTTTTGCATAGAACAATAAAAAAAATCAGTGAGGATATTGAGGCAATGAAGTTTAATACGGCAATTTCCGCGTTAATGATTTTGGTTAATGAAATGGAAAAAGAGGAAGAAATTACCGCTGATATTTTTGAAAAGTTTTTGCTGATTTTAGCGCCGTTTGCTCCGCATTTAGCTGAAGAATTATACAATGGAATCAAGAATCAAGAATCAAGAATCAAGCAGGGCGAAGAACAAAGCATATTTTTGCAAAAATGGCCAGGATATGATAAAAGTTTGATTCAAGACGAAAAAATAAATTTAATTGTGCAAATAAACGGCAAAGTGCGGGGCGCTTTGGAAGTTGAAAGAGACGTTGAACAAGATGAAATTTTAGAGCTGGTTAAGAAGGACCAAAAAATTTCCAAGTGGTTGGAAAATAAACAAATTAAAAAGGTTGTTTTTATTAAGAATAAACTAATAAATTTCGTCATCTGATTTTCTTTTTTATTTTTAATCATTTTTGGTTTCGTTTGAAAATTTATTCATTTGATATCGAAAATTGATTAAAAATTAAAAATTAAAAATTATGATTACTAAAGTTGTAATTGCCGCAGCTGGTCAAGGCACCAGAATGAAGCATTTAAGCAAAAATAAGTCAAAACACTTGATCTGTGTTAAAAAAAAGCCGTTTTTATCTTATTTAATTGATAATCTTTTAATGGCTGGCTATAAGGACTTGATTTTGGTTATTGGTTTTAGAGCTGATTTAATGGAAAAATTTTTAAAAGATTATGGATATAAAGCAACAATAGTAAACCAATTTGAAATTTTAGGCCCAAAAGAAAAAGAATATGGCACTTTGTGTCCGCTCAAGTGCGTCAAGGACTTAGTCGGCGATGAAAACTTTATTTCTATCTATGGCGACAATCTTTTTTCAGTGCGGGATTTAAAAGCAATGAACATTGATGACGACTATATTTATGTGGGTGCCTCGGAAAGCGAGCATCCGGAGAAATACGGCGTTTTGATTACCGAGGGAAATAAATTGAAAAAGATTATTGAGAAACCCAAAGAATTCGTGGGTAATTTAGTTAATAAAGGCATTTATAAGTTTACACCAGCGGTTTTTAATAAAATTTCCCAAGTAAAACTTTCTCCGCGAGGCGAGTATGAGTTAACCGATGCGATTACTTTATTGGCCCAAGAAGGAAAAGTCAAAGTAAAATGGTTGCAGGATTATTGGCTTGACTTTGGCAATCCGGGCGACATCAAAAAAATGTCTCAATTCTTACGCTCAAACAGGGGATAGACCTCTTAAAAACTTTTATAGATGCTTTTTTCAAATTAAGAGGGGCATGTCCCCGCTTCAAAATTTATGTTTTCTGAATTTTGGTTAATGAAAAATCTTAACGGCTGGGTTTTTAAATATCTTTGGTTAGATGCTTCAGCTATTTTTTTTGCTCACTATTTGCCTTTTATTTTAGGGGGGGTTTTTCTTTTATTTTTATTAAAAGATTTTCATAAGTACTGGTGGCCCTTTCTTGAAGGAGTGGTTTCTTTGGGCTTGGCTTGGCTATTGACTGGAGCCATTAGTTTTTTAACAGCCAGGCCCCGGCCTTTTGCTGCCGGTGATTTCCAAGCCATTTTACCGCACGCAGCCAATCCGGCTTTTCCTTCAACCCACGCGGCTGTTTTTTTTGCTTTAGCCGTTGTTGTTTGTTTTTATAACAAAAAAGCCGGCTTTTGGTTTGTGCTCGGCGCTGTTTTAATCAGCGCGGCCCGGGTGTTCTGCGGATTGCATTGGCCTTCCGATGTTCTGGCTGGTATGTCTTTGGGAATTTTAATTGCCCTGGCGGTTCACTTTTTACCCAGAAAGATATTTAGAAGTATATAATCTTTGAATTACGAAATAGCCCAAGATGTGTCATTCTGAGCGATAGTGAAGAATCTCTGTTGTCGGTTTTATAGTTATGTCCCCAGAGTTCGTCTTTGAAGACAATGCCCTCAAAAATTCGTTCAGTTTGATAGCGGGGGATAAGGTGGCAGTGCAAATGCCGCCACTCGTTGCCCAGAAAAGAATAATTAAACCAGTCGGTTTGAAACGTTTTCTGTAAAGCGTTTT